>JGI24724J26744_10001481_pt1 | contig 16070 bp, 16 predicted proteins | sample Cruoilmetagenom7_FD_26744 | JGI IMG/M metagenome (IMG submission 26744)
CAAGGTCGCTCGACAGCATACAAGCCAATCCCAACACAGAGGCTTTGTAGACCCCCTGGTAGATCTTGGACCACTCCGCGAAGCAGGCGAGGCTCACAAACGGGGTACTTGGCGGTCTTTCTTAACAAAGTGGGGCCGGTGGGATTCGAACCCACGACCAAACGATTATGAGTCGTCTGCGCTAACCGCTGCGCCACAGCCCCAAAAAAAACCCGGAGCGGTGTCTCCTCCGGGCACCGGAAAGATTAGCGGACAGACCCCAGAAGGGTCTGTCGAAAAAAAGCCTTGTGCCCGCAGCATGCTGCTTTTGCCGGCCTTTCCCTTGACAGAGAACGCGTAGAGAACGGGTAGAGGACGAGCAAGACCAGGGGCAACGGACAGAGCGAACTGGAAAAAAGAAACAGGACAAGCAGCACAGACACCGTACATGACCTGTGGAAAGACCCCTCAGCCCGAAGGGTTCGTCTCGTTCACGATCGCATCCTGACTGACGTCTTCTGGCACGTTTGTTCCAGCATTTTTGTCGGCAGGCTGGGCTTGAGAGTTCGCAGCAACAGGAACAGATACACAACGGGAATGCCAAGAAGGAGGACCAAAGGGGGAGGAAACCTGCCANGTGCGTCCTTCATCCAGCGAAAGAAAAGACCCCACCTGTGTGACTGCGGTGAGTAGTCGGTCNGGATGGGAAAAAGGAGAAGCACGCAGAGTGCCGTCTTCCAAACATCTGTCGTGCGTCCAGGTGATTGAATCCCGCGCAGAAGCAGCAAGCGCAGTCGCGACTTCAAAAGACACCGCATCCGACAAAACTGAATCTGAGGAAACCTGNACAAGAGAAACAAAGTTATTTGGGCCAAGTGGACTGCAGTCGGAGAGTGCGAGGTCTCTTTGCACACCTCCGTCTGTCGAAACACGAAGCGACACAAGGCGCGAACGGCGCGGGGAGGAATCCGGCATCCCTCCTGTGGCAGCATGCTCTCTCACCGCATCTTTTATGACCACACCATCGGTCACCGCAGCATCTGTCACCAAAGCATCTGAAAAACCAGACACAGGAGCAGCCTGCGAAAAACTCAGCTCGTCAGGCAAGCTCCTGGGAAANCCGGGAGAAGGTTCCCCCCAGTCACAGTCATCGAGACCCTGCTGGTCCGCAAAAGCAATGAGTACCCCACTCGAAAGGTCAGGCTCTAAAAAGAGANCAACCGGTTCTGTTCCCACAGGAATACACCCTACCCCGAAGGGGGTGCGAGGAGAACGCTGCGGAGAACTCGGCATTTCGTCTGTGACCTCGTCAGCAGGCGAAGACGTTCGCGTCGCTTCTGTGTCTTCTTGCGAAGGCTGCGCCTTCGCCGAGAAAGCTCCATGAGAGGACAGCATCGCAGACGAGTCCCTTTCTCGGGCGAATCCCGGACTGAAAATCTTGCACTACACAAAGACAGAAGCAAAACTTCCATATACCCAAAGCTCATAGGATGAGTAGACTTATCAGGCATTTCCCTGGCATGCCAGAGAAAGAGACATAAAGTTTCACACTGTACAAAAAACTTCTTCATACACGAAACGCATGCCGGAGACTTACTCCGGAAAAAGAAGAAGCTTTTTCTTTCTTAAAAAAAGACCTTTTTTAGCTCTTTACAACGCTCCCATACAAATGCCATGCACGCGTCCCCACATATGAGAAAGACCCAGTGTCAGGATCCTGTGTCTCAAGATAGCGCGCGCGGACAGCATGCGCTCCTGATTCTTTTTCGGTGCTCTTCTTCCGCACAGCATTTCGGAGCGCACACGTCAGAAAACAACTTCCGCAATACCACCCCGCAGGCAAACCGACTATTCGAGCAATGCCCTCATTCACCCCGNATAGGATCGATCCTCCCCACTCTTGTCTTTAGGAACCCGCTCTCCAGAGCTCGGCAGCCCACCCGATCGCAACATGGGGAAGCGTCACTCTGCGCAGCCGGCACATGAGNCCNCAAACGAATCAGCGCAGCATCCCGGCAGNCCTAGCGCACTTCGCGTTCCTGGTCCTGCCAATAGGGTGCGCGCAACTTGAACTTCTGCAGCTTTCCCGTGGCAGTGCGATCCAAAATATCACGAAACTCGACAGAGGTTGGACACTTGTAGTGGGCGAGAGAGTCTCGACACCAGGCGATGAGCTCGGCTTCTGTGGCCGTGGCATCTGTCGCCAACACAACCAGTGCCTTCACGGTTTCGCCCCACTTCTCATCAGGCACACCGATGATGGCGACTTCAGCGACTGCNTGATGAGAAAAGAGGCAGTCTTCAACTTCAATGGAAGACACATTCTCGCCTCCAGAGATGATCACGTCTTTTTTACGATCAGAGATCCCAAGATAACCATCATCTTCAAGGCAAGCCCCATCACCAGTATGAAACCAACCCTGCACAATCGCGTCCGCAGTGGCTTCAGGCTGTTCCCAATAGCCCTCCAGGACAACGTTTCCCCGGGCCAAAACCTCGCCGTTTTCGTCGAGGCGCACACGTGTCCCGAGTGTCGGGACACCCGCTCTCCCAAGACGTTCGGCCCGCTCTTGCGAACCAAGCACATCCCACTCGGCACGAGAACGGTTCACAGTAAGCAGAGGAGAAGTTTCCGTGAGACCATAGATCTGGATGAATTCCCATCCGAGCACAGTTTCGACCTCTTCGATGGTACGNGTAGGTGGGGGCGCACCAGCCACCACGATACGCACCTGGCCTCTACCGGGAATCTCGCCTTGCCAGTCGCGGGCAGCCTGCAAAATCATGCTTACCACAGTCGGCGCCCCGCACANGAGAGTGACCCCATGCGCTGCCACACGTCGCAGGATCTCTNCCCCATCCACTTTGCGGAGCACAATATGTTTTCCGCCCATTCCGGTAATGGCGTAGGGCATGCCCCAGCCGTTCGCGTGGAACATGGGCAGGGTATGCAGGTAGACGTCTCGATCACTGATCTGAGTGTGCAGGCCAAAAACCGCCGCGTTCANCCAAAGGTTACGGTGTGTGAGTTGCACTCCCTTGGGACGGGCCGTGGTCCCACTCGTGTAGTTCACCGTGGCTGTCGCGTTTTCGTCCGCCTTCCACAAGTCTGGTTCTGCAGTGCTCGCAAAGGCCTGATCGCTTTCTGCCCCCAGCACAAGGCGATGNGGCGCGTGCACATCAGCAAGGTCTTCATCAAGTNCGGGATCCACAAGCAGAACAGACGCGCCGGAATGCTCCACGATATACGACACTTCCGGGGTAGTCAGACGAAAATTCACAGGCACAAGCACCCGCCCGTAGGCACTCACCCCAAAAAAAGCCACCAAAAGACGTGCGGCATTTTGCGAGACAATTGCGACACGCGCGCCGTGTGGCACTCCCATCTCGTCAAGCCCCGCGGCTTGCGCGCGTGCAAGCTTCGCAAGATTCCCATAGGTAAGTGCGCCGAGGCTTGGCGCAGGCTGGTCTGGTTCATCAAGAACTCCGACCCGGTCGCCATACACCTGCGCGGCCCGATCAAGATAGTCGCTGATCGTCAAAGGCACCTGCACCCAAATCCCCCTTCGTTGANAACCATGACAGAACAATGCGCCGTCCTGAACCGGTCGCAAATCCTCACANACAGTTGTGAAACATCGTGAATGGCCGCGAAACACAGCGAACGCGTCACAAACCAATCAGGAACCGATCATGATGAAGTCATGAGCCATGCATGTGTCATTGTTAGCAGGTACCGCACTGCCGGCACGGTGNGGCCAAGAAAAACCGNACCCATGCATGTGCCATTATGCACAGGGACCCGCCACACACATACCTCCAACAAACCCCATTGGTTGCCTCTCCCCAAAAAAACATGCGAAAACACACGTCGCCGGAGAGAAAAGCGCCGGCATGGAAAAAACTTCCGGGAAACTCTGCGGGAGGGCCAAGAAAAAGCACGAAAGGCAATTTCCCGGAGAGTTGCTATCGTCGATACGCACACTGTCTCGGCTTCTTGCGGGAAACGTCTTCGTCACCAGGCACTTGCTCACGCAGGCCCTCGCAGACTGCCCGCAGGACAAGCCAGGACCAAGCCGGTACCAGCCCAGTGACAAGCCAGGACCAAGCGACAGGCAAAAAACTGGATGCACCCGCACACCATACGCGCGCGAACACGTGANGCCAGGGCGCGCGGCAGCAGGGAAAANAAGAACGTGGACANNCAGAAGAGAACTCGCGGAACGTCCCCGGACGAAAGCGGCGGCGAAGCCGGTGAACACAAACAGGCAGCGCACACCGCAAAACCCGCCTATCACACAGCACATCACACGACTTCTGCCATTGGTCCTTGTGCCCCTGTTGCCGGACCGAACCCCACAGGAAACCCCACGGTCAGCCCCACAGACAAGCAGGAGGCTGACCGCACAGACGAAGCGGAAAAGCCGGTTCATCTGGCATACAGCGCAAAACTCCGGGAAATGTTGCGTTTGCCTCTACCCGGTATGGCCTGCCCAAACAGTTTTGCCTTCAGCCCGGACGGAACATGGCTCGCGTACCTCCACGATCCCGAAGAAAGCCTCGAGCAGTCCCTCTTTGCTTTGCATATTGCGAGCGGCGAAACAATGCGCGTGCTCTCTCCCGAACAAGGTGGTGTCACCGACGACAATGCCTCGCCCGCAGAACAGCTTCGTCGGGAACGACAACGCCAGCGTGCCACAGGAATCACCCGGTTCTCTTGGATAGGAAAACAATCACGGCTTCTNCTTCCCATCGGAAACACGATTTCGGTGATCGACGAGCCGGGCAGACAAGCCCGCCCAATCCTCGCCGGAGGGCCGGCGCCAATCCTCGACCCCCAGCCCAGTCCAGACGGAGCATCCCTCGGATACATCACGGAAGGCGAATTGTGGGTTGTGCCCACTGCAGGTGGATTGTCCCGGCGTCTCACTTGGGATGCCCACCCTGGCATACGCGTGAACGGCCTCGCCGAATTTATTGCACAAGAGGAACTTCAGCGTTCTCACGGCTTTTGGTGGTCAAAAGACGCACGCTGGATCGCCTTCACGCAAGTGGACGAGGCAGAAATTCCAGAATATCCGATCGTGCACCAGGGAGCAGATGATCCTGCTTGCGAAACCCATCGTTACCCTTTTGCCGGAATGTCAAACGCGAGTGTCCGCCTCGGTTTTGTGCGCATGCACGACGGGGCCATCTTCTGGTCTGACTTGTGCTTGCAAAATGAGGGCTATCTCGCGGCGGGCAGTTGGCATAAAAACGCCACGTTCTACGCCCAGGTACTCGATCGCCGGCAGCAACACATCGAAGTGCGGGCTTTCACTCCGGACAAGACAACCCTCTCGAAACCCAGCACTTCGCCGCTGCACACAGAAGCGGGTTTTCCCTCTCCCCCAGAGCTTTCCGCACCCGCACCTGCACCTGCAGTGTCGCCTTTGCCCCGCGCTGCCACACCAACATCGCATCACACTCCCCCGCTCATTACCAGCAGCATCGTCCTCNTGGAGCGGTCCGAAACCTGGATTAATTTCCACAATGCCTTCCGTCCTCTCGGCCAGGGCCGTTTCCTCTGGGCATCAGAGCGGAGCGGCTTCCGCCACCTTGAAATCTGGGAAAATGGGCAGCCCACCCCGATCACTACTGGAGACTGGGAAGTCACATCTGTCGAGGCTGTCGACACCCAACGCGGCATTGCCTACTACACATCGACCCAGGAAAGTCCGAAGGAACGCCATTTCTACGCCGTCTCCCTGGCCCCGGCAGCAGGCAGCACACCGCAGTACCGCAGCACCCGTCTCACCACAGACGCCGGAATCCACACATGTACGGCACATGCTGCCATGANCGACTCTTCACACAGCACACCAGGACAATTTGTGGACTGCTGGTCTTCGCGCGTGCACCCACCGACTGTGGCGCTGCGTTCCCTCTCGGACGGCAGTCTCATCTCCACTCTGCACGAACCTCCACACGACCTGGAGCACAACCGGCTCGACCACAAGCACCTCACACCGACACCGACTCCCGGTACCCGGCCCTCTCCAGATACCCCATCTTCTCGAGATGAGCCCCGCCACACAGAAAACATGGCGCAACACGCAGCCGAGCACACGCTCGAAAACGAACTTCGCCCCCCTGAATTTCTCACTATCACAAACCGCGACGGTGTGCTGTTGCACGGGGCCCTCTACCGCGCTGCCGGCGAAGGACCGCACCCGCTGCTTGTGGACGTCTACGGTGGCCCGCACGTACAGCGGGTGGTCGACTCCTGGACGGTAACTGTGAACCGGCGCGCCCAACATTTACGCAGCAAAGGCGTGTGTGTGTTCGTTCTCGACAATCAAGGCAGCGCCCACCGTGGCCTTGATTTTGAGGCGGCTCTCCGGCATCGAATGGGGAGTGTCGAAGTTGACGACCAGGTCGACGGGGTAAAATGGCTTGTGGCACAGGGGATTGTGGATCCTGCCCGTGTCGCCGTAAGCGGATGGAGCTATGGGGGTTATCTCTCGCTCATGTGTCTCGCCCGCGCAAGCGACGTGTTTNGTGCCGCCGTTGCAGGAGCGCCCGTGACCGACTGGGATGGCTACGACACCGGCTACACCGAACGCTATATGGGCCTACCTCTCGAAAACCCAACAGGATATCGAGAGGCGTCTGTCCTCTCCCATGTGGGAAACATCAAAGGCCGGCTTCTTCTCATCCACGGCATGATGGATGAGAACGTGCATTTTCGCCACACTGCCAGGCTTATCAAAACACTCACCGAAGCAGGCATCCGCTATAACCTGGTCCTCCTCCCGGAGGATCGCCATATGCCTCGCAAAGAGGCCGGTAGGCTCTACACCGAACGAAGCATCCTGGAATTTCTCGAAGACGCGCTCGCCTGTGGCCCCCTGCTCTAGNCCCTTCGCCTCGCCGTTCCCCTGGCGAAAGGCAGGGAAGCGGAAGCTTTCTCACGTCAGGGCAAAAAAGAACAGGGCACACAGCTCCAAAAATACAAGAACGTCAATATTCTCAAATGCGCAGGGGATGCGCAGCAGACACCCCATGGCCGGGCTATCAAGAACAGAGAAATCCCCACCCACCATGGATCTCACCGGAAAACCCAGGGAAAACGGAAAAATCAGCCTGGTGTCGCGTGCAGCGCACCTGCCACACAGTCCCGCAGTTCCTCCTCTCCCACAGGTTTCCGCAAGAAAAAAACAGCACCAAGTTTCGCGCACTTCTGCTCGGTCACCGGCTCCTCATCAGAGGTAAGGACAAGCACCGGAGTCGCATTACCCTGGTCTTTCATCTGCTCGATCATCGTTGTTCCACCCATGACCGGCATAAAAATATCGACAAGCACACAATCAGGAGAGGCTTCTGCCAAAAGACGAAGACCCATTTCGCCATTCTCCGCCTCCACCACAACATATCTCGCTTTTTCAAGCACAGCCCGGATGATCTTCCGGTCAAAAGCAGAATCCTCAACCACGAGTACCTTTGCCATTGCATGCCTTTCCCACTTCAGCCGCACTCTACCTATAGGGCTTCACGCACTTCACACACACGATCCCAGCCTCATAAAAACAAAGAAGAACTTCTGTCTCCTGTGTCTTTCTGACCAATTTTTCCCACCCCCTCTCCCCCATCTTCCGACAGAGCAGGAAAACAAAGGCCTACAGCACCGGCAATAAGACCAGAAAACGCGGGGTCTCCCTGCAAATCGGCGCTTCTCTTCCCCGCTTGACTCTCTCCACAACCCCACCAACAACCTCACCACTCACCCCAAAACACAAAACCCCGGCAAGTGCAAAAAAGAACAGCCGGATCGTCTTCTTCCCCGCAAATATCCAGAAAAACCCGTAGCAGTCGCGAAAGTAGGGATCCAAGGGAAGGAGCGCTTTTGAAAAAGCTACCGAACCAACTGCTCAGAAGTAGCTGACGAGCAGTAGCTGCCTAGAGGACTGTGCAGGATGCGGAAACGTCGGTCTCTTGTGGCATTTCTCGCGTCGCGTCCGCTGCGAGAGAAGTACGGGGTGGCCCAACAAGAAAACCAACTGCACGACTGATATCTACAAGGCGCTCTTCTACAAGACAGTAATACACCCAGCTTCCACGCCGTTCACGAGTAAGAATGCCCGCGTCGTGCAGGAGTTTCAGATGGTGGCTCACGGTTGGCTGGGCAATATCCATGTGAGGCAGCAGTGCGCAGACACATGCTTCTCGGTCCGGTTGCATTGCAAGAAGAGTCAGGATGCGCAGCCGGGCAGGATCAGACAATGCCTTGAAAACACGGGCAAGGGATTCGGCTTCGGTGATGGAGAGAGGGGCAGTGCCAAGAATCGAACAGCACAGAGTGTCGGCATCGGCCTGCCCACTTGCTCGCGGGGGAACAGGGGAAGGTGCCATCACAGACAGGGATCGACGAGGAGAAAGATCTTGGCCCATTCTTCTATTTTGCCACTCGCCCATAGGGTTGTCAGGATTACCGGCAAGAATTCCCGCAGGAAGCGACCCAAGCAGCTCCTTGCCGAAGGAAACCCACAACCCAAAAGCACTACACAACCGCACGAACGATCCGGCAGGCCGCACGCACAAGCCTGCCTCTCAATATGCGGGATGCACGAGACGGGATGCGGGGAAAAATATCTTCGTTCTTAGACGTCGCCATATTGCAGGTCGTGGGGGCAAAGACTGCGCGATCTCATCGCGTATTCCCAGCACAAGATATCCCTTCTCTCTACTGCATGCTCGTTCAGAGCGGTCCCGCTGCGCGGCCGGCCGAGCCACGTCCCCATTTTCTCTTCAAGCCCACACTCTCGCCGAGCAGTCCGGCCGAGCACTCCCACGTAAAAAAACTCCCCACAATATTGACATCTATCGATATTATGGCAACATAGGACATCATATTCATATTTATCGATATGGCCTCTACTTCACGCACACAACCCAATCAGGCAGAGCCATCGAAAAACACGTGTGCCCCCGTCCCGGAAAACACACAAAACCGCACGCGTGCCCGACACGAAAATCAATCCACACCACAAGATACGAACACGGAGGGAACATGGCTCGTTTGCAACTCGCCATCAATGTGCACGATCTCGAAGCAGGCATCTCGTTTTACGAGAAATTCTTCGACACTCCCGTCACAAAGCGCCGCCCAGGCTATGCCAACTTCGAGATCGCCGATCCCCCACTGAAACTGGTCCTCTTTCACCAACCTGAACAAGCCGGCAGTCTTAATCATCTCGGGGTAGAAATGGACTCGACCGACGGGGTACAGGCAACCCAGCAGCGTCTCGTGCAAGCTGGACTCACGCCAGGAGAGGCCTCCGAAGAAACCTGCTGTTATGCAGCCCAAACAAAATTCTGGGTGGATACTCCCGACCAACAGGCTTGGGAGGTTTATACGGTTCTGGGAGACGCAAGCCCCGAGATCACACAGGAAACAGCAAAGGGCGAGTCCTGTTGCGTCCAGTCCTGACGCACGCGCGACAACACCCATAATCACTCACATCACAAGAAGTTGTGGCGCCACCAGGATATTTGTGGCGTCACAACGCGTACTTTTTCACACCTCAGGGTGCCGTCCTGTCTCGACTGTTCTCCCAGGCAAAGCCATGTCACCGGTTCTTTCCGCCTGCCTGCACGCACGAAAACCTGTGGGGTGATTTCGAGAGGGTGCTCCCCACACATCACAGTCGAAGCAGCTCGAACCCGTCACACTTGTGTCTGCAACGCCTCGGCAACCAGGGCATAGTGTGACTCCAACGTATCAAGCCGGTCTTCCATTTTCACGAGATCGCCAACCCGACCCGCCGCTTCAATCTCTTTGCACAACTCCGAAAGCTGCACCGCTCCCATATTCGCGCTGGCAGACTTCATGGCATGCGCCGCCATGTGCAAAGAGGCAGGATCGTCTTCTTGTAGTGCCTTGCGCATTGTCGCGAGATACGGGGTGCTCGAGCTGAGAAAGTCACCCACAAGTTCTCGAAGAAAGTCAAGATCTCCGATTTCTTTTAAACTGTCGAGTACAGAAGTATCAAGAAGGTCTACGAGTGTGTCTTCAGACATGACCGCAATGCCCCCTAACTGGGAATTGTGAGAAATATGGGGCAGGGAAACCACCCCAAAGGCACTGGAATGCCAGGAGCAGAAGGGCCGTCAACTATCATCCTCTTTCCCGTCCTTTTCCCGTGCTTCTTCCCGCTGTGTTTTCGTCTGTTCCCAGCTCCTCGAGACGCGAGTGCCATCTCGCGATCGTGGATTATCGCCTTCTTCTGCCCTGTCCTCTGTTATCGGACACAAAAAGCTCATCATTCGGCCAGAATCACATTTTCCATTCCTGAAGCGGCCTTCCCTCAAGAGAGTGTTTTTTTGGCAAAAAGGACTGCCGGCCGGGAAGCCCGCAGCTCGAGTGCTGCTGCAACAGGGTCTTGGGGTCTGCCAAAATCATTCGTTCTACAATTCTGTACCGGCGTATGTTCGGGAAAAGCCGCANGGCAATCCCCCCGCCCTTATCGGGCGCGCATTGACAAGCGCTCAATTCGCCGGCAGCCATTGCTTTCCCCGCGTAGAACGAGAAAACTGATCTCCCCACAGTTCCCCAAAAACCGCAAACGCCTCTGAAACGCCCTGACGTCCATGCGCTCGTAGCAAAAAACAAAGCTGCAGGTGCCAATCCCACACACAACACCTGACAGCTGAGCACAGAAGTCTGTTCCCGGAAAGAACCCCTGATGAACGAGACAACACAATCCGATTCGGCAATCATCCCTGGAACTCTCGCAGCCTGGACACACGCTGTCGGAGAACCACGTCTTTCTCCAGACGGTCAATGGGTGGCATTTGCGGGCTCTTGGATGGGCAGAGGCGACATTGTGGTGACGAGCGTCGAAGACCGCCACAGCGTCACTATCACCACTGAACCCACGGTAGGAGCCTCGGCAGCACGTGGTGGCGGCAGCTTCGCCTGGACGTCCGACAGCTNCCACTTGATCTATACATCCACATTAGGTGAGTTGTGGCAGGTCCCGCGAGAAGGCGGNATTCCTGTCCGNCTGATTGGGCAACAGGGCTGTAGTGCGCCGGTTTGCAGGGATAACCATCTTGCCTTCACGCTCGATCTTCCGGGTGGTCCGCACGGAGAAAATACGCCTGCACATGGTGTATCTGCCGTCTGCACTGCCCGCTTGCCGGAAGCAGGCGCTCTTTTTCCGCCGCAGAAAGCGCCGAGCCTNTTGTGGCCCGAACGGCGNGCCTTTGCCGATTTCTGCTTCGATCCCGACATTCGAGCTGACGGCGCGCTCGTCTGGCACGAGTGGGACGTACCGGACATGCCTTGGGATGGTGGTCGCATTGTGTTCCTTCAGCTCGGAGCTGAGGCAGAGCGCATCGTGCTCGACGAAGAAGCAGGAGTCGCGATGGGAAGGCCTCTCTTCTCCCCATCCGGCACAAAAGTCGCTTATCTCTGTGACCGGTCGGGCTGGTGGAGCGTATGGGAAGTCGATCTTGCCACAGGGACACGTGCTTTGCTGGTCGAAGGCAAAGGGGAAATTGGCGGACCGGCATGGGGGCAGGGAAACAGCTGGTACGCATGGTCACCTGACGAATCTCGCCTCGCCTTTCTCCTCAACCAAGAGGCCCGCACAAGCATCTCCATCACCGATTTGGCCTCAGGGGATACAAAACAGGTGGCTGGGGGCGATGGCGTCTACGGCGGACTCACCTGGGCAGGAAACGTACTTGCTGCCACCTGGACAAGCTTCTCAACAGCAGGAGAAATACGGGTCATCCATGCTGAAACAGGTGCGATCACTACTGTCTCGCCTGCAGGTACCGGGAAGTTTCCTCCAGTACGCAGCGCCACCCACTTCACGTGGAAGCACAGCGAAAACCCGCAAAGCCATCCCATATACGGCATCCTCGTGCACGGAAACACGGCACAGCAGCCCGAACCCCCCGCGCCATCCCCCTTGCTTGTCTGGCCGCATGGCGGTCCTACCGGACAATCTCAGTACGCATTCAGCGGTCGGTTGCATTTCTTTTTGAGTCGCGGGTGGAACGTCCTCTATGTGAACCATCGGGGAAGCACGGGCTATGGACGGGCACACACGCAGGCCCTGCGCGGACGCTGGGGAGAAGCCGACATAGAAGATATTGCCTTTGCCGTGCGTTTATTGCAGGAGAACGGGGAGGCAGCCCCGCATCTCACCGCCATCATGGGAGGATCAGCGGGAGGATATGCGGTCTTGCAGTCTTTGCTGCTGCACCCCGAACTCTATGCGGCAGGAATCAGCCTTTTTGGCGTGGCCGATCTTTTGCACTTGGCAGAATCGACCCACCGGTTTGAAGCCCACTATTTGGACTCTTTGGTGGGAGTGCTTCCGCACGCCTTTGACCGTTACCACGAACGATCCCCGGCTTTGTCGCGCCANCACTTCTCTCGCCCTCTCCTCCTGCTCCAGGGNGGAAAGGACAAAGTCGTTCCAAAAGAGCAAGCCGGCATGGTTGCCGAACGCGCACGCAGGTCAGGTATGCCGGTAGAGCTTCATGTCTACCCGGAAGAAGCCCACGGGTGGGGGCGTCCTGAAACAATAAAAGATGAGTTGGCACGGGTTGAAAAGTTTTTGAAGAAGTATGTGTTGCACCTCGCACACTAGAAGCAGTACAGGGATCGTCTCTGCAAGAACTATCGCGAGCATCTCACAATTCCTCTAAAAAAAGACCACTTCAAAGGGCATTTTTCTTTTCTCATGCAAGAGAGANCAAAAATAGTTTGACTTCATCGAGCGGCAGTGCTTCACTGCTGAAGGCTACGCCCTACCGCTGCCAGCGTGTGGTTCTCTTCATGGGCCTCTGCGGGACAGTCATAGACCTGGTCCCAAAGAGCAGTCTCAGCAGGATCGGCTGTGCTGCCGAATTTTGCAAGGTTCACAAAAGTTATCCCACTCTCTTTTTCTTACGAGAAGACAGCAAGGGTCTTGCCAAATCTCTGGTGCATCCAACCGGTGCTCTTATATCCGTATCGTCGTTTTTCGCCGGGTTGCGGAAGAGTGTCGAGGAGTAATACGTGAAATCCAAGGGAAATTTACGANTTGANGCATTCAACGCGAGAGCGGCGTTGACGCGTCTTTTTTGTCNATTTTCTCAGGGGCCTCGCGCAATCGCCGGCCCGGTCGNCGAAAGATCAGTAGAAGGGTCCGTGTCAGGAAGTAAGGCTTTTNCTTGCCCCTACACAACCCGACGCTTCTTCTCCGCAACGCCGAAATACCAGGTATTGCTCATGTTTCNCGGTCGCTGGCTCATGATTACCGACATTCATAGCTGGCAAGCACACGGGGNCTCTTCCTAGAGGATCACAGACAAGAACGATCTGGACTGGGAAAGCCCCCGACAAAAAGTCGGGGGCTTTCCNTTTTCACGGGCAGAAAGCCAGAGACAGACGATGGGGACAACAAGGAAAGACCAATGTCCAGCACCATTGCGATAACGGGACACGCGACAGCAACAGTGCCCGAAATCGAAGAAGCTGATCAGATTCTCGATGCCACTCAAGACGATTTCATAGCACTCGCCCATTGCAACGACGGCACCGGCGGTCTCGTTGATTTGTTTTTCAGCGACTCCATTCCCGATATCCGTCGGGCAAAGGCAATCTGCCACGGATGTCCCCTGCGAATAGCGTGCTTGAGCGGAGCTCAAAAGCGGCGCGAACCTTGGGGTGTCTGGGGAGGCGAGCTCTTCACGAATGGAAAAATCGTCACAGTCAAGCGACCAAGAGGACGACCACCCAAACGCAAAGTCCAGCTCACCGCCTGAGACCACAGGACCNGCGCGCTTTTTTCGGCTTGTTTCCCTCTTCGAGGGAAACCCAACAAGCACGTCATCTCCAGCAAAAAACACACAAAAAACCAACGGAATAGGTCCCCGTCATAACTCGGAATGTGACGAAGACCACAACAAAGGCCCCAACTCCACACAGAAAACAATGCAGCGCTCCTTCTTCCCTCCTCAACAGGAGAGCCCAGGGGCACCCGAAACGGAACCCGCTGGAGAGAGCCTCACCACAGGCTCTCTCCCCGCTGCACCGCAATGCATTCTCATCTCCGCCTGCCTGCTCGGAGAAAACTGCACTTACAAGGCGGGGAACGAGGCGCGTCCCGACCTGATAACTGCCCTCACCACACCCCCTGCCCCACACACCGCACAACCCAAGATTTTCGCCTTTTGCCCAGAGATCGCAGCAGGACTGCCCATCCCGCGACCCCGCTGCGAAATCTCCGACGGAGACGGTCGCGCAGTCCTGTGCGGCACAAGCAGTGTGCAGGACGCAGAGGGAAACGACCACACCGACGCCTACCGGCGCGGCGCTTTCGCGGCCCTGCTCTTCGCACAAAAACAAGGCATACGTCTCGCAATCCTGAAAAACCGCAGCCCATCCTGCGGCAGCGCCGGAGTCTATGACGGCAGCCACAGCAAAACATGGCATCCCGACGGCATCGGCGTAACCGCTGCCCTACTCGAAGCCGCCGAGATAGAAGTCCTCACCGAAGCAGCAGCCCTCGCGCGCCTCGAAACCAAAACCCGCAAACTCCCCCCGTAAACTTCTGGAAAAACCAAGCCAGGAAAAATCCCCGAAAGACCCGCTCTCCGACCCCANATCCCGTGCACCTTCCCGTGCGCCTTCTCCCGATATTTCGCCCAGCACTCGTCCTGTTTTACAAAAAAACTTTGGAGGAAAATATGGAATCAGACCGATTCGCCACTGCGGTGCGTCTCATCGACACAGCAAACGCCGAGGACCCGCATTTTCTTATGATACGTGGCCAAAAGCAGCAAAAAGAACTCGCGCAAGCTGCCCTCATGACCGAATGGGTGCAACGTTTATGCCCGGATGCTTCGGATGCCCTGCTTCTTGCGGCACGCGCGCATCACGTACAACGCTGGATGTGGCCACGATCCGACTATCCAAGCGGACGATCGGGCTATCTCCAATGGCGGCGCAACTTGTATACCCGTCATGGGGAAATCGCTGCTGCATATGCCGAACAGGCGGGCTACGAGACAGAAGTAGGGCAACGCATTCGCGAAATCATTGGGAAAAAACGCTTAAAAACCGATTCTGAAGTACAAACCTATGAGGACGCCCTCTGCCTGGTGTTCATCGAAACCCAGTTCTCCGCCCTGAGGGAGCAAGAAGGCCACGAAAAAATGGTGGAGATCGTAAAAAAGACACTGAAAAAGATGAGCGAAGAGGGGCAACGTCTCGCCCTCGAAATCCCGCTCGAAGAAGCCGACCTTGCGGTCGTACGCGACGCGCTACAGGCTTCTGCCTGATTTGTCTTTGGTTGGTGGACCTGTCCCAAAACAGACACTGGCATCGAGCATAGACAGGGGAATCCCAAGAAATACTCGAGGAAGTCACAAGCAAGACACAAGGAAGTCACGACTGTGAAAACGCGGCGGTGCCTGCCGGCGTGCTGCTCTCTTCGTGTCACACGTCAGGCTGCACGACCAAGCATCCGCAACAATTTCACCGCCATGCTGTCGTCGGGGCTGTAGGCAAGCGGTTTGCCGAAGAAATCGGGCATGGAAGCCAGCATGGGCGCCAGTGGCTTTGCCCACTCGTAGCAGGGCTCTGCAAGTTCTTCCGGGATCTCGTACGGCACGCCTCCACCTTGGGCCAGGTCCCAGGCATGAACAACAAAATCGACGAGGCGTTGCCGCCCGTATTCTTCTCCTGGGACATCACCGAACGATAAATGGACCGTACGTGTCATCGCGTGAGGCGCATCGAGCGCATCGCATGCCGGTCCAACAGACGCACGCCACGCGGCTTTCGGGTCATCGCCAAGNATATCNCCCTCGAAACNGTCCCCCACAGATGCAATNGTCTCTCCTGCCATGAGGGGAGGGACCCAAAGATTTTCTGACACATTATGGTGNAGTAAGGTGCGCATATCCCATTTTGCACAGGGAGTGGGCGCATCCCAGGNATCATCNGGGAGGTCCTCCACAACAACGGAAAACGCCTCTGCTGCACACCGATGGAATTCAGGTATCGTCGCCATATCGCAAGCCTACTCCGATGCTGTTCCCGCAAA
>JGI24724J26744_10001484_pt1 | contig 16066 bp, 14 predicted proteins | sample Cruoilmetagenom7_FD_26744 | JGI IMG/M metagenome (IMG submission 26744)
GGGGATACACAATCTACCAGTGGAAGAATATTTATTAAATTGCCCCGGTTCTCTGCAACACAATCGATATGCCAGGGTTCCCAAAATATGAAAGGGTTGCCGCGCTGGCGCAGCAACTGCACCCAGGAANGTACCTCTTCCCCCTGGCAGTGCAGATGAACACCTTGTANGTTGTNATATACCTCCGGAAAAGCTTCCACCTCTGGTTTTAACTCTTTAAATTCATTTAAATCGGTGCGAAGAACTTCCCTACGCGTTCCATCAGTTTCAAACAACTGCCATGCGCGAATAGTACTCATATCACGCTTGATTAAGCCCTGCACATTGAATGTTTTTTCAAGTTTTTCCATCAAGCTTGAAGGAAAATCACGGCCAATATTCGCCACCAGCCCCACCTTCTCACTCCATACCCGCATACCCATTACAGCATGAACTCCACCACCACCCAGACAGCCCATATGCGTGGTTCCATCCGGCATGACGATGTCATCAATGATGACAGAACCTATTGAAATAAACATATTTTATTAACCCTTCTATGACAGCCCACAGTAAATAACTGCGGGTTGCTAAGGTTTTTTTACACCCATTCACACATCCACAAATCCCCGATAACTCAATTGAATTTCCGTGAGGACGCGTAGAAATTTCAAACGTTATCCTTTCTTGTTAACCGCCTGCATGAACTGCGCCATTCGATCATAATCCCATTCTGCCAGCATAGATTCTTTTGTCCATCCGCGAAGTGGTTTAAAAGAACTGCTGACAATTGCGCCATCACAAACCTNTAGCGCTTCAATTATGTTTTCCAGTTTTGCGCCGCCTCCCAACAGTAAAGGAACACCGAGGCCTGCCTCTTGAACTTCTCTTAACATTTTTAGCGATTCATCAAAGGAGAATCCTGTCAGGATCAGACCATCCGCTCTGCAATGTACACCGGCGAAATGGGCTGCTTCCGCCAACGGCAGCTCGCCCAGCGGTTTTCCTGTGTGATCATACACATCTGCCAATATCGCGATATCTTCAGCTCCAATCTGAGTTCGATAAGTTATCGCTTCATAAGCACACCCCTCCAGGATACCTTCAGCTTTAACCATAGCGCCTGTATAGACCTTGATACGTACAAATTGGGCGCCAATTGCCTGCGCGACAGCCAATGGTCCGCGGGCGCCGTGGCTCATCATACAAACGCCTAATGTTAACTGCGGAAACTCCTTCCGTATAGCTGATCCAACAACTGACAGAAATGCAACTGAATGGGGTTGGATTTGAGGTGCTGAGGGTAGGTCTCCTAAGTCTTGAATATAAGCCGCCGATACTCCTGCCCGCACTGCTTTCTCAACATTCCGCAGCGCGAAATCAACTACCTCATCCATTGGCATTGAAGCGGGTTGATTGAAAGCAGCTGATGGCGGCAGATGCAGTGCAGCAATAACTGTCGGAGTTTTTTCAGTAAATTTAACAGGTTTCTTCATTATCTCCAATTCTCCCATGTTTCGCTGGTTCTGATACGGCTGATACCTCCGCCTCCTTCAATACTGCGTCCGCCCTTGAAATCACGGAAGAATGGCTCATCCTTTACTTCTGCAAGATACGCGGAGAATAACTCTCCCGGAATAGCGGTGATGAGCGGCGAGAACATTTCTTTCACTTCCGGGATGGGGAAATGATAATCCGCATGTTTTATTAAACCAACCGCTGATTTCGGAGAAACTACTGCCACAAGGCGGCCAATCTGTTTTGCCGCTACTGCAATCTCCTCAGCGCGTGATAGATCACGATCTCCAGCACTAATGATAAATGTGGGTGTGCTGACACTCTTCGCGAAATACTGTAAATGTGCCCATTCTTCCACATCCTGCCCAAGCGCTGAATCGCCTGAAGCTTCAAGTACTTTGGCGGCAGTGAATAAAGCAGTCGCGTAGTTGGGACCGCTTCCTGTAAACACAAATTCTCCTTTACCTGCCCAATCTTGAGCGGCTTGCTTTGCAATTGGTTCGCATTCTTCAATTGTTTTGCTGGCAAGATCTGCAAAGTCATGAATTTCAGCCCTGAGTTCTGCTGCTTGAGAATTGTTTAATTTTCCACGGATCTCAGCGATCCGAATCGCGGTCAGGAAAAGACCAACCTGGCTGGTAAAGTAACTGCGCACCCCGGGTATCACCACTCCCTCTGGTGAAGAAAATTCCGGCACAGGAACATCTAATATAATTTTGGCTGCTTTACCTACAGGGCTGTCAGGTGTTGCTGTCAAAGCAGCGGTTGTAGCTCCTGCTTGTTTGCCCATACGCAATGCTTCTGCTGTGTGTGATACGGCGCCGGAAACAGAAATCCCAATCACAAGATTTGTTTTAGGCCCTGTTTGGGGAATAAAACCTGCCGCGTAGCGCCCGAATAACATAGAGTTCATAGGATCATCAGGAAGTCGTGTTAATGATTCAAACGCTAATTCAGTGCTGAGGGAAGCATGATGTGAATCGCCGCACCCAACAACATAAAGACGCTTCAGCGAGAGGCAGAGTTCATGGTCTAATTTCCGCCGGACAGTATCATCAAGCGGTTGAAAAATCTGGTTCATCAACTCCGGTAAACTGTGAATCTGTTCGATCATGTAATTCATTGAATGTGTATCTCCTTTTTTTGGTTTGTTCTCATAAATTGTTGAACTTCTAATAAAGAGGGTAATCCCCCGCGAGCGCCAATCTTCTGCACTAAAATCGCTGACGCAGCGCTTGCGAATTCCAGCATTGCTGGAAATTCCAATCAGAAAGGATACCGTAAAGAAAAGCGGCATGGAAACAATCACCCGCTCCAGTAGAATCCTTTACCGGGACATCATACACCGCCGTTGAACAGCGAGCTTTCGGGGTAAAAACTACTGCTCCTTCACTGCCCATGGTCAGAACTACTATTTCTGGCCCCATTGATAGAATCTCATCAACCCCATCGTCAGCAGTGCTGCTTTTTGTGAGCACGCGGAGCCCATCTGCACTGGAAAAAACAATGTCAGTATGTCGAAGCATCGCTTTAGCGGCATCTATGTCCTTTAAAGTATTCACCTCCATATCTACCACCACTTTTCCCCCTCCTGCGTGGATTAATTGCGCGACTTCGATGAACCAATCTCGTTCATAAAACACCGTATAACCAAGCCGTGCCCTCTCCAGCGATTGTTTTATGCTGCGAGTAAGAGGCGGCGGGGTTGGCAGTATCGGAACGATCAGGATCGTTCTTTCGCCGTTGGGGGGCAAAATGACTACTGTGAAATCAGTTGAACTTTCCTCCAGGAAAACAACATCAGATGTCTCCACACCAAATAAATCAAAATCGTTCATAATGGTCTTCGCGAAAGCATCACCACCCAACAATCCGCCCCAGGCAGTGCGCAGCCCCAACTTCGCGGCTGCGCAGGCAGTATTCGCAATAAAACCTCCCGCCGATTGACCGGCATGATGAACAAATAGCTTTTCCCCATCCCGAGGGAGACGAGGAGCTTGTATTATCAGATCTACTGATGCGCCACCCAGACAATATAAATCAATCATAGTTCCTATTGCAGTGTTTTATAAAGCAGATCTTTCCATCCTTGAATATCAATTTCCCAACACACCTCGATATTCTTTTCTTTTTTAATTACCCCTAGCTGATCAACTACTGTCATTCCGAGTGTAAGTTCACTTACTGTTTCAACATCCACGTAATGTGCACTGCGCTTTGTGCAAATGCTTGGATCGAGCGCAATTGCCATCGTGACCGGATCGGGAAGTGCAAGTCCTGGTTCGGTTAACCATTCTTTATTTGTAGATATGGCATGCACATTACAATCGATAGTAAAATCCGCGAAAGGGGTATTGAAAGAGCGAATATGGACTATCTCTTCTTCTACTAAATTGGCTAATCCACGGCAGTGTTCCCATCCTACCATCAAGAGTGGTATTCCTGAATCAAAAACAATCTTGGCTGCCTCTGGATCCACATAAACATTGAACTCAGCCGCTGGGGTAATATTTCCAAGGGTAGCCGCAGCGCCTGCCATCGCATAGCACATAGAGATTTTTTCGGCTATATCCGGCGCGATCCTCAATGCTAAAGCAATATTGGTAAATGGCCCCAAGGTGATCAAAGTGATATTCCCAGGATTAGATCTTACAGCATCAATCAATGCTTCAACAGCATTTCCCTCAGCTAAAGGAATGCTGGGTTCTGGATAATTTTGGTTTCCCATTCCATCGTCACCGTGAAAAAAATAACCCCAGGTGGGCTCGCGCACTAATGGCTGTGAAGCACCCAGGTACACAGGTGTTTTCTTTCCGCATAATTCGACCGTATAACGTGCGTTTTTCGCCCCTTTTTCAACATGAACGTTCCCCGCAACAACCGAAATCCCAATAACATTCACGTCAGGCCACCGCAGTGCCATTAATATCGCTACGGCATCATCTGAGGCAGTATCAGTATCAATCCAAAAATTACGCATTTCTTCTCATCTCCTTAATTAACTGCTATCCTTTGTTAAGTATTCCTTTATTAGGCCAAGCACTCCCTCCCCGTCCACATTCATGCAAACCTCAACTTCAGGCCGGCTTTCCCATTGGTTGTGCCAATCAGCGATTGTCTGGCCCTTACAGCGCCCCTCTGATTCCACAAAAATGGACACAACCTCTGTGTGGAATAGATCTGGATTCATTAAATAAGCTATCGCTGAAGGATCGTGAGTATGAATGTCTCCTCCTGAATCAAAATGTGAGTTGTGAAATCCTTGGTAGAAAGGAAGAATACCTTGTATCAGGTTGGTAACAGGATTCTTAGTTTTGTATATTTCCTCCAAAAATCTTGATGTCATCACAACTTGCTGTGTGACATCAAGGCCTACCATCACAAGCGGCCATCCCGCGCGCATCACTATGTCTGCCGCGTGGGGATCATGATAGATATTCGCTTCTGCTGTAGGCGAAATGTTCCCAGGTTTTGAAACTGCTCCACCCATTAACACAACTTTTTTGACTAAACTCATAATTGTTGGGTCTATTTTCAAAGCCAAAGCAATGTTTGTCAGCGGCCCGATTGGCACTAAGGTAACTTCATCCGGGTAAGTATGAACCACTTCAATAATAAATTCCGCGGCAGATTTATCTATTACTTTCCCTTTCGGTGGAGGTGGATTTGTATTTCCCATGCCATCCTCACCATGCACCATGGTACCTAAGCCTTCCAGTGGCATTACAAGCGGCACATCGCTCCCACGTGACACAGGAATCGAATCATGCCCCTCAAGTTCAACCAGGCGCAGGGCGTTTTGGGCAGTTACCTCACCGTATGTATTGCCAAAAATGCTTGTCAATCCCAGTACTTCCAGTTCCGGTGAACGCAAAGCCATTGAAATAGCGATTACGTCATCAACCCCCGGATCTGTATCAATAATTATTTTTTGCGGCATAATCCCTCTCCTATTCAGAATCACCAATTATGCGTAACAGCACACGCCGCTTGCGGGGACCATCAAACTCAAAAAACATTACGCTTTGTGAACTACCTATTGCTATTTCTCCGTTTTTCACTATCAATGAAAGGCTGTTTCCAATTAGAACGGATTTAATGTGGCCGGCGGCATCGGCCGGAGTATCATAAGTGTGATAAAAATCGACTCGCGTGGGCACCAGCCGATGTGTTTCGGCGACTATATCTTTGAGCGTTAAATTATCCATTCCTGAATTGATCGTGATCCCTGCAGTTGTATGCGGTACAAATACTACACAAACACCTTCTTTGATCTTACTATCATCTACAGCTTGTTGGATTTCTTTCGTAATATTAATAAGACATTCACTTGCTTCTGTTTTTAATTCAATTTCTTTATACATTATCACCACATTTCTTGTCAAAATTTGAATAAATTTATAGTTTCATATCTTCATCACCAAAAAAAGTAACGGTCAACACGCTTGTATATTCCGGCATTATTAAGAATCTGCTTTTTCCTCTAAGGTGCACTTTCTGCCCAGGATAAGATAAACCACAGCAAGAGTTTACGCTGTTAATAAAATAGCTGTCAACCATTCCCCAAATAAGCGATCACCTCTTCTATCCCATCAGTTAATACCGCTGCTGATTCACCTTGCATCGATCTTAAGAAATCCAATACACATTGTTTGTCAGGTAAAGAAAAACCAGCACCATAAACTGAGGCGGCTAGCGCGCCAAGCGCGCTTGCCAGCACGGCTGATGCAGATAAGCTCAACCTGTGCGCCCAGCCATACAGCAAACCCGCAGTAAACGAGTCTCCCGCGCCAGTAGTATCAACAGCGTTAACGTCAAAGGACGGGCAGAATAATTGATCTTTCTCATCAGCTACAAAACTGCCCTTCTCACCCAATTTGATCGCTGCAAGTTTAATTCCTGAAGATAGCAATAAATCAGCGGCTTCTTCCGGTGATGTTGAATCTAGTAACGCAGAAATTTCTTGGGGACCGCTAATGCAAATGGTAAGCTCGCGTAATAAACGGCGCAGATCTTTAGGGTTCTGAATAGCTGGTTCAAGACCTGTATCTAAACTAATTTGAACATTATATTTTTTGGCCAGTTCTACCGCGCGCCAAAGCGCATTTTTCTGTGGGGATTCCAGCAGCGCATAACCCGAAATATGCAGTATGGCGGCATCCTTTAAAGCATCATCATCAATATCTTGAATCTCTAATTGGATGTTTGCTCCGCGGTGTGAGAACATCGTCCTTTCCCCGTCCGGAGTAACGATGATGAAAGTAAGACCGGTTGTGCTCTCTGGTTTGACATGAACATGCTTTAGATTAATGTTGGTTTGCATGAATTCCTGCTTCACCTGTTCAGCCCAAACATCTTTTCCCACACAACCCAACAAGCTCGTGCGCTGTCCCAGGTTGTCGAGAATTATGGCAGAATTAACAACCGCTCCCCCTATTTCCACTGTTACAGTTTCTGTTAATCCGTCTCTTCCCGGGATCGGAAACTCAGAAACTGGCCAAACAGTATCAATATTGATATCACCCAACATCAGAATTTTTCCGCCGTTCATGCTTTCAGTACCCCGCTTGCATCTGCGTTTTCGCTATTATGAATTGCGTTTATAAAAGCCGCTATCCGTTCCAAGTCCTTTTCCACCTGGCTTCCGGGAACATTCGTCGATGTATTGCTGTCCACCCCCCAGGGATTTATCTCACGTATTGCAGCACCAACATTATCCGCCGTTAAACCGCCAGCCAAAATGACGGGTATCGCAACAGCTTCAACTATTTGCCGGCTGATATCCCAATCATGTGTAAATCCAGTAGCGCCAACACCGGGGAAACCCGCTCTCTTGGTATCCAACAAAAGCAAATCACTCACATCAGCGAATTGCTGCGAAATCGCGATGCTTTTTTCGTCCTCCACCGGAATGGCTTTCATCAAACGGATATCCACATCCAGGTGAGAACGCAATTCCCGCATCGCTTCAACACTCACACAATCCACGTCTGTGGAAATATGGACAATATTCGGTTTTACTTCAGATGCCATGTGCAAGATCTCTTTTACATCTTCCGACATGGTTATTGCAACGGATGTGGCTCCTGGTGGTAGAGACACAGCAATCTCCCGCGCTTCATCAAANCTTAATTCACCCGGNACAATACCATATCGGCCGGCAACGAATCCAATATTGTTCACACCAAGATCTACTGCTGCAACCGCGGTTTCTGGATCTGTAAAAGCATAAATTTGGATAATCATATATCTTACTTTAATATCCTTTCTGAAATTACCATATTATGNTCTTTGCATTGATGCAGAGATCCTTGATAACTCTGCTCCCCATAATAAGCAAGAGATATTTATCGGATTTTCTATGCTTTTGTTACAACAAACCACTCGGCTAAAAGCCTGCGCTGAATTTTTTTAGATTAAGTGTGGNTGTTATTATTTACTTTCGCGAGCTCACGTTCCTGGAAACGTTTTGTTTGCTCAACAATCTGTGCCTTTCTGCGGATTCCATAAACTACAAGCGCAATGATCGTAATGGCATAGGGAATCACACTCACCCATTGTGATGGAATATCCAGCGTTCCTAACTGGGTGGAAAGCGCATCTGCGGCGCCAAAAAGGATTGCCGCCAGGAAAGTTCCCCATGGTGTTCGGCCGCCAAGATACACCGCTGCTAATGCAATGAATCCGCGCCCAGCTGTCATATCGCGCTGAAATAGGGATAAGTAAGCCATCGACAGATTTAAACCGCCAAGTGAAGCGAGAAATCCGCTTATTAATATAGCAGTGAATTTTATTGACCTAACAGGTATACCCAATGACATGGCTGCGATTGGATTCTCACCCACAGCTCTTAAATGAACACCGAATTTGGTGTTGTAGAGCAAAATATGAATTAGGAAAGTGAGGACAATAGCAATATAAACAAAGATATTATGTCCAGAAAGAACCGTACCCAGAAAGGGTAGATCTTTAATGAAAGGGATCTCAACAACGGGGACCATTCCGCTTGCCAATGTTGAGGAGTTACCTTTATCACCAGTCAGTATATACAGTAAGAATATCGTACCGCCAGTTGCCATGATATTAAGTGCCACTCCAGCCAAAATGATATTTGTTTCCAGATAAAGGTGAAAATACGCGAGGAGCGCTGAGAACAAAATACCCGCAATAATACCCCCAAGAACACCCAGCCAAATATTTTGTGTGAAAGCAGAAACAACAACCCCAGTGAAAGCAGAAGTGAGCATGATCCCCTCAAGGGCGATATTTATTGATCCCGCAAGTTCAGTTATTAAGCCCCCAAGCGCAGGAAGGATTAACGGTGTGCTGATCCTCATAATGCTGGCGAGGAACAATGCGCTAAAAATACCTTTAAAAACCAAATCAATCTTCATGAGAACCTCCATTAGAAGGAGCTAATTTTTCTATATTGTTATTATTTTCCTTCCGCTCTTCTACTCTTTTCTGTATCATCGGTAGAAATCGCTCAGCTGTAACAAATAGGATAATAAGAGCCTGGATGACAAAAACCATTTCCCTTGACATATCCGATGACCGTTCCATCACATTTGCTCCAGCGCGGAGGTAGCCATATGCCAATCCTGTAATGGGTATGAGAAGCGGATTATTTCGGGCTAAAATAGCCACAATAATTCCCTCAAAACCCATACCTATAGATATATTTGCAATAAGTTTGGTATGTATGCCCATCGTCAAATGTGCGCCTGCCAGACCGCCAAAAATTCCACTGATTGCGAAGACCAATATTATCGTTTTTTTGGTATCGATGCCTCCATAACGAGCGAATTTGATATTGGCGCCTATCATTCGCAATTTATAACCAAATGGTGTCCGAAAAATTAAATAATAAGCCGCAATCACGGCTATTATCAAGACATACACCATAATCGATATGTTTGTCTTGTCGGAAAATAAACTATAGGCATCTTCAAGGAATGGCAAGTTGGGGATAAAAGATTGAAATGTCCCTTCCTTAGGAAAAAAATCTGAAGCGTTGTAACCAGCATCATCCGCTTTAATGTGAAATATTAAAAAGTAATCATATATCTTTAGGGCAATTGCATTAAGCATTAATGTGGACACAATCTCGTTCGCATTTAGATGCGCTTTTAAATANCCCGGGATCCACCCCCAGGCGAAACCGGCAACCATCGCACCTATTATTGCCAGAGGAATCCTGAGGACAGCCGGGAGTGGAACAAAAAGTGCTATTGAACCTGAGACTAACGCCCCTAATAATAACTGTCCTTCAGTGCCCATACTGAACAAATTAGCCTTGAAAGCAACTGCAACTGATAATCCCACAAGAATTAATGTGATTGATTCTTCGATCCAATCTCCAAAACGATTGAATTTACTCAGTGGGCCTAATAAAAATGCTTTGTATGCTCCTAGGGGATCTTCCGATACAAACAAGGTAACAATAAAGCCAAGAAGAAGTGCAGCTCCAACAGCGATAATTACACGTAAAACCTCCCGAACTGCGGGATTAGAGAAGAATTTTCTCATAACAAAGCCTCCATCTCCACTTCTGACTGCCGTTTAACTCCTAACATGTAATAACCCAATTCTTCCTCCTTGATCTTTGATGCATCAGGGAAAACGCCGGTAATCTCACCCTCAAACATTGTAATAATACGGTCAGAGAGGCTCATTACTTCAGCCAAGTCTGCGGAAACCAATAAAATGGCGGCGCCATCTGTTCGTTTCTCAACAAGCTGCTCACGGATAAACTCAGTGGCACCAACATCTATTCCCCGTGTTGGTTGAGCAGCTATCAGTATTTTTGGTGATGAAGAAAATTCTCGCGCTACAACCACTTTCTGCATATTACCACCGGAAAGGGAAGATACCGGCAGCTGTCCATTAGGAGTAAGAATGCTGAATTCTTTAATCATCTCCTCCCCGTTTTTTTCCACCTCGTCATAGTCAATTAATAAACCTTTCCGGATAGGAGGTTCGAAAAAGCGATCAACGATTAAGTTATCATCAATAGATGCATCAACCGCTAATCCATTGGATAAACGGTCTTCGGGAATATGCGCTACGCCTGCCATCCGTACTTCACGGGGAGTATTCCCGGTAACTATACTTTCCCCCACTGTTGCAAGTCCAGAAGCAGGATTACGTAAACCTGTCAAGACTTCTACCAATTCCGTTTGACCATTACCTTCAACTCCCGCAATTCCCAGAATCTCGCCTTCATATAGATTAAATGAAACATTGCGCAGCATAGCACGCCCAGTATCAGAGACAAAAGAGAGTTCCTTAATAGCCATCACACTTTTTCCGCGCTTCATCGCGGTTTTCTTGATATCCAAAAACACTTCTCGCCCAACCATCATGCGCGCCAGACCTTTTCGAGTAGCTTTGGAGGTTTGCAATGTTCCCATAATTTTCCCATTACGCATCACAGTAACTCGATCTGAGATTTCTTTTACCTCACGCAATTTGTGGGTAATAAAAATGATCGTTTTTCCCTGTTCTACCAAAACACGGACAGCTTTAAATAAGTCCTTTGTCTCCTGAGGGGTTAGGACAGCAGTTGGTTCATCCAGTATCAATATCTCTGCGCCCAGATATAATATTTTCAGGATTTCAATCCTCTGGCGCATACCAACATTTATCGTTTCCGTAACAGCAGTAGGTTCCACAAATAAACCATACCGCTTAGATAACTCTTCTGTCACTTCAACGGATTTCTTTTTATCTAAGAATAAGCGCTCGGTCGGTTCATGGCCTAAAACAATATTTTCAGCGACCGTAAAAGAGGGCACTTGCATAAAGTTTTGATGCACCATTCCCACACCCTTGTCCATAGCATCAATTGGATTCTTAAACTCTACCTCTTTACCTTTAATAAAAATTTTTCCTGATGTAGGTTGTTCCAATCCGTATAAAATTTTCATCAGGGTAGTCTTGCCGGCCCCATTTTCCCCAATTATTGCGTGAATTTCGCCCTTTTCAATCTGAAAGTTGACGCCGTTATTTGCGATTACCCCATTTGGGTATATCTTTACAATACTACGCATATCAACCAGTGGTGCCATATTACCTCCGTTATGATAGAGGATAGACAGAGGTTTTCACACCTCTGTCTATTTATTATCTCTCTATATTTCTTTAGAATGCTGTATCAACGGTAATCTTGCCATCGATCAGATCCTGCTCAGCTTGAGCAATCACATCTAAGACATCTTGAGGAGTCATTTCTTCATAGAACTTGTTCTTGGCCAAGCCCACGCCACCCTCAGCAACGCCCAGATATTCTGCTTCGCCATATGGCAAAGTACCTTCAATATGCATCTTCAAACCACGGTAAAGGCTGTTATCCACATTCTTCAGCATGGAAGTTGGGATAACTGCTGCTTGTTCAGGATTGGTTTCCTCAATGATCAGCGCCTGGTCTGAATCAACACCAATAGCATATTTGCCAACTTCCTGCGCGGCCTGGAAAACACCTACACCAGTACCACCCGCGATCTGGAAAACGTAGTCGGCACCCTGCTGATACATAGCCAGAGCCAATTCCTTGCCCTTGGCAGGGTCGTTCCAGCTGTCAGCGTAGTTCACAATCACCTGATTATCAGATGACACTTCTAGAACACCCTGCTTATAGCCAACAATAAAGTCGTTTATAACAGGAATGTCCTGTCCGCCAACTGCTCCAACGATTCCGGTCTCGGTCATTAATCCGGCATACAAGCCGGCCAGATAGGAACCCTCATTCTGCTTGTAACCTATTGAATAGACATTCGTGCAACCATCTTCGCACATCTCATTATCGACTGGTGCATCATAGATGAAGAAGTACTTGTCTGGATATTTATGCGCTAGTTTCTGCAGGAACTCAGTCATCTGCCAGGTGCCTAAGATAAAGACATCATATTCTTCATTAGCAGCGGCATCTTCAAGGCCAGATTCCCATGCCGCTGGGTCAATGCCTAATTCAATAGTCTTATATTCGATACCGAATTCCTCTGAAGCCTTTTTTACACCACGCTCTGCGGAGTCAAAGAAGGATTTATCCCCAAGCACACCATTAATCAGGTTAATGACTTTTAGGTCTCCCGAGGTCTCTTCTGCGGCAGTTGCGCAGGAGGTTAGAACCAATGCGGCAATTGCCAACAGTCCAAAAATTGGTAGAAATTTGCTTTTCATTTTTTCTCCTTTTATGTTTTTTAATAAAATCTTCCCGATTGAATGTTCTTTCTAAACACCCAACCTTTTTCAGTTTCATTCAACTTCTTATAATGCACCTCCGTAAGAATGTTTTGTTATTGATCGATGAAATTTGAATGGTTTACAGAATAAATAAGCATAATATCTTATTATTTTAATATAAAATTTCTTATTCATCCTTCTATGATTAGAGATACTTTTCCTTTTTAGATTCATCTTCGCAATAATCTACAAATCATTTGTAAGTAATGTTTTTAGCAATAAGACCATATTCTCAACATCCCGCAGATCAGCCGTTTCAATTGGCGTATGGTGATACCGTAAAGGCACAGATAAAGCGAGTGCCGCTGCTCCTTTTCCAGCATAAAGCATTGGGGTGATTGCGGTGCTTATCCCAGTAATAATTTCATCCTGTAAGGGTATATCATTTCTTTTTGCTGTTTCACGAACATGGTGGGCTAATTTTTGATCAGGCACAAAAGCCGCCAATTTCCCGCGGATAGCATCCATCCATTTAACAGCGGGTCCCTTTCCCAAGCGAAGATCGCATTGCGATCCCTCCAAATCAGGTGTATCGAAAGATAAAGTACCATCAACCCCTATGACTATCTCAGGTGATACAGAATTTGNTGCAGTCACTCCCCCCATCAACATTGTCTCTTCCTGTACGGTAAAAGCNAAGTAGAGATCACATTTCAATTCTTGAGATTGCACCAATTTCGCCAATTGGATGAGAATATAACATCCTAACCGATCATCTAAAGCTTTTCCACTGATTAGCATGTCGCCAATAGAATGTAAGGGGGATTCCCAGGTAAGCACATCGCCGGGGGCAACATGCATCGCTCTTGTTTCCTGATTCGAAGATGAGCCAATGTCGATATAAACCTCTGAAAAATCAAGGGGCTCATTTGTATCCAAGTGCTGTGGCAAAATTCCCACATGAGCGGGAATACATCCTTTTGAAGTCCATAGGGATAAGCGGCTGCCGGGTAAAGCACGCAGGCTGGTGCCGCCTATCCGTTCTACTTTTAAGAACCCGTTGGAGAGAATGCGCTGCACAATTAGACCGACTTCATCCATATGCGCCGCCAACATCACGCGTTTTCCCTTGCCCGGTATATGTGCAACCAGGTTCCCGAGGTTATCAAGGCTGCTTTTGCAGGTTTTAGAAGGCAATGATGAGCGAATCAGGTCAGCCACACGCTCCTCGCGTCCAGGTACTCCTGGTACTCCTGTCAATTTCTCCAGCAAATTAAAATCAACCTTGTTTATTTCCATCAAGATACTTCGCTTCGCAAGCTCCTCATTTTTTTAATCTTATTACTGATAACATTTTCATCACCGATATCTTTTCGATGCCGGAGCATGGGCGGCTCTATTTTTCCAAGCAGCGCTTCCATTTCTTCAGAGATATTGTAGACGTTCTCTCCCAACCCAACAATCGCAAGCGCTCTGGAACCCAGGGATTCCATAACCCGCCCCTTCTGTGTGATTGATGCGAATATCACAGAAAAACCTGCTTCCTCAATTTCCTTTTCATTCATATTTATTTCAATATGTTCATTACTGCTGCCGGGGTAGGAAGCCGGAACCAGATATTTACAGATAGATGCCCTGGGAGCGAAAGATACATTGCTCTCATTCAGAACACCTTCAGCAATCGCCCCTAATAATTTTACTATATCCGTTTCAAGTAAAGCCATCATGTTTATTGCTTCCGGGTCACCCAGCCGCACGTTAAATTCAATTACCCGCACTCCATCCGCGGTTGCCATAAATTGACCATACAGGAATCCGCGGTATTTTTCTCCTGACTCTTCCTCNATAGCGTCCACAGTTAATTGAAGGATCAAATCCGCTTGTTTTATGGCCTCCTCGTTAAGGAATGGCATTGATCCATCTGCCATCGTATAAGCGCCCATGCCGCCTGTCATTCCTCCCTGGTCACCATCATACGCATATTTGAAATCCTGGGCTACTGGCATCGGAGCAATTTGATTGTCAGACACAAAAGCCATTCTTGAGAATTCTTCGCCAATCAGGCGTTCTTCAATAAGCACAACCCCATCCTGCCTGAGAGCTAATTCCACTTTCTCCAAAGCTTCTTCTATTGAATGAAAATGCACACCCATAACCCACACGCCTTTTCCGCCGGTAAGGCCAACGGGTTTTATCGCTACCTGGCCGACTTCGGTAATGAAATCTCGGGCAGATGCGGCATCCTTTACCTCTCGCCAGCGTGGAGAGCCCCTTTTTACGCGGCGGCGAAGTAAATCTCGCATGAAAACTTTATCACCCTCCAACCGGGATTGTGCTTTTGTTGGACCAACCACCCTTAACCCCTTTGAGCGAAGCTGGTCGCTTACTCCTGAAATTAATGGGACTTCTGGTCCGACAACAACCAGCTCGACACCATTTGCCATAAAGAAATCATCAATTTTTTGTAAGTCGTGCACCTCACCAAGAAACAAGGATGTTGCTATCTTTTGAATGCCGGGATTTAGATGACTGCCATACACAAAAAGGGAATCGCACTGTTCGCCTTTGCATAATGCTTTCGCAATTGCATGTTCGCGTCCGCCACTTCCTATAAGTCCAATTTTCATTTTTCTTCCATCCTCCTCGATGAAGCATTGCGATGTGAAAGAACAGTAAATTGATAACGTTCGCTGAGATATATATTCTTATTGGATTCAATAGGTGTTCCCCCGGTTAAATATGAAACTGAATCAGTATGCAGTAGTGGTGTCTGCGGGGGAATATCGAACATCTCCGCAATACTGTCATTAGCAACAATGGGGCTTACAATAATTTTCTGCCATGAAAGCATATGCTTGAAATCCTTCTCAAAAACCTCATATAATGACTGTTCTGAAAAATCATAACGCTGTAAACCCGGGCATAGCTCTTCAGGTATAACGGAAATTTGGTGAGCGATTGGGTATTCATCTGCCATGCGTAAGCGCTCTAATTTATATACCCAATCATCATCAGAGATCTTTAGATTATCAGCATGATGATAATCAGGGTGTTCTCTGTTAAAACAGATGACTTTCGAAGATGGTTTTAGCCCTTTACCAAAAGTTTCCTCAGTGAAGCTTGCCAGGTACTGAAGCCCATAATCTACTTTAGGTTGTGTTACGAATGATCCCTTACCCTGCACTCGGGATACAATACCTTCATTTACAAGAGTTTCAATGGCTTTTTGTGCAGTATTGCGACTCACATGAAATTTTTCCATAATATCATGCTCTGACCATACACGATCTCCAGGAGACAGTTTTCCTGAATTTATCTTTTCACGTATAAGATCACATATTTGTAAATATATTGGCTTATAACTTGAACGAGAAATTCGCGGCAT
>JGI24724J26744_10001485_pt1 | contig 16062 bp, 9 predicted proteins | sample Cruoilmetagenom7_FD_26744 | JGI IMG/M metagenome (IMG submission 26744)
TTATGATTTTTATTCCAAATTGTAGTTCCATCAGAATAAAAAAGTAATTCTCCATTATTTTTTGAAAAAGTTGAACAACCTTCACGTGTATTTAAATTACCATTTGTTAAAGCAGAAGGTGATCCACTATTAAAGTCAATTCCTGCATTTTCTCCAAAGTACCAAACATTAGCTTCACCTTGTGCATAACTGTAAAGCGAGCATAATAATGTAATTGTTAAAATAAATTTTTTCATTTGAAGAATCCTGTAACTAATTTTTCAAATGTAAGAATAAGTCTTATAACTATTTAAATTTTGTGAAGTATTTATCTAATTGAAATTTATTTTCTTATTAAACTAAAATGACCTTTACGAACTCTTATGTTTCCATTTAAGTCAATTAGTTGAACATTGAACCAGTAGTCAGATGAAGATAGGTGTTTACCATTTAATAAACCATCCCAGCCTTCACTTTTTGGGTTAATTTGAGTTATTAGTTTTCCAAATCTATCAAAAATGTAAATTGTAGCGCTTGTGTATAAATTTTCATTCACACCAAGTACTTTCCAAGTATCATTATGTCCGTCGTTATTTGGGGTGAAAAATTTAGGAAAGCCAATAACTGAAACTTCAACTTGTGCAATTCCACAATTGTTTTTATCTCTAACATAAATAGTATGAATGCCAGCTTTTACATTCTCAAAATAGGGCTTATCTTGATAGGCATAATATTTATTATCTAGTGAAAATTCATAATCACCAATTCCTAAATTAATTGTTGAAATTGTTATTGTGTTATTATCAGAATCATCTTCAATAGTAATATCTTCTAAGTTTATTGTTGCTATTTTTGATGGGTTAACATTAATTTCTTTTGTTCTTGAACAACCACTTCCAGTTGTTTTTGTAAGTGTAATAAAATAAATTCCTGGTAAGGATACTTCAAGAAATTCATTGGCAGAAAGTATCAGTCCAGTTTCATCTGTCCATTGATAATCTAATAATTCTGAATTATCTTCTTGTGAAACATCTAAAGTTAGTATAGACGCAGGTTCAGTTAAACATATAATTCTTGGAGTTTCAATATTAAAATTAGGTAATGGATTTACAATAAAATTAAAACTGGTGCTAGCTATACAGGTTGTGTTAATTGGGTTGATAACTATTGCTGTAACGGTTTGTGTATATGTTGAAAATGGATTTGGTAATGGGCTTGGTAATTCAATTCCAAGTTCATTAAAATAATGTACTTCCATTCCAGTTTGACTACCTAAAATAGTTGTTTGTATTGTTGAGGTGTCAAAATCATAAATTCCATCGTTTGAAATATCATCACAAGCAGGTATTATTGTTACTTGATTAGCAATAGGAGCTTTGTCAACAATAAAGGTGAGTGTAGTTTCATCAAAACAAGGTCCGTTGTTTGCGTTTGTAGTATTGTTTGTTACTCTAATTGTAATTGTTTGAGAAGTTGTTAAAAATGGATTTGGTAGTGGGCTTGGTAATTGATTATTGTTCTCATCAAAATAACTAACAGAAACATTAGAAAGACTTTGACCGTTTAATATATTTTGTTCAATTAATGAAATATCAAAAGGAAACATATTATCTTGATTATCATCACATTGACGTTCAATTATTACTGGGTTTGCAATTGGAAGTTTTTCAACATTTAAAGTGATATGAGCTCCAAAACCTAAGCAATCATTATCAATTTCACTATCAACTCTAATATAAATTTGTTGAGAATGCGGATACCCAATATTTCTATAATTTGAAATATCTAAAATTTCATTTTCTTCGGCTAAAGCATCATTTTCATTTCTATAATAGTTAATAATTAATTGTTGACCTGCAGGAAAAATGGCAATAACTTCATTATTAATAGTACTAAAATTAAAAGTACTTATGCCATCTCTATCGTTATTATTTACAGTATTATTTCCGTTTTCATCTAAAAAATCATCACAAACAGTATAACTTCTTTGAAATGTTGCAGGAATTCCTGTTGTAGAAACTATTAATTCTATTTCACTAATTGAAGCACATCCAAATTGAGATTCAATTCTTGCCCAAATAACATCNGTATTTACTGTTCTGTTTTCAAAATTTGTTGGGTTTGAAATGTAATTAGTGCTTGTAATGTCTCCAATAGTTGCTGCTGNTGANGTTAAAAAATANGTNAAATTTTCATGAATAGCATTTAAAGAAATTTTAGTATTTGCTTCGGTTAAATTAAACAAACTTTTTCCATCAGTATCATTATCACATTGTTTTAAAGTAACCGTGCTTGCAACTATTGGCAACGGGTTTACTGTAAGTATTGCAATAGCTGAAATCAATCCACAGCTATTTCCATTTTTATCTAAACGAGCCCTATATTTATTGTTATTATAGCTTATTGGTGTATTTGAAATAAGTAGTTGCGCTGTGTTTACTCCATTATAAAAAGTATTGTTCGTAATGTTGCTCCAATTTATGCCATCTGTACTTTCTTGCCATTGAATTGTATCAATAGTTGAAGTTTCAATAGTAATTAATATGTCTGACTCTGTACAAACTACAGTATTTGAAGGTTGCTGTATAATTGAAATTGGCGCAGCAATACTATAGTTAGCATTTATTGGCCAAGTATAGCCATCGCTAGCATTTGTAACTACACCTAATGTATTTACTAAAACGGAAGTATCGCCAATAAAATTATCATTATTTGCATCAGAAAAACCAGCTTCAATTACATCACTACAGCCATCTCCATCACTATCTAAATCAATATAATTAAAATATAAATCTGCATCTATATCATTTAAAACATACGCAATTACACCGCTATCTGGAAATGTTTCAGCACTATCTACTAAACCATTCATATCGGTACTTGATTGCCAATCTACAACACCATTTAAGTCGGTATCCGATAAATAACTACCAAGATTTCCGGTTTCTTCTAAATCAAAAATACCATCATTATCGCTGTCCAAATCTAAATAATCTTGAACACCATCATTATCTGTATCAATTGAGATTGCATTACTATCATAAATATCATCCAATCCATTTAAGTCATCATCAATATTTGATAACGGAAGGTAATTAATACCTTTTGATTCAATACTATCAGGAATACCATCGTTATCACTATCTAAATCAAACGAGTCAATTACAGTATCATTATCGTGATCAATAGGTACACAAGTAGCTGAAATTTGAAAAGTAGCCTGATTGCTATTTGTTTCTGAATTGTTTTTATGAGTGATGGTAAATGAATCAATTAAACTCGCTTTAAATTTAAATGTTCCAGAACCAATTGGTAATGAGTTTGAAGCAAGTTTAAATCTAATTTCAAATGATGAAAATTGAGTAATATTATTTTCGTAAACTCCATCATAATCAGTATCAACTAATAATTGGTTATCAGGATTTATAAGTGTTATTGTTTTATTATTTGGTACTTGAATTGTAAATTCTTCATCATTTGTAAGTATGCCATTTCCTAAGATGTTTGATGTAGCATATGTTAGTTGTAAATTTAAGTTGTTATTAAAATTTAACTTGTAAGAAGCACTTGTTTCTAATGAACTATTTTTAATGGGAACTTCACTCATAAAAGTACCATCATTTGAACCAATAAAAGGAGTTGAAACAGCATTGCCATTTGTTGTAATAGTACCAGTATAATTAAAATTACCAATAGGTAAACTTCCATTATTTAAATTGGTAATATCAATAGTTTGATTTCCGTAGGATTCAATACAGTTTAAAATTCCATCGTTATCATTATCTATATCAATATTATCTATAATTCCATCATTATCAGTATCATCTGGGCAAATACTTACTGGTACTTCTTGAGATTCTAGTTGTAAGTTAGAACAATTTATAATACCAATTAGTTTGTAATTTCCAGGTAGTGTAGGTGTATAAGTTATTGAAGAATCACCTGTTGGTATAAATCCTGAGCCGTCATTAAAATACCATTCTAAACTATCAAAATTATCCATATTTGCTGCAGATAAAGTGATATTTGGAATACAATTACCAAGGGTTTCAAATGCAGCTTTAAAATTTACTTCAGGAGCTGATGGAAATCCAGAATAAAAACTTCCTGATGTTGCTGCACCATTAAAATTAAAGTAAGCGCAATAAAGTTCATCTGTACTTTGAACAGAAACATTACCAGATAAACCGGTAACTTTGTAAGTTACATAGTCGTTATTTCCAGTGATAGTATTTGGACCGTTAGTGCTATAATTAGTTATTGATACATTGTTAATTAATACTGTTGCTCCAGTTTTTGTGACAATTGATAAGCCTCCAGTATATTGTGTAGTGCCAATTTCACCAATATTAGCAATATTGTCTAAATTACCTCTGTTTTCGCAACTTAATGGCGGAACAAAAAATAACCCTTGGTTTGCTTCATTAGTTGTTGCGCCAACTCCTTGATATGCAAATACATTGTTAGATGTTTGCACATACATATTTCCNTTTGAACTGTAGTTATNTCCTTCAATTAAATAGTATTCTCCAGCATTTATTGTGGTAGCTGCATTTGNGTCTCCATTTATGTAAATAGCAGTATTATCTAAATGAGCAACAATTAATATGTTTTCCCAACCATTTTCACCGTTTCCTTTTACAAATATATATTCGTTTCCAACTTTAGAAAACCCAACTATTTGATCAATTCCATAATCTCTACCACCACCATTATGAAAGCTTCCATTTGCTGAACCGCAGTTAACCACAATTGGTTTGTCAGATTGAACGANCGTTCCAATAAGCCCATCTCTATTTATTGTACTATCAAAACTGTTTGTGGCAAGTGTATAGCTTTCACCTTTATTAAGAGTGGTATTTATTGGTAAACCTCCAGTATAGTTTTTAAGTATAATTCCAGTTGGTAAATCATCAAAAACTATTGAAGTATTATCTTCAGTAGCCATTACTGAAACAAAATTTAAATAGTTGTCTTGTGGGTTTTCATTAGTATAAGAACCTACTCTAAATACGGTTCCTAAAGCAGACATTCCTTTACTAACTAATGCACCGGCCTGTGCGCTACTTCCAGCATTCATTCGTATAGATGCATAAATAACATCTTCAGCTTCAATAATATAACCTTTGTTATTTATTACACTACTTGTTTGGCTTGCAGGAACAAATAAGTGNGTATTTCCACTTCCTAATGAAATTTCAGCAGGAGTTGAGTTTGAAACTTGTCCAATTATATAATTTGTACTTGGTTCGCCAATTGGTTTTATAGTATAGTTTATAACATTACTATTTGGTGTAGAAATATAAATGTATTGAGTTTCTGGGTTTGCATTTCCATTTTCTGCACTTGTAAGTGGAGGTATAAAATGAACCTTACTAAGTTGAGCTGAAATTTGTTTGAAAGTTAAAACAAAGAAAAATAATATAATTAATTTTAAATATTTTTTCGCATTCATTTATGGGTAATTTGTACATCTACAAGCAGTAAATGTACAAATTACACGTATAATAAACTAAAAGCTTTAAAAATTAATTATAAGTCTCTTCTTTTTAGTAACGCATACGAAAAATACACAAAAATTGCAGTCCATACGAGTACAATTAAGATGTCTTGTGGTTGAACAGAAAAGTCTTTAGATAAATCTTCACCAGCAGTTTTTGCAACAGCTTTAACCGCATCTAATCTTGTAAAAGGTTCTTTAATTAGGTTTGCCATTGCTTCTAAAGGGAAGAATTGCATAATTTCATCAACATAATCTTTTAATTTCCAATAACTCATTCCTTTTGCAAAACCTTCAATCATAGACCAAACTAGCATAGCTCCAACTGCAAAAGCAGAACGTTTNACTAAAATTCCTAAAAATAACCCAAAGGAAAAGAAACCAACCAGTTTTACAAAAAATGCAAATAAGTATTCTAAATCTGTAGTTACTATAGAAATTTCATTAAAATCTGAATAAATATATCCAAGAATTATAGACACAAAAAACACAAATATTGTTGAAATTAATGCCAATAAAACAACGGTGTAAAATTTTGAAAGTACAAACTCTTTTTTACTCAATCCGTCAATTAAATTTTGTTTTAGCGTTTTGTTACTATACTCATTAGCCATCATTGAAACGATTACCAATAACAAAAAGAATTTAAAAAGTGAAGCAACAAATGTGTTGAAATGCCAGATGTATGGAAAATTAAAAATGCCTTGTTCAGCTAAATGAAATTGTATAGGGCCAATATCAAATTTTATGGCAGCAATTAAAGCAATTGAGGTTAATAAAATAAAGTAAATAAGTATTAATACTCGGCTTGCTCTACTATGTTTTAATTTATGAATTTCTATATTAAGTAATCGTAGCATTGTTAGTTTTTGTTAGTTAGTGTTAAGAATTGTTGCTCTAAACTTGGTTTGCGTTTTACCAAATGTGACAATACAATACCATTTTTAAATAAATAGTTATTAATTTCTGAAGCTGAAACAGGTTTGTTTAAAGTTGCAATAATTTTACCTTCTTCATCTTCTTTGCTTGAAGCTATTCCATCAAAATTTGAAAGTAGTTCTAATAATTTTTCTGAATTTTCTTCAACTTTAAGTTCAAATAACCCGTGAGAAGCAGTCATTTCATCAACTCTACCAGCATATAATTTTATGCCTTCTCTAATAACAACTACATGTGAGCATACTTTTTCAACTTCATCTAATAAATGTGAAGCCAACAAAATGGTAGTTCCATTGCTTGCAATATCTTTTATTATTTTTCTAATTTCATGAATACCTTGTGGGTCTAAGCCATTTGTTGGTTCATCTAAAATTAAAATTTCAGGATCGTTTAGTAAAGCTGATGCTATTGCTAAACGTTGTTTCATTCCTAATGAAAAAGTTTTGAACTTACTATTTCTACGCTCATATAAATTAACCGTTTTTAGTTTTTCTTCAATTTTGGTAAAAGGAATATCTTTTATTTTACAAACCAATTTTAGGTTTTGAATGGCAGTCATGTATGGATAAAAATTAGGACGCTCAATAATAGCTCCTACTTTTTTTAAGGCTTCATGTGTAGACAAGCTACCATCAAACCAATTAAAACTTCCTGATGTTTTATTAACAACATTTAAAATAATACCAAGTGTAGTTGATTTTCCACTTCCGTTTGGACCTAAAATACCATAAACGTTTCCTTTTTGTATATCAAAAGATAAATTGTTTACTGCATGAATATTTCCAAATTTTTTATTAAGATCGCGTAGAGATATGATTGTTTCCAATATTTTTTTGTTTAGTATAAAATTAAGACGACATTTAACCAAAATTGTTACAGCAATATACTAAATTTGGAATAATTATAGATTTTGTACATGGAAGAAAAACTAATGTCGAAGAAAAAACCGGCGTACCCAATTAATCAACAACTGTATGATTATTTGACTGAATATCACAGAAATATTAAAATTCCTGTTTTTTATGATGACCTGCTTCGCTTTGCAGGAGCTGTAGAAGTATATGATAAAAATGGTGAAGATACTTTATGGATTAGAGTGTATTATGCTGAACATGAGCGTGATGAGATTGATTTGAGTTTAAAACGGATGTACTTGATTTTACATGGGGATGGAAGTGAAGACTCATTACCTTTTTTAACGGTTGATGGAATTGACTATTGTACTTTCGGAAATTCGAAACCATTTAGAGTTAAGATTAGAAATATTTTAAATGATAATCATACATATTTATACATTAAAAAGGCCGATGCATCAAGGGTTTATGGACTTGAGTTGGAGCATATACTATCACCAAATAGTATTAATTTTTTAATTTATAAAGACACTTTAATTGAAGAACACGTGTTGGGTGTACCTGGCGATCAGTTTTTAATTGAAAATATGGATATGGTTTCAGTTAGAGGTAAAAAAAGATTATCAAAAGAGTTTGTAAAATTTAATGAACGTTGTATGATTCGTTTGTTAGGCGACATGCGTTCTTATAATTATGTAATTGTAGCTTCTTATGATTTTGACCAGGTTGAATATAGAATTAGAGCAATGGATTTTGATCAACAAAGTTATGAAGGTAATTTAAAGGTATATTATCCGCAGTTTTTTAAAGAAAATTACCCGTTTGTTAAAATGGTTTCAGAAAATTTACAAGAAGAATCTATTGAGCAATATAAAAAAGAAGAACGCTCAGCAATTGCAAGAAGATTGAAAGGCTCTCAGGATAGAATAAATGCTTTAATGGAATGCATGATTCATGATGAAATTTCTACTCCTGAAAAAATTCATCANCTTAAAATGGATTTNCATAGTTATACAAAAGATAAAAATTTTAAAGCTTGTAAATCTATGGGCGAAATTTTAGAAGTTGCTTTTAGTTTTGTAACCAGAAATTATGAAAATGTAAATACGTATATCATTAATTAAAATTTATTTGGAATATCAACATAAAAAATTAAAATTTGCACAAACCCTTAAACCCATAAACCCATGAAAAAAATATTACTTTTTTCAATTTTTTCAATTTTTTACTATACTGCTAATGCTCAGTTTAATGATAATGCACCATGGCATCAGGAAAATGCCAAAAACAAAGATGCTAATACTAAAACTGATAAATTATCATTACCTCAACTCTCTTTAGAATTCAACAAATATTGGGAAGGAAAAGATTATAATGTAAAAGGTAGTGGCTATAAGCCTTTTAAGCGTTGGGAAGAATATTGGAAACATTATACAGATAAGGATGGATATTTACCTTCTAAAGATTATTTATGGAAAGCTTGGGAAAACCATATTAATTTCGGAATAGAAGGAGGAACAGATATAAGTAATTGGGAATCCTTTGGTCCTAAAACAATAATTAACAATAAAACGTCTACAGCAAATTTAGGACGTGTGAATGTAATTGTTCCTGACCCTAATAATGAGAATATTATTTATGTAGGAACACCAGCTGGTGGAATTTGGAAATCAATAGATAAAGGTGGAAGTTGGATTCCTTTATCAGATGAATTACCACAAATAGGAGTTTCTGGTATTGTAATTGACCCTAATAACTCGGAAGTAATTTATATAGCAACAGGTGATGATGATGCTTCAGATACAGAAAGTGCAGGAGTATTTAAATCTGTAGATGGTGGTATAACGTGGGCTCAAACAGGTTTAAATCCTAGTAATTCACCAAACTCTATGAACGATATTTATATGCACCCAACAGATTCTAATATTTTATGGGTAGCAACAAGATCTGGATTGTATAAAACAATAGACGGTGGTAATAATTGGTCAAACAATCAATCAGGTAATATAAAAGATCTTAAAATAAAACCAGGGGATCCTACTATAATTTATATAGTAACTGTTGATGAATTTTATAAATCTATTGATGGAGGAGATTCTTTTACTCAAAAAATTACTGGACTTCCTGTTTCTTCTGGTAGATTTGTAATTGATGTTACGCCAGCAAATCCTGAATATATTTATGTATTAAGTTCTACAACTAACGATGAATATCAAGGTATTTATAAATCTGTTGATAGTGGTGAAATATTTACTAAATCGTTAAATGAAACCAATATATTAGAAAGCACTCAGTCTTGGTATGATCTTGCTCTTGCAGTTTCTGATCAAAATCCAGATGAAGTATATGTAGGNTGTTTAAATATATGGAAATCTACCAATGGAGCAGATTCGTTCTCTAAATTAAATAATTGGTATCAACATGACCAAGCTTTTACACATGCAGATATTCATTATTTAAGATTTTTTAATAATGAATTATTTGCGGGTACTGATGGCGGTTTTTATAAAAGTGAAGATGGAGGAGGAACATTTCAAGATTACACACAAGGAATGCAAATTGGTCAGTTTTATAGAATTTCTGTTTCTAAAAGTAATTCTTCAAAAATGGCAGGAGGNCTGCAAGATAATGGAGGGTTTGGTTTAACAGAAAGTAAAGAATGGAATAATTATCATGGCGGAGACGGTATGGATAATGCGGTGCATCCAAGCAATGAAAATATATACTATGGTTTTACTCAATACGGAGGCTCATTAAATGTAACTACCGATGCTGGGATGACTCAGAATTCAAGTTTTTCNGGACCTGAAGATGGAAATTGGGTAACACCAATGATAATAAATAAAGAAAGCGAACTATATGCTGGATATAGAAGTGTGTATCATTTTACAGGAGCTTCATTTGTGAAAATATCACAAAATTTTGAAGCTCTAATAGATGTGTTAGAAATTGATAATTCAAATTCTGACAATATGTATGTTGGTGTAAATAGAAAATTTTATTCAAGTGTAGATAGAGCTATAAACTTTGTAGAAACCTATACATTTTCTTCAAATATTAATGCTATTGAGGTTCATAAAGAAAATAGTGATATAATTTATGTTTCAACCTCGGGTTTTGGAACTAGAGGGATTTTTAAATCAGAAGATAAAGGTCTTACTTTTACTGATATAACATATAATTTACCAACTGACCAAGCATATTTTGATGTTGCNCATCAAGGTAGGCATTCTGAAAACCCAATATATGTTGGAACAAGCTTAGGAGTATTTAGGTTAGATAATACTATTAATGAGTGGCAACCATTTTTTAATAACTTNCCAAATGTACCTGTTAGAGATTTAGAAATATCATTAGACGACGCAAAAATAACTGCAGCAACATACGGAAGNGGTGTTTGGCAATCTAGTTTAACGGTAGAGTTACCAGANTCAGATATTAGATTACTGAGTATAGATGCTCCAAACTCAAATATTATATCTTGTGATAGTGAATTTTCTATCCAGTTAAATGTTGAAAATAATGGTTTAGTACCTATTAATTTAGTTGATGTAACTTATAAAATTAATGGGGTTGAAGACACTTTTCAATGGGCAGGTTTAATAAACCCACAAGAGCAAAAAGTAATTATTATTGAAAATGTAACGGCTATTGTTGGAATTCAAAATATTGAAATAAGTATAAGCACTCCAAATGATGCCTATTCAGATAATAATTCTTCAAGTACTTATATAGTAAAAAATTCCTCTGGAATAAGTGGTTTTGTTAATGATTTTGAAGATGATAATGAATTGTTGACTTATAATGATGGAGANTTAACTAAAAGTGTTTGGCAAAGAGGTGCTCCAACAGGAACATTGTTAAAAAATACAACTTCAGGAACAAATGTTTATGGTACAAATTTAGCAGGCAACCATCCTGATTTAACAAAAGGATACCTTTATTCAAGTTGTTTTGATTTATCAGCCATAATTTCTCCTAAGTTTAAATTTAATATGGCTTATGATTTAGAGGAGAATTGGGATATTATTTATGTTGAGTATTCATTAAATAACGGAACTTCGTGGCAAGTTTTAGGAACTTCAGATTCTTCAAACTGGTATAACAGTAATAGAACAAATGCAACTTCAGGCGCTTCAAATGATTGTCAAAATTGTCCCGGAGCACAATGGACTGGAACAAATGCTACAATGACGGAATATTCTTATGAATTAACTTCATTAGCTACTGAAACAAATGTTATATTTAGGTTTGTATTTCAATCAGATCAATCTGTAAATCAAGAAGGTGTAATTATTGATGATTTTACAATAGTTGGTCTTGGGGATACTGATGGTGATGGAATAAGTGATGATATTGATAATTGCCCAGGAATATCAAATGCNGATCAAGCAGATTTTGATAATGATGGTGATGGAGATGTTTGTGATAATGATATTGATGGAGATGGTGTAATAAATGTAAATGATAATTGTAATGAAACACCATCAGGATCAACTGTAGATGTTAATGGCTGTGAAATATTTACACTNCCAGCAACAAATTTTCAACTTCAATTAAATTCAGAAACATGTAGATCAAGTAACAATGGATCTATTNTTATAACTGCTGTTGAAAATTTAAATTATACAGCAGTACTTTCTGGAAATGGAGTTTCAAATACGAATGAATTTACTTCAACAACAAACTTTAATGATTTATCTGCCGGACAATACACGGTTTGCATAACTGTTGAAAACCAAAATGATTTTGAAATTTGCTTTAATGCTAATATTACTGAGCCTGATGATTTATCTGCTTTTTCAAAAGTTGATACAAAATCTAAAACAGCTAGAGTATCTTTAAAGGGTGCTGAAAAATATTATGTAACATTAAATGATGAAGTTTTCACAACTACAAATGATTTTATTGATTTAAATTTAAAATCGGGTGTTAATGAATTAAAAATAAATACTGATGTTTTATGTCAAGGAGTACATAAGGAAACTTTAATCGTTCCATTTGAAAATTTAGTAGCCTATCCTAATCCTTTAAAACAAGGACAAAATTTATTAATAGCAACAGGTACAATTGATGATGAAGTTTTATCAATCGCTGTTTATTCTACTTTAGGAAGTAAACTTTTTTCAAAAACATATGTAAATAATGATCAAAGATTAATTGAAGTTGAAATGAAACACATACCAAAAGGTGTTTATTTAATAAAATTAGAAAGTAAAGAAGTAAATAAAAGTTATACTATAATTATTGAATAATATGAACAAAATTAAATATATACTAAGCATTGCCTTTATAATTCCTTTTTTAAGTTGTGGAGGCGGAGGAGATGATGATCCAATAACACCTGACCCACCAGTTATAGTTAATCCATCAGCAGCAGTACTGGTTTTTCCAAATAATAATGAAGAGTGTAATTCAGGTATAAGTATGAATGACACACAAAGTAAGGTGAATTTTAATTGGAATGAAGCAGCTAACGCTACTTCATATACAGTAGTAGTTGAAAATTTATTAACCAATGTTGAATTTTCTACCAATTCTACGGTTAATCAAGCTGATATAATTATTCAAAAAAGCACACCTTATAAATGGTGGATAATTTCAAAAGCTACAGGAACTTTAGAGACAGCAACAAGTACCGTTTGGAAATTTTATAATTCGGGTGATGCTATACAAACATACGCTCCGTTTCCAGCTGAAATTGTTAGTCCAGTTATGGGAGCAACTATTAATGGTGCAACTGTAAATTTAGAATGGATAGGAAGTGATGTTGATAATGATATTAAGGAATATGACGTGTATTTAGATGTTGTAAATCCACCAACTACTAAAATTGAAACAGTAACTTCACAAAATATTAGTAATGTACAAGTGAGTGCCAATACTTATTATTGGAGTGTGCTTACCCGTGATAATGAAGATAATACTTCTAGTTCTCAGGTATTTCAATTTAAAGTTGAATAGTATTTAAAATAAAAAAAACGATCATTAATGATCGTTTTTTTTTATTTTTAGTTTATACTAACTTCAATAATTATCAAAGTCAAAATCATCAATATTTTCTAAGTCGTTTTCATCATCAAAAGCGTCAAAATCATCAGACGTTTTTTCTGATTTAAATTCTTTTTCAGGAGCTTCATCTGGTACATCTCCAAATGAAAGTGCTATTTTAGGTAAGTCAGTTTCTGTAGTTGGTATAATTTCAGATAATTCAACAAAAAATGACCACATAGCCATAAAATCATACACATAAATTAACTTATCTGTGGNTTTTTTAAATACCTGAGAAACTGTAAAACTATTCATGGTTATTGCATCTCCATTTTCAGACATGTCAAATAAAGGAATTTCTTCACCTTGTTCCCATGTATCATCAGTTTGATAAAATGAAGCCATTTCTTGCCCTTTAAAGCCAAATGCTTTTGCAATGGTAAAATGCAATTCTTCTAAACTAATAGTTTCTGCTACAATTAGATCTCTAATTACATCAGCTTTAACATCTAAAATAATTCTTATTCGGTATGCCATTTTATAAAATACAATTAATTTGCAAAGGTACTATTTAAAGTTTTAAATTCTTATTTTTACAACTTAACAATTTTTTATGAGCAAAACAGCAACAATACTTCAAAAACTAAANAATATGTGTGAAAACACATTAATGGAAACCTTAGAAATTAAGTATGTAGATGTAGGTGAAGATTTTTTAGTTGCTACAATGCCTGTAAATTCAAGAGTTCATCAGCCAGATGGAATTTTAAATGGTGGCGCTACCATGGCTTTAGCTGAAAGTGTTGGAAGCCCAACTTCTATGTTAGNAATTGATACTGAGAAATATAGTGTACGTGGTATTGAGTTTTCAGCAAACCACTTGAGAAGTGCAAAAAGTGGATTGATAACGGCTACTGGAAAAATAATACACAAAGGTAAAACAATACATTTGGTTGAAATTAAGGTTGAAGATGAGAGAGGAAGAGTAATTTCTTTGTGTAAATTAACCAACTATATTTTGAAGAAGTAGTATAATATGTTTAGAAAGCTTCTTAAAATTATTGGAATTATTTTTCTGCTGCTTTTTATAGTATTAATTGTNTTGTTTTATCGTTTTTCAACACCCAAATCAGACGAGAAAATTATAAATGATTTTGCTGAAAGTAGCAGCCAACTTTATATNAATAAACAAACATTTAAAGAGCTTGAATATAGAGTTTTAGCAACTCAAAAAAAGATTGATACTACTTTGCCAACTATTGTTTTTATTCATGGCTCAATAGGATCAGCACTCGATTTTAAGCACTATTTATTAGATTCAACATTAAATGAAAAGGCAAATTTAATTTCTTATGATAGAATTGGGTACGGATTAAAACATACTGGAGACGTACAAGAATCTATTGCTTTTGAAGTGAAAATGTTAGAAGATTTAATTAAAAATTTAAATAAGAAAAATACAATTTTAGTTGGGTATTCTTATGGAGNCCCCATAGTTTTAGCTTCTAAAAATAAATATAAAAAAGTAATTTTACTTGCTCCGGCAGTATATTCAGAAGTTGAGCCAATGCCTTGGGCTTTAAATTTATACAAATGGAAAGCAACAAGATGGTTGCTACCAAAAATTTGGAAAGCTGCATCAAAAGAAAAGTTAACTCATAAATTAGATTTGTTAAAATTTGAAACTTCTTGGAGTGAAAATCCGTCAAAAATTATAAGTATTCATGGAAATAAAGATTGGATTGTTCCGTTTGAAAATTCGGTATATTTAAGGAAAATGTTTTCGCCACAACAATATGATTTAGTAACTTTGGATGGAGCTGGACATGGATTAGTTTGGTCTCATTTTAAAGAAATTAAAAGTGTGTTAGTGCAACAATTAAATGAATAGAAATTGCAAAAAGATTTAGTTACATTTTTTGATAAAATTGAGAGTTCTTATAACTCAAATCTTCCATTTGTGGTTTTCAGAAAACCTAATGAAATTGAAATTACGGCATATATTCAAAATACTGAAGAACTAATTTTTTTAAACTCATTTAAAGAGCTGGGATTTGTATTTGCTCCGTTTTATAAAAATGAAAAAAAAATACTTTTCCCAATTGAGAAATGTAGCATAATTACTACAAAAACTTCGAAAGAACAAAGACTTGATGTAAACAATGATGATTTAATTTTTAAAGTTATTTCTGATGAAAATTCAAAAGAAAATCATATTCAATTAGTTCAAAAAGGGATCAATTTTATAAATAATAGTACTACTAAAAAAGTGGTATTATCAAGGGAAGAACGTGTAGAGTGTTCTAGTTTTGATAGTCTAAATACATTAAAAAAAATGTTGAATAACTACAAAAATGCTTTTGTGTATTTGTGGTTTCACCCAGCAATTGGTTTATGGATGGGAGCAACTCCAGAAAGATTGATTAATATTGCGGATTCTAAATTTAAAACAATGGCTTTGGCTGGTACACAACTGTATAAAAACACCACCAATGTTGTTTGGAAAGAAAAGGAGCAGCAAGAACAGCAATTTGTTACTGATTATATTTTGGACCAAATTAGAAATAGCATTAAAGATATTAAGATTTCTAAACCATATTCAGTAAAAGCAGGTAATTTAATACATATTAGAACTGATATTTCTGGCGAATTAAAATCGGATAACTTGTTGGAAGAATTAGTACAATCATTACACCCAACACCTGCTGTTTGTGGATTGCCAAAAGAAAATGCAACTAAATTTATTGTAGAAAATGAAGATTATAACAGAGCCTATTATTCGGGTTATTTAGGAGAACT
>JGI24724J26744_10001487_pt1 | contig 16035 bp, 16 predicted proteins | sample Cruoilmetagenom7_FD_26744 | JGI IMG/M metagenome (IMG submission 26744)
AGTAGTAACATTTTATTCTGATTTTTAACTGCAAATATCGGACTCAGGAAATCTTTAACTAACGTAACTGAAGTGATATTGAGGTCAGAGTCAGCAGTGGACATCACAGCTGCGAGTAATCCAACGACAACAATACCTTGGATACCTGTTGGGATTATATGATCAATTAGATAAGGAAGCGCAATACTGGCTTTTACATCAGGATATTCCACAAAAGCGATTAGCCCATTTAGTGTAATGAAGATCAGGAATAGGGCGTAGATAATGGATTTAATGTATATAGCTTTGCTGGTTGTAGCACTATCCTGGTTGATTAAGGCTCTTTGAATAAACGTTGGAAACAGGTTCATTACGGTAAAGCCTAAAGTCGCTGCTATGGTTGTGGTGACTAAATCATCATTATGAACAAAAGAAAATTTTTCAAGTGGAATGGACGATACGAAATTATTAAGTCCGATCTGATAAATTCCGAAAAATGAAATAACCGGTATGGCAATCAATATAGCAAAGAATTGCAGTTGATTAGCAAATAGTACCGACCTGAGTCCACCAATGGTAGTATATACACTATAATTCCGTAGCTTAAGATAACCCCCCAAATATAATCTACTTGCAGTATATATTCGAATATACGACCGCTAACGCTTATCTGCGCAGCAACTAGCCCGATTGAGACAAAGATAGCAGAAAGTCCGGAAATATATCGGCCTGGCTTACCGTAATATATACTCATGATATCACCCACGCTTTCTGCGCCATAATGCTTAATCAGTCTGGGTATGATGTAAATGGCAATCAGGATATCAATTGGTATTGCAAAGAATAATCCATAACTATATGCGATATTTTCTGCAAATGCCTTTTCTGCAATTCCAAAAGTAGTGCCTCCGCCAATAGAAGATACGAATATTGTTGCAACAAGGATTAATTTATTCTTTTGAACTTTATCACCTATTCGAGAGAATCCTTTGAAGCCACCCTGGTTTGATCTTTGTAATATTCCAATAATGAGCAATGTCACAAGATATGCAAATACTATAATAACATCTATCATATCTGTCTCGTTGAGTCTTGCCTGTGTATTTTCTTCAAATATAATATCATTACCAGCGAGGGTACTGTTGCCAGGGTAGTAAATACATAAAATACTGCCCAACCGAAGCTATTTACTATATAACCTGAAATTGCAGGAAATATTGAACGTGAAAGACCCATCATGGAGGATAAGAAGGAATATTGAGTTGCTCTGAACTTCCCCTGGCAGAGTGAAGCAATGAAGGCTATATATGCAGCCATGCTCATGCCGCCGCTTACACTTTCAAAGCTGGTTACTATAAATAAAAGGTAAATATTTTTGCCANAAATTTCCTGTACTATAAAAAGAATGTGTGCTAACGCATGTATAGAGCCAAACATTAGTAGGCTATCATACAGATTCTTTTTCTTCATTATATGGCTAGCTATTAATCCGCCAATCATCGCAGATGTAATACCAAGTAACTTCCCTACAGTTGATATCTCAAATTCATCATAGCCGATATGAAGTAAAAACGGATTGATCATCATGGTAATAAAATTATCAGGAAGCCGGTAGAGTACTAGAAAAATTAATACTAAAATAATATATTTTGAATGTCCTATCGGCTTTATTATTTTAGAGAGCAGGTAGCTCAACTTATTTAATTTACTATCTAAAATAANCATGTCATCATCTGGTGTGTTGCCGAGTTCTTCATTCGCTGGNGCAAGGTTTTTTGAGAATAATATTAGCAATATGGGAAAGATAANTATCACGATGCTAAATAATTCATAAACCAGGTTCCAGCTTAAATATTGAGATATGTAAATGGCTCCAGGGCCGGACATCAACATGCCGATTCGGTAGCCAAAAATGTACATTCCAGAAATTTCACCTTGCTGATGTTTAGTCACAAGCTCAGTACGCAATGCTCCAAGAACTGTATCTTGCGCAGAAGCAAAGAAGGAAATCACAAGGCCGCATATTGCAACCGGCACTAGCTCTTTTGAAGGTTTAAGTGTACCCATTAAATATACGCTTGTACTCAAGAAGAATTGTATGCATAGTATCCATGATATTCTTTGGCCGAACATACCATGTAATATAGGTAGTTTTTTTGTATCGAATATCGGAGCCCATATAAAATTTATTGCGTAGGGTAGTGAGATTAATGCAAAGACGCCGATTGTCTGAATATCAATACTTTCTTTAGATAACCAAAAATTTAATGTATTGCCGCTAATCATTATAGTAAAACCACTCATAAGTCCGAGAAGCCAAACAATAAAGAATGTCTTTTTAGTAAGCATGAATTCCTGGTGAAATATATTTGGCTAACTTCAGGTTAGATAGGGTTAGTGGGATAGTATGTTCTTTTAAGGGATAAGAGTCAATAATAATGGAAGGGATAAATTGTTTTTTATTGACAACTAGCTGTATCTGAAATAGAACTATTAAGTATTTACACGGCATGTGAGTACTGTTTTAAGCAGTTTCAATATATTGAATGTCTAATACTAAAAAATCTATAATTCCCGCTAAACTTAGAAACATATTTTGGCCGATTAAGCGTTCGGAGATGAAGTTATTTGTTCCGATGGCGCTTATGATGATGTGTGTGCTATTCAACTTCGGAGCATTAAGATCAATCAAAGATAGTCTGGTAGTTCCTAATATTGGAGCTGAAGTTATTAGTTTTTTAAAATTGTGGTTGGTATTACCGTCAACCATTATTTTCACTATGATATATGTAAAGCTCAGCAANATGTTTGATTATGAACATCTGTTTTATATTATAGTTTCATTTTTTCTTGGATTCTTTGTATTATTTACTTATGTTTTGTTTCCTTATCAGGAACTATACCATCCCAGTTNCGATGCTATATCATCGTTAATTGTGTCTTATCCAAATTTCAAATGGTTCTTGTATATCCTTGGCAAATGGAGCTATGCATTGATGTATGTTTTTTGTGAATTATGGAGTGTAGTTATCGTTAACCTGCTATTCTGGCAATATGCAAACCATATTTTTGATACAAGCTCTGCAAAGAGATTTTATCCGATTCTTGGAATGGTTGGTAATATCGGTTTGATTTTAGCCGGTAATGTTTTAGTATCATTTGCAGATTTTTCAGGTGTTTCTGATGTGAATATTATTGACAGTTATACAAATGATATTAATTTTCAGTGCGAAGCGGTGTTGAAACCTATTATGAAGTCAATAGTGTTTTCAGGCATTTTGGCAATGGTTCTTTATAGATATATTGACTATTATCTTTTAAAAAAAGGTAAAATGCAGCGTGATTTTGCAGGAGCTAGTAAGAATACGAAAACTACTTTGTCCTTTATGGATAGTATGAAACTCCTTTTGCATTCGAAATATACAGGACACATTGTTTTATTGGTCTTATGCTATGGATTTTTGATTAATATCCTTGAAGGTCCGTGGAAAACAAGAGTCAAAGAGCTTTACCCCAATACAGTGGATTATCTGTATTTTATGGGAAAATTCAATATCTGGATGGGAGTTTCGTGTGTTACATTCATGGTGATCGGCAGTAATATTCTTCGCAGAGTCTCATGGTTGACTTCAGCATTAATAACACCATATATGCTTACTTGTACGGGATTGATCTTTTTTAGTTTTGTAATATTTGCGAATGATATAAATTTCTTTAGTGAAGGAGTGAATCCAATTTATTTTGCAGTTATTATTGGGGCTGTACAAAACATACTGAGTAAATCAACGAAATATTCGCTATTTGATTCGACCAAGGAAATGGCTTACATCCCATTATCTTTGGAANTGCGAACAAAAGGTAAGGCGGCAGTAGAAGTTATTGGATTNAAATTCGGGAAATCGTTGGGGGCATTTATACAATCATTTATGTTCATACTCATGCCATTAGCTACTTTTGACTCAGTAACGATATACCTGCTTGGGATTTTTATTGTGGTGATGTTANTATGGATTTGGAATGTAAAAACGCTTAATAAAGAATATGTGAAGCTAAGAGGTNCGGAAAATGAAACTGATTAGATTTTTAGTAATAATTTTGCTAGTGATTATGGCAGTTATTTGCGGTGTCTGGTATTATATTACGAGTCATGTTGCAAGTGAGATAAACAGAAAATATGCCGGGCAACAACTTGCAGTAAAAGGACTTGATAAGAAAGATTATTTTATTACTTTTGAAGAAGTTGTCCCAGAGGGTTTTCCATTTAAGATTTCGTGGAGCGCCAAAGGCTGGATGGAAGAAAGCAGAAAGGCAAAAATCTCATACTCCTCTCCGGTAAAATTTGGCTATAATTTATTATTGCAGCAGGCATTCGTGAGTTACGATGGAGAAATTATGGCTGCATATAAGCCGGAAAAACACGGGTTTGGTTCAAAATTAAAGGTAAGTGACTATACAATAGCCGTCGATTTGCCGCTGAATCGTGGATTAATTAATACACTTAAAAATATGGATGACCCTGTTCAAATTGTAAATCATTTGGGGAATATAAATGTTTCAAGCCGCAAAGTAGAAATCTTTGATCTGGTTAATGATGAGAAATTCTATGATAAAGATTATGAGCGTCTGAAGCTTACTTTTGTTCCACAGAAGCAATATACAAATCTGGAAGATTTGCTCAGTAATATTCCACAGCATTATACGGTCGATTATATTGTTAAAATGAATCCTTTAGAAGCAACAGTCAGGCGTTTACCGGTAAGTTTGTTTTATGGGTTTTCAGCTTTGCCTTCGGGGCTTGATATGGCAGCTAGTGCGGTTATAAAAACTGCCGGTAATACTATTGATGAAATAACTAAAGGACTCCAGGTAAAAGCAGACATTGCATGTGATTCTACCTTTCTAAATATGCCTGATTTTAAACTGGATTATAAATCCGCGAATGATGTAGACGGACGGGATTATGAACTGGGTATGACATCTAAATTATATTTTAAGCAAGGGATGTTTGACCAATTATTTAAGCGTTATGAACTCGTAGCTCTACAGGTGATAGCTTCGCCTGCCGGACGATTGGTAGATAGAGAGATTCAGTATATTATTCGCAACAAGGACAAGTTTAAATTTAAAGACCTTGAAGATAGTGATTACGATTTTAATTTGAAGTTGAATTCCTCTCATTCCAAGGGCAAACTATATATGAAAGTACATGATTTTAGCATTTTTTCTCCAAACTCCGGAATTAGGTTAAAACATGAAATGGAAAGTACTGAACAAAGAGACAAAAAATGGTTTGCAAAAGGTGTTCTTTATTTAAAAAACTACCCGGCCGTGGTTGACTTCACTTCGGGGTATGTTTATAGATTCGGTAAATTCAGGTCCTTATCTGAGGAAGCTAGGGAGCTATATATTGATGTAAATAAATCTTTCCTAAAAGATATATCTGATCATCCGGACTCTACTTCAAATGATTTAAGCTTCGAGTACTCAATGAATTCAGGAAATTTAAATAAAACAGAGTTTGGCAGTGTTCGGGTAGAGCAGATTGCTGAGTTATATACTTTGATGTTGTACAAAAAACTGTTTGGTACAGTCGGACACGGAGGCGATGTATTAGCCAGGATGCAAAAAATTCTTCCAGATATTGATGGAAATGAGCCGTTATTGAAGAAGATTTTACCTAAAATATCTGGTGGTGAAGTTATTGAAAAATCAATTCAGAAACAGATTGATAAAGCACTGCCAAAAGATGCAAAAGACGTTATTAATAAGCTCATTCCCAAAGATGCATTGAGTGGCAAAAATTTACTAAAAAACCTTACTAAATAAAGAGATTAAATATTAAATAGGTAATAAAATTGGACTTAATAAAAGAGATTCATAGTTATTTGTCTGAAGATATTGCTGTGATGAATAAGGTTATTGTTGATAGTCTTGCTACCGACGAGGAGCTTATCCAACTGGTCAGTAATCACTTGGCTACATCCGGCGGTAAACGTATGCGACCTGTATTGACTATGCTATCATCCAGGATGTTTGGTTATAATGGAGAAAACGCCATCAGGTTAGCAGCTGCCGTTGAGTTTATCCACATGGCAACTTTACTGCACGATGATGTGGTAGATNGTAGTAAAATGCGTCGTTTTTTACCTTCTGCAAACGTAGTTTGGGGAAATAAGGCAAGTATATTGGTTGGAGATTTTCTTTTCAGCCAGTCATTTAAGCTTATTGTTTCTACGCAGTTAATGCCGGCTTTGGTGGTTCTGTCTAATGCATCTGCTGTTATTGCAGAAGGGGAAGTGTCACAGCTTGCAAAATTAGAACAGAAAAAACTCATATCAGAACAGGAATATTTAAACATAATTAATGCCAAGACTGCAGAGCTTTTTGGTTCTGCATGTGANATTGGGGCAATTGTTGCAGGTAAGGAAGATAGTGCGANAGACTTGAAAGAGTTTGGACTTCGTCTTGGTAATATCTTCCAAATCGCAGATGATGCTCTGGATTATTTTAGTGATAGTGATAAGGTTGGCAAAAATGCGGGTGATGATTTCTATGAAGGGAAGGTCACTTTGCCATTAATATTATTAAGTAAAAAAATACCNGCATCTGATAGTACCAAATTGCAAACGATGCTCGAGTCTAAGGCACGCTCAGCTGATGATTTGGCTTGGGTAAAAACATTGATGGAACATCATAAGCTAAAGGAAGGTATAACTTCCTACTTAAGGGATTTAAAACAGGATGCTTTGGATTTGCTTGAAAAAATTGATGCTCAAAATCAGTGTAAGGATTATCTAAAAGAGTTGGTAGAATTTGCAATTAGTAGAAAATATTAGCTTATGAAGCAACTTTATAACAGACAAGACCCTGCAATAGCCCTGTGGCTTGGCATTATGTGCTTTGCGATCATCGTTACGATCTCTATTGGAGGTTTCACTCGCCTTACTGAATCAGGATTATCCATCACTGAGTGGAATCCAGTTTTTGGTATATTACCTCCGGTAGACGATGTTAGTTGGAATATAGAGTTTGACAAATATAAGCAGTCTCCGGAATATATAAAGCATAATATGGGGATGAGCATATCAGAATTTAAATCAATATATCTGCTGGAATTTATCCACAGAGTGGCAGGTAGAGTTGTTAGCTTATTATACATAGTACCATTGATGGTTTTCTTNNCAAAGGGACGCATTAGAGGCAAGGATGCGGGAATATATNTATTTGCGCTGCTCTTGCTGGCTCTTCAGGGTGCTATGGGCTGGTATATGGTGAAAAGTGGTTTGGTATCAAACCCGTATGTCAGTCATTATCGTTTAGCCGGGCATTTAATGCTTGCGGTGTTTTTATACATTATTCTGTTTTGGCAGCTGATGAAAAACTCTTTTGACATTATGTTACTTGCATCAGGTACAAAGCTTTGTCATTTATCATTCTGGTGTTTGCTGTCTATTTTGTTGCTGTTAATTCAGATGATGTTTGGNGCATTTACTGCCGGTCTTGATGCCGGCCTTATATATAATAGCTTCCCTCTGATGGGCNAGAATTTTATTCCACATGAACTATTAGAAACCGGTTTAAGTATGGAAAGCTGGAGTGATCCGGTTTTTATTCAATTCGTACATAGAATGGTTGCGTACTTATTATTTGTAATTATTTGTATTTTCTGTTTGTATGGTATGCGCCTGGGCAATAGTAAATTCTTGCGCNCAGTTATTTATGTTTTTTTAGCGTTAATTTTGCAGATGTCTTTGGGTATAGCAACTCTACTTTATAACGTGCCTATAATACCGGCTCTTCTACATCAGTTGGGGGCAGTGCTTCTATTGTCATGTTTGCTCTGGACGTATTTCCTGATAAAAAGCTCNGGCGATTCTTAAAAATTATGGAACAAATCATTGTACAATCTGACGAACCTATTCGGTTAGATAGGTATTTGCGTCGGCATTATCCAAATTTAACTCAAGGAGTGATAGAGAAATCTTTGAGAAAAGGTAATATTAAACTCAATGGTAACAGGTCAAAGACTAGTATGCGTGTGGTACAGGGCGATGTGATTACTATAGCATCAAGAGCTTTTGTTAGTAAGATAGAGAGTGCTGAAGATAGTATAAAACAATTTTCACAAAATGTGATTTCTCTTGCGAGCAAATTATTGTCTGAATATATTTTATTTTCTTCAGAAGAATTTATCGCAATTGATAAGCCGACAGGTTTGGCGGTTCAAGGCGGTAGCAAGATATCCTTATCAATCGACGATGCGCTACGTTACATTAATTATACAGAAAATGCAGAATATAAATTAGTACATAGGTTAGATAAAGACACAAGTGGAGTATTACTGATTGCTAAGGGTTTTAATAGCGCAGCCAAGCTTGGTGAGGCATTTCGGGATAAGCTGATAAGTAAAACATATATCGCAATTTTGTCTGGCTGTCCTGCGAAATTAGAAGGTACATTAGTGCATAAGATCGGCAAAGACAGGTCAGGTATTTTTGAAATAGTCAAAGAGCTTCCTGAGAGCGGCACGGTTGCCAGGACGCATTATAAAGTTCTACAATCAACTGGTGATCTATCGCTTGTAGAATTCAGGCCGGCAACCGGCCGTATGCATCAGCTAAGATTTCACAGTCAATTTTTGGGTTGTCCTATTGTCGGTGATAATAAATATGGTGGAAAAAAAAATAACAGGATGCTACTACATGCACAAAATATCGTAATACCGGCGAGTGTTTTTGGTAGTAAAATTACTGTTAAATCAGAATTGCCGGGTGAGTTTGATCTTAAATAAGCTAGTGGAGATTTTGAAAAGCTCCAGGGGTTATATAAAAATTTAACTAAAGCTAACACAAAATCAGAAACTGGATTTATATCACTGAATTCTCATTTTTACTCCTGTATTTAGGTTTTCCTGTTAAAACCTCAAAAGTTTGTGATATTCTTTGGCTAAAGCAATATGTTGCGCTCCAACTCGTAGTTAGTTAAATATGAATAGTATAAAAAGACTAGTTTTTATTTTTGTAATGTGTATGTCTTCATCTGTACAGGCAGAGATTTATACGGCAAGTTCCGTAGAAGAAATAAATAATACTTTGCTTGAATTGCTTGAGAAGAGAAACCCTGAGAAAACACTAACTATTTTACCGCTCGAGAAGTTTATGTTAAGGCCGGTTAGCCCAGTGTTTAATATCAAAGATGAAAAATTTCGTACAATTATAGAAAGAGTTACCAAAAAGGTAAAATTATCGAAAAGAGCGTATCTTGAAGAGCTGGTGCTAACAGAGTACAAACAACAGCTTTCAGACCCTAAACTTATGGAGTTTATAAAAAACATTCAGGAAAAGAATGCTCCGTTTATTGTGGTGACCCGTAATTTTTCCGGTAGTTTTAATAAAATACCTTATTTAGAAGTCTGGACGTGGGCATATTTGCTTGAAAAAGGAATCGATCTTTCCAAAAGCCCGCTAGGAATTAAGCAAATAATATTTAACAAGGGACACAAAAAAATCAAGGGAACTTACCCGACTTTCTACCGTGGCTTATTATCCTGTAATTCTGAAGGGCAAGAAAACTCACCTCAAGGTCTGATTGCAAGTTTATTAGCTGTAAACCTGAAATGGATGCCAGACATTGTATATGTAATTGATAGTGAAGAAAACTATATAAAATCTATAGAACAGCAGTTTAAATTGCTTAAGGCAGACGTGCAGGTCGTAGGTTTTGTCTATGCACCAGAAGAAAATGTTCAGTCTGATCAAATCTCTGCAAAAGAATTTTTGAAATTTTGGGAAGGCGTGGTAGATAAGCTAAATAACGTGTCACGTAAGGAGATCAATAAAAACGAAGAGAATCCTTATGAGCAATAAAATAAAGTTAATTCTTTGCTCGATTATCATATTTTTAAGCAGTGTTTCAGAAGCAAAATTTGTTACAACCTATTCAGTAAATTCTCCTGTTATGCAAGAGATAGGGCAGTGGGCGGATAAGGATACTATTGTGTTTGTTAATCTTGATGATACTTTGATGATGCCTAAATCCTTGATGTTTTCGTATAACTCAAATCCATATTGTATGTTTATAGATAACATGATTTCACTTGGAGAGCGAATGCATAGTTATAATATTATTGTTTCTAAGTGGTACCAGCAGCGCCAGGTAAAGCTCGTTGAAGACGGATGGGTAGATTTTATTAAGAAGCTTCAAGGCAAAGGAGCGGTGGTTTACGGTTTCTGTTCGATGCCGATTCATTTGGTAAATATAGAGGAGAAACGCTATTTGGAAGCGAAAGATTTTGATATTATCTTTACCAGTAAAATTAACGGAAAAGAGGTTCTTGAAATAGAAAAACAGGAACGCTGGTATTCATTTTTTCACAAGGGGATAATTTTTACAGGCCCATATAGCAAGTCACATACATTAATGGAATTTTTAAGAGTGACGAATGTTATTCCCAAAAAATTGGTATTCATTGATCACATTGAGCATGAGGTCAAGAGAGTGGAGCAATCTTTGAGAGTGTTTGATATGGAATATTATAATATCCTCTATCTTGGAGTAAAAGAAGTTCCCGGAAAACCTGATGTAAATGTGATTAAGCTCCAGCAACAGGAGCTGATACAAAATGGTGTGTGGATGGAAGATGACGCAGCCCGTGCCTTGCTAAGCACACGTAGAGAAGAGAGCAAAACATCGGAATCCAGCAAATAAATATGTTACAAATATTTTTACGCAAATTTTTTGCAAAAACTTTTTATCCGATAAATTCAAATGATTGGTACAAAAACAAAGGCTATAAAGGCAAAGATGATGCGACTCGGTTTGCTAATTTCCTGGCAACTCAGCAGAAGAAAAGCGCCAGATTTTATGGTGAATTCACATCACTGCAATTAACCCGTCAATATATTCAGTCCGGGAGCAGTCAACTGGATTCTGTGCTTATAGTGCCAAACCAGGATGTAAGTCTTGGTAAGCCCGGTAGGGGGTTGTATTTCATTATGTTTCAAGGCAGAGAGGAATATTATGAGAGTCGCTTTCGCGATATGGCAAGGCAGTCCAGAGAAACAGGAGCATCAGTGCTTGGATTTAATCCGAAAGGGTTTCATTGTAGTACCGGCAGAACCAGGCAGCTGACTGATATTATGGATGATGGTATTGCTGTCGTAGATTTTTTGTTGCAACGNGGGGTTAANCATGAGCAAATNATCTTGCAGGGTAATTCACTTGGCGCAGGTGTACAGGAGATGGTTTCAGAGCATTATCGAACGTCAATGTGTATGCCGTTTAGACAAATTAATAGTAACTCATTTAAAAGTTTAAGTGCAGTTATAGCGTATCGTTATAAAATGCCGTTCTTAGAGAGTTTTTTCAATTTGTTACTTAAATATGCAGGATGGGAAATTTCGCCTGGCCCTGATTTTTATAAGACTGGCCCTTATCGTTGCCATATTAGGCGTAAAGAGGATAGAACCATAGCTTTGGGCGCGGAATATAATATTATGCTGAACACTCAAAAAGACTATGAGAATTGCCCAAAAAGTTACAGAGAAACCAATAGATGGCTGCATGAACATAGCCAGATGGTATATACAGGTAAAAGCGAAAAAGACCCACATGAGTTAGGTCTTCATCGCTTTCAAATACAGCAAAGTGATAGTGCTGACAAAAAATCAGTCTATCATTTTATAAATCGTTATTTAGAAGCTTCTAATGCAATTCTAAAAGTTCAGATTCATTAATGTGAGTTTAGGAATAGAATACTGATATAATATCGGGCAAAGACTTCAGATACAGTTTTATAGCCTCTGGCCATGATCAATAAAAAACCTAGTGTAATACCTTTTTTGCTTTGGCTATCAAATCATCAGGAAGTTTTATTCCCAATTTTTTTGCTACTTTCATATTTAGAAAAAGTTCCGTTTTTCGAGGGAATTGGACTTGCATATTATTAATATCTTTGCCTTTAAGCACTTGTATTATCATCGCAGCAGTCTGCCTTCCTATTTCATACTGATTAGGTCCTAGTGCTGCAATTGCTCCATTTGCTACAATATCAGTATCACTTACAAATACTGGTATTTTCTGCTGGTCTGCCGCTTTTACAATCATTCGAAGCGTTGATAGAGCTGTATTATCATTGCTTATAAATATTGCATCGACAAGGGAGCTTAGTTTGATTGCGCTTTGAGCGATTTCTGATGTTTTACTAACTGATATAGTTACGAGCTTTATTCCGTATTTTGGGCAAATAATTCTTAGCTGCTCAATAAGACTGATTGAATTAAACTCTCCAGGATTATACAAAAACCCAAGCTTCTTAATTGACGGCTTGATTTGTTTAAACATTTCTATTTGCGGTTCCAATGCAACGAAGTTAGACACACCGGATATGTTGTTTCCTGGTTGCTCAAGGCTTTTGACTAATTTGACTCCTAGAGGATCCGTAACAGTGGTAAATATCAATTTAGTTTTTCCTGCTCTTGCAAATTTTACAAAAGATTGAGCTGCCATTGTTGCAACTCCTACTACTATATCCGGCTTATTACTGACAAATTTATTAGCAATCTGTCCGGCTAATGCCATATTTCCCTGCGCAGATTCGATTTTAAGTTCTATATTATTGCCATCTATATATCCAGCACCTGCTAAACCATCTACAATGCCTTTAGTCGTTGCAGCAAGAGCAGGATGTTCCACCAGCTGACTTATGTATATTTTTACTTGCTTTCTCTCTATTGGAGAGTTCGATTGAAGTATTAGTAAGGCTGTGCATATAATAATTATGCCGATAATTTTCCTGAACACTTGATCCTCTTATTTTTTTAAAAGATTTCTATAACCTCCATACGATTCATCTCTTAAAAACCTGGCAACCCTGCCTATTGTAGTCAGGCTCGCTCCTGTTATTTTATGAATATCTCGGTAAGATAAATCTCCGATTGCTAATAATTGACAAACTTTCCATCTTTCTTTTAAGGCTCTGATTTCGTATGGAGTGCATAAATCAGTCAAAAAACTATCTACTTCATTTTTGTCTTTCAGGCGTAAAATCGCATCATTTAAGTTTATTGATTTTCTATGATGGTCATCATTCATAACTTGCCTCCTTTAGTTTGTAATATTGTACTAGTATACTAGTACAATGTCCAGATGACAAGCTTTTCTTTTTTTCATCGAATATAAACTTACCAATCACTAGAAATCACTATCTATTAACTCAAGCTAGCATGTCGCTCGCTAGTGTTCCTTCGCAGGTGACGAGAGGCGAGGTGGTTATTTCTAACGATTGTATTATATATGGAATGATATAAGAGGACGTGGGAAGAATAACAAAGCTATAACACGATCAGTGTTAATTTATCGAGCAAGGGTGAACAGCATTTATGCAGCATAGAAATCGTAAGCCTGAAATGTATTAAAAAAGATTATGTATAGAGTTGAAATGAGTTACATTATTTCCTGGGATGATGTAGGTGTTATTTACTATTTTACTTCTTTTAGCAAAGCTTGCTCGGCTTTTGAAAGTTTCTTCCGGCTATTTGTGTTGCTCTTGTTTTTTATAGATTCAGTTATTCTGTAGCAAGGTGGTATTTCAAGAGATTTGTTACGTTTTACCTGATATTCATCTGGCATTGTTTCTGTAAGTCCTAATGTTCTCTTAGTGCTTTTGCTGCACGCTGAGGTGATTATTAGAGCAGCACTTAATAGTAGTATCTTTTTCATTTTTTCTCTATTTTCCTTTAAGTTGGTGTAGCGTAATTGAGTTTCCTTCAGAATCCAGTATTACAGCCATGCTGCACACATTTTCTGTTACAAGTTTATCCATAATAATTTTTACGTTCTTTGCTTTTAATTCGTCCAGCATTTGGTTTAAATCTTCAACTTCAAAAGCGATGCTGCCGCCAGAATTAGCACTTGGATTTACGTCTTTTGCAAGTGTTGTTAGAGCCAAGCAGCCACCTTCGGGGAGATCGTATTCTACCCAAATTCCATTTGGATGTTCAAAAATTTTACCAACTTCAAGTTTTAGAATATTTTCGTAAAAATCTCTAGCTCTTTTCATATCCAAAACCGGATACATGGTAAATGCTACTTTTTTTATCATAATTTCTAATTGCAGTATTAACAAATTTAGGTATAGCGTGAATTGAATAGTTCATCAAGTAAATTTTGCACATTATTTTCTGGCCTTTTTTTTGCTATGAAACAGGTAGTCATAGATAAAGAAGCAGGCACCAATTGTTATGAAGCTATCAGCCATGTTAAAAGCCGGGAAGGCCAGGTCTTGATAGTGAAAATAGAGAAAGTCGAATACAGCACCTCGAAATATCCTATCGATCAGATTACCCAATGCTCCGCCAATGATAAAGATTAGCCCTAACTGTGACAGGCAAGTTTTTATTTTAAGCGTCAGATATCCCAAATATGTAATAATTAGGCTATTAAGTATAAGAAAGGCTGCGTTGCTATATTGATAATATTCACGGAATAATCCAAAACTAATGCCATAGTTCCAGGCATAGACAAAATCCAGTATTGGTAGTATTTCCAATACATAACCAGGTTGTGTTTTTAAATAGAAAATAAGAAAGCTTTTCGATGTCTGATCAATGGCAATTAAAGATAATATCGATATGAAATAGTAAATAAGTTTTTTTCTAGTCATTAGAGTTAAAACAATTTTACCTCTGTGATATCAGCGGCAGCAAGCTCGATATCTCCGCTTAGTCTATGGCTCAAGTGTTTAAGTTGTTCCTTGTGTTTATTGAATTTAGCCAGTTTAGCTCCTGCCAGTTGTATACCAGGTGTGGATTTAAACTTCATAGGGTTTACCTGTCGCCCACTAATTCGTACTTCGTAGTGCAGGTGAGCTCCTGTGACCCTTCCGCTGCGCCCAACATATGCAATGATGTCACCTTGTTTTACTTTTGAACCACGTTTTAGATTCTTGGCAAATTTAGAAGCGTGGGCATAGGCAGTTGATAAACGTCCATTATGTTTGATTAATACAAAGCGGCCATATCCTGACTTCCAGCCTATAAACTTAACAATTCCATTGCCGGCTGCGTATATTGGGGTTCCTATGGCAGCTGCAAAATCCACTCCTTTGTGCATTGCACCATATCCAAGTACAGGGTGCTTTTTTCTATAGCCAAAATGTGAAGAAACTCGTGCAACCTTTACAGGGGTTCGTAGCAGGTTACTTTTGATACTGCTGCCATCTTCAGAAAAGAACTGCGCACCATCTAATCCGCCGTCTGGAGAGTAGTGATATATATTATATTCTTGCCCTCTGGTTTGTAGAGATGCATGCAAAATTTTGCCATGGTGGGAAAATTCGTTTTGTGAGGTTACAAATTTTTCAGTAACCACGGTGATTTTATCACCGGATCGAATTTGTCTTTGAAAATCAACTTGATGTGAATAGGCGTTTATAAGCTTAATGACGCTGTTTGTACTCATGCCCGCTTTTTGCAGAGATGCAATTACGCTGGAATCAATAATTGCCTCGTATTGAGTAACAAGTTTTTCAAGTGGTGCTGAAATGTGGTGTACTACAAATTTATCATCTTGTCGTACAAATTCTATTGACTTGATCTTGTCAATCTTAAGTGCCATTCTGTTTAAAATCAGTTTTTCCTCGTTTAAATCTGAGTCAGCGTTTTCAACAAGTTCAATACCGTAGTTAAAGATAAAAACCTGGCCGATTTTTAAGTTCGAGGTGATTTTCTCAGCCTGAGCCAGCTTGATTAATTCCCTAATGTCGCTGTTTGGTAAATCTTGTTGACGCAAAATTGCTCCAAGCGTATCACCTTTTTCTATTGTTACTTCTCTAACAATATCTTCCGGGATATCTGCTTGTGCGTTAGTAGTAAAGTCATAAAACAGGTTAACGGGAAAGCTGTTGCTGATATATCCTTTTGCAAAAAAAAGAATTGTCGCCAGTACTATGAGCCCTAAAAAGAATGAAAAGCGTTGGACAATTTTTTGTAGTAAGTATAACGCCGAAGAAGTAAATAGAGTACGAATGATTTGAACCATTATTTAGCCGCTATTTAA
>JGI24724J26744_10001490_pt1 | contig 16025 bp, 13 predicted proteins | sample Cruoilmetagenom7_FD_26744 | JGI IMG/M metagenome (IMG submission 26744)
TTACAAAGAGACGGGCATGTTTTCTGCTCGCTTTGCGAATCCCCGCAAGCAGGCAAGTGTGGCTGATGTCACGCTGGGGGTCGTTTTGCCGAGTGCCGTGGNAAAATCGTCTGTCGTGACGCGGGCTGCTGCAGGGTCGCGCCGCATCGCGGCATANCCGGCTTCCCGGGCGAGGGCGGCCAAGTCTGCGGCAGAGAAGCCGGGAGTTTTTCTGGAGAGCGCCGCAAAATCCAGAGTGTGATCGAGGGGCATTTTCCGACAGGCAGCAACCAGGACCTGTTCTCGCGCTTCTGTTCCTGGCATGTCGACAAAGACATGACGTTCCAAGCGNCCAGGCCGGAGGAGCGCTGCATCAACGAGGTCAGGCCGGTTTGTTGCTCCGATCACGGCAACTCCCCGCAAGGGTTCGATCCCGTTGATTTCTGTGAGCATTTGGGCGACAACCCGGTTGGTGATTCCTGCATCNGAGGCCCCTTCCCGCTGCGGGGCAAGCGCGTCAATTTCGTCAAAGAAGAGAATCGCGGGGGCTGCACTTCTGGCTCGCCGGAAGATATCTCGCACGCCGGCTTCTGATTCTCCGACCCATTTTGAGAGGAGCTCGGCCCCTTTCACGGAGACCAGGTTTGCTTCGGCTTCATTGGCGAGCGCNTGCACAAGCAGGGTTTTTCCACACCCTGGAGCACCGTAGAGAAGAATCCCTCCCGGAGGGTCGATCCCGAGGCGCTGGAAAGTGTCGGGAAAACGAATCGGCCATAGGATTGTTTCCGTGAGTTGTTGTTTTACCTCTTGTGCGTTTCCCACATCGGCCCAGGTGACGTTGCCGGTGTCGAGCTGCTCAGACCCAAGGGCCGAAGGCTGTACTCGTTCGAGGGCCGTGCCAAAGTCGGTGGTTTCGACAAGTGGGATGATNCGATCGTGTTCCGTCGTGTTTTTTAAACGGGCCGCTGCAGACATGGCCGCTTGCCGGCAAAGTTTTGCGAGATCTGCCCCGACAAAGCCAGGAGTCCGCGTTGCAATCTCGCTCAGGGAAACATCTTCTGCGAGAGGGAGAGGCCTGGTGTGCACGGCAAGCATTTTTTCTCGCGCCGCACGGTCAGGTAGCGGAATGTCGATGCGTCGGTCGATGCGTCCAGCCTCGAAGAGCGCGGACGCGCACTGCCCGGGGTGCGCTGTCGTGGCCACCACAAAGACGCCGTTTTTTTCTTTTGCTTGGTCGAGCAGGGAGAGGAAACGTGCGCCGACCGCTGCTCCTTGTGCCTCATTGTCTGTGGGGGCGATCCGATCTACGTTTTTGATGAGGACAACATGTGGAGGTTTGTTGTGCTGGTCAAGGGCGAAAGCATCCGTGAGTGCATCTGCCGCAGCAGATGCACTGCACAAAACCAGNTCTACCCCATCCAGCTGCACCAAAGGCGCGTGCATGAGTGCGCACACCATTTGCACAAGGGAACTTTTTCCCGAGCCTGGGGGGCCTTGTAAGAGCATCCCGTGTGGGGCTTTCACGCCAAGGCGGTGCAAGAGGTCGGCGTGCAGAAAAGGCAGCTCCAAGACTTCTTTGACCTCTGCGAACTGCACTTCCATACCAGCGGCTTCGTGTTCTTTTCCCGCCGGGTTGAAAGCCGGTGCANATCCATTGACAAATGAAGTTTGTGAGGGGACGACACAGCCTTCGGTAAAATTGACTTCTGTTTCGGCAGCAATAATCACGACCCCGGAAGGAACCGTGCGGACAACTTTGACCGTGACAGATTGCCAGGTTGGGCCAAGATGTTGACGCAGGCTTGNAATCCCGGCAGNGTCTTCTTTTGAGAAGGTTCGTGTGTAATCCTGTGGAAGGAGAGATTCTCGTGCTCCGCTCACAACGGGTTTCCCAAGGAGTGCTGCGCGTAATCCTTCGACAGGTAAACGGTCAGTCGACACCGGAGCCAACCATACGGCCTTCGCTGGAGAGCGAGGCACGGGAAGAACTGTAATTTTGTCTCCCGGAGTCACCCCGAGATCCTCTGCAGTTAAGGAGTCGATGATGACGGTATCTCGCGCTTCTTCCCAGGCCAGTTTGCCCGTGAGGGAAGCACTGTTCTTCCCGGCGTTGTGAAGGCAGACAGGCGACCATATGCCGATACCAAGGGCAGATAAGGCATCGGAGTGCATACGGCACACGTCTCTCCCTGCGTGAATGCCATTTTGCACTTTTGCCGTAAATTTTGGGCCGTCTTGGGGGGGCCAATGAGGAGGGCGTGTGTTCGAGACCATGTCGTGTCGGTCGTCGGAGCAACANGAGGGAAGCTTGAGAGAAAAAACGCAGAGGCTGGGTTGCGGGATTGCCAGGAAGTCGCCACAAAGATGAGGGTGTGCTTCTTGAGAGAAAGCCACTTTCTTCGTGTGTCATGATCTGGGCAGAGTAATCTCGAGTGCGGATCGACCTGGTTTGTCTGGGTCGGCGAGGGGGTTCGGGAAGTCGCCTTCTGTCTGCCGGCACGTATTTTTTGTAGAGCGTGTCCTTTCGGTCTGTGCCGTTTCTGCCGAGACTCTCTCGACAAGACGGTGTGAGGCAGGCGTGTCATGAGATTAGGGTGCACCCGGCCGACCGTATACAAGGAGGCGAGATGCGAGAAGCAGTAATTGTGGACGCCGTGCGGACGCCGCTCGGTCGTGGGAAGAAAGAAGTGGGGCAGCTCTCTGGATGGCATGCAGTAGACCTTGCCGCGGAGCCGCTGAAAGCCCTTGTGCAGCGGACAGGCATCGACCCGGCGATCGTGGATGACGTGATCATGGGTTGCGTGATGCAGGTGGGCGAGCAGGGCGGCAATATTGGCCGTGCTGCTTCTCTTGTCGCCGGTTACCCTGAGACTGTGCCTGCCACGTCTGTGGACAGGCAGTGTGGCTCTTCGCAGCAGTCGGCACACTTTGCTGCCCAAGGCGTCATTGCCGGGGCATATGACGTGGTTGTCGCGGCTGGTGTTGAAGTGATGAGCCGTGTGCCAATGGGTGCTTCCATGATGGGGGGCTTTGGCGCGCCAATGGGCTCCATGGTGGGCATCTACGCAGGAAAAAACCTCTACGGACGAGGTGGCCTCGTTTCGCAGGGGATCTCTGCCGAGATTATTGCAGAGAAGTACGGTATCACCCGGGAAGCCTGTGACCAGCTCTCTGTGAACTCTCACTTGCGGGCTGACCTGGCGACGCAAGAAGGCCGTTTCGAGAATGAAATCGTGCCAATTGAAATCAGGAGCTCAGACGGCAAGCCGACTGGCGAAATGATGAGCCGGGACGAGGGCATCCGCCCGAATTCCAACATGGAAAAACTGGCGACTTTGTTGCCTGCTTTCGACCCGAAGGGCTTGATTACTGCGGCGAACTCCTCCCAGATTACCGANGGCTCCTCTGCCGTGTTGATCATGGAGCGCAGCAAGGCCGAAGAGCTGGGTCTCAGGCCTCGTGCCCGTTTCCACACTTTTGCTCTGGCGGGCGTGGACCCGGTGATTATGCTTTCCGGTCCGATTCCTGCGACAACAAGTGCGCTGGAACGTTCTGGCCTCAGTATTGACGACATCGATANTTTCGAGGTTAACGAGGCATTCGCTCCTGTTGTGCTTGCTTGGGCAAAAGAGCATAATGCCGACCTGGAAAAGACAAACGTCAANGGCGGAGCCATCGCCATTGGTCACCCCCTGGGGTGTTCTGGAGCCCGTCTCATGACGACACTCCTGAACGAACTTGAGCGTACTGGAGGTCGTTACGGCCTGCAGACGATGTGTGAGGGTGGCGGTATGGCGAATGCCACCATTATCGAGCGTCTCGACTGAGTCGTTTTCCTTCTCTTCCTGGACACCGGCTTGCCGGTGTCCAGTTTCCGTTTTTCAGCTTCTCCCCACTCTGCGTTTTCTTGACTTGCCAGAATTTTCAGGCTTTTTCCGTTCCGTTGTTTCTGTAGAGCAAGCCCGTTTCTTTTTTTTCACCCCAGCGCGTAAGCTTTGCTCGTGAAATGGCTTGGTGAGAATCCTCTCATCCTCTATCTCCTCGCCCTGCTGCTTGTCGCCAGTATCCTCGCCGTTGGATTGTGGGTTTTGCGTATGCTGGGGGCAGCTGTGTCTGATGGCACTCCTCTCGATGAGCTGGAAGTCACTGATATAGAGGAATTCAACGTCCGTTACCGTTGTGTGGTCTGCGCCACAGAGATACGGTTGACACGATTGGCTGCCGATTCTTTTGATGAAGACTTCGTTCCACCAAGGCACTGTCGAGAAGAGATGTCGATGGTGGTAGAGGCAGAATTTCCCTAAATAGCAAAAAGTTTTCCACAGGCTGGAGTCGCGCCTGTGGAAAACTTTTTTAGGTCATGGCAGGAAACACAAGGTCCTGCATCTATGTGAAGAAAGCTTCTTCCTCGTGACAAGGGAGAGGTCTGTTTTGTGTCCGGCAGTCGCCGTCAATAGGGTTTTCCCTGCTTATTCACCTATTTTCTTTTTCGCGACTGTCTTGCCTGCTGCGCTTTTCCACTTTCAGGGGCTGCTGTTTCTTGCCTGATCAGAGACAGTGCCTGGCTTTTCCTCTGGCTGTGGACAGAAGTTGTCCACAGCCTCGAGGCTGTGGACAACTTCTGTCCACGCACACGCGCGGATCGATGAATTGCTGATACTCGTCTATTTATATCGGGATGGCTGCTTAACGGAGGCGTGTGAGGAGCAGAAAACCCATGAAGGTAAGCGCGATACCTGCTCCGAAGTTTGTGCTGTTCGGGCCTTCGGTCGTGCCCGGCAAGAAGCCTAAATAGTTTAGGACGATCGTGAATACCCCGATGACCAGAAGGAAAATAGTTATCCAAGTGAACCATTTTGGGCTCGAAGGAGCTGGGGCTTTTCCTTTCGGGGGAGTGTAACGACTTTTCTTGGTTTTTGGCGGTGGCACGAGCGCAATCATACCTTTTTTTTGGAATCCTCTTGTGGTCTTTCGAGATGTTGCCTGGCAAATGAGAAGGCATAGGTCTGCTGTTCCTGTTTTTTTACCTGGGCAAAATATCAATGAAATATGTAGGGACCGAGCGAAAGCTGCCAGAAGATCCTTGTCAGACGTGGTGGAAAAATGCGAAAGCTGCGGAAGGAAAACGTAGAGCAAAAGGCAACGCGTTCTGGGAAGTGGACATGAGTCGACAGGTACAAGGAAAAACTGAGGGAGAGAGGGGGGTCGGAGAGGCCTCTGGTGGGGAAACTCCGGCCATGTTTCCCGGGGAGTATGAGAAGAGAGACACNCGTGACTCCGAAACGTTGTCTTCCACGTCGACAAAATGGCGAATTCTTCTCTGGGCCGGACGTCTCGGGTGTCTNCTCGGNGCCGTTCTGCTGCTCTCTGTGTTGTACAACCTGTGGGGGACCCGTGTTTACACTTGGCGCGTACAAAACACGCTGCGTGATACCTTTGCTGCCCAACAGGAAAATGAGGCGCTCGTCAAATCAACGACCGATGCTGCCCTCACCTTCCGGAAAACGCAGGAACAAGCCGTTCTCTCTGGCCTTGTCGAGCAGTTGCGAGTGGAGAGAACAACGGCAGAGAAGAGCGGGGGGCCTGTTGCCCGTCTTCGCATTCCCAGGCTGGAAGTCGACGCGATTGTCGTAGCAGGTACTTCGCGTGCAGCTCTACGGAAAGGCCCTGGTCTGTTGGAGGGCACAGTGCTGCCGGGACTTCCCGGCAATGCGGTGATATCGGGGCATCGCACGACCTACGGCGCAGAATTCAATCGGCTTGATGAGCTTCAGNCGGGTGATGAGATTTTTGTGGAGAGTCTCATGGGAGAAACCCTCTATCGTGTCCGNGAAGCTAGAATAGTTGCCCCNGAAGATGTGTGGGTCGCAGAACCGACAGCCCAAGGACAGCTTACCCTGACGACCTGCCACCCCGAATTTTCTGCCCGACAGCGTTACATCATTTTTGCTGATTTGGTGGATGGGCCGCTGGCCGCGCTCGATAGCGCAACACTTCACGAACTTCTTGGGGATGCCTCGTCTTCGCAGGGTTTTTCCGGTGCACTGCCAGGCGAGCTGCTGGGAGAGAAAACGGCGACGTGAACGTTGCAGAAGATCTCTGCCGGAGATTTTTCACGCTTGTGGGAGAGAACGTGTACGCGTTATTTCAGAAAAGCGAAAGCTGCTGATTCTGCTGAAGAGTGCTGAAAGGTGCTGAAGGGAAAGCGCTCGAGGATGGCGTGACCAGTATTTTCACATGGTGACTGTGNATTTTTTGACTGCCCTGATTTGTGTTGGGCGCGGTTTTTGTGAGGCCGTGTGGGGGGATCTCTGTCTAGACTCCCGGAATGCCTCGGGTATTCATCATTGACAACTACGATTCATTTACATACAACCTTGTTCAAGAACTGGGAGAATTGGGTGCCGAACTGCTTGTGGTGCGTAACGACCAGGTAGATCTGCCCAGTCTCGACGCGCACGCTCCTGATGGCCTGCTTATTTCTCCTGGGCCATGTACGCCGATGGAGGCAGGGATTTCCACAGCTGCAATCGCCCATTTTGCCGGTCGGATCCCTATTCTGGGTGTCTGTCTTGGCCACCAGTGCATTGCGGCTTCATTTGGGGGAAAGGTTATTCGGGCTCCAGAAGTTGTGCATGGCAAGACTTCTCAGATTTTCCACAAGTGCGAGGGAATACTCGCCGACGTGCCGATTCCTTTTGAAGCGACTCGCTACCACAGCCTGGTTGTCGAACGCGCAAGTCTTCCTGCCTGCTTGAAGGTCACCGCCGAGACAAAAGACGAGATCATTATGGCCCTGCGTCATCGTGACCATGCGGTGGAAGGGGTGCAGTTTCATCCCGAGTCGATCCTCACGCGAGAGGGCATGACCATGCTACGGACCTACCTCGCTGGTCTTGTGTGACGGCAGTCTCGTCCTTTTGTGTGGTCTTGAGAGGGCGTGGGAAACGCGAGAGACCCATCTGGGCAAGGGACCGACTCTCGGGGTCTCTGCCCTGGTCTTCACGAGGACACGCGATGTCTCGCGTGTGATTTCGTGTTCGGTCCTGTCATAGAGGGGCAGCAGGCAAGAACTTCGGGCGAGGGGTCTCGATTTTTCCGACTTCGATGAGAACCGTTGTCTCTGCCAGGGCTTTTTGGTCAGCATTTGGGTCTTGCTTGNNTACCCGGCAGTTTTCTTTTTCCTCATTTTCGCACTTNTCGTCAAGATAATTGACCTGTGGCAAGAAGCCGGCGTTTTTCAGGAGAGTTTTCGCTTCTTCTTCGGTTTTTCCCTCGACATTCGGAACGTTTCTTTCGTCCGGCACGGCCAGAATGATAAGGATTTCTGATCCTTTTGCTGCCTCAGAGTCTGCGGGCGGTTCCATTCTTATGACCGTGTTCACTTCCTTGGAGGAGCTTGCGCTTGCCGTACGTACCGAGAAACCNGCCCTTTCCAGAAAACGCCGCGCCACTTCTTCGGGTTCTCCCATGACATTGGGCACTATCACTCGGGTGAGCGGTTCGGGTACATAGAGGGTGACCAGACTGTCCTCTGGGAGTTTTCGCCCTGCCGGCGGGTCCTGTTTCAGGACGATATCTTCGTCTTCTTTTTTTGTGGCCTTGTTTTCTGTATCAATGTCTTTCTTGACCTTGAAGCCGAGCTTTTTCAGCTTTTCTTCCGCGTCCTCGAAAGATTCGCCAATAAAGTTAGGGACTTCTATCTTGTTGCTCTCTTTTCCGATATAGAGCAGAATNTCCTGATCTTTTTCAATAAAATCGCCGACTTTTGGATCGGTTNTCATGACTTTTCCCGCGTTACCGGGATCAGGGTCTTCTTGTTCTTCTTGTCTGTAGCGCAAGTTGAGATCGAGTTTTTCGAGTTCGCTTTTTGCCTCTTCGTAGCTCATTCCCACGATCGATGTGGGAACTCTCTCGCTACGAGGAATGTCTTCTGATATGGCGTTCAGAATGAGAAAAAGACCAAAAAGCGCGATAAGCAGTAAACCCGTGATCATGCTTATCATGAGCCAAGGGGTTTTTTTCTCCCGTGGGGGTGCAGGAAATTGCTTTCCCTGTGTGTACTCAGGCATGGCCCTGTTGGGGGGAGATGCCGGTGGTGCCCCGGTGAGGACCGTGCTGGAAGCCCCGGTTTCTTCCATTCCTTCGTTTTGCAATATTGTCGTTGCTGTTGCTGCAGAAGAGGTCAAGACCGTTGTGACCATGTTGTTCGTGCTCGCGAGGGGTGCTTCACCTCTGACGAACCGCAGGAGGTCGGTCCGCATTTCTGCAGAGCTCTGGTAGCGTCCTGCCGCGTTTTTCGACATGGATTTGATGATGATTGCTTCGAGCGGACTTGGGACGTCTGCGGCCACCCTGCTGGGTAGGGGGGCCGGTTCGTTCACGTGTTTGTATGCGATTGCCCACGGAGTCTCGCCGTCGAAAGGAGGACGGCCACAGGCGAGCTCGAACAGGACACAGCCCATGGCATACACGTCAGAACGGGCGTCTGCCGAATGACCTTGTGCTTGCTCGGGAGAAAAGTAGGCGGCTGTGCCGACGACGGATCCAGCCTGTGTGAGCTGNTGTTCGTCTGCGTTTTTCGATGCTTGCGCGATGCCGAAGTCGGTAACTTTTACCGTTCCTTCGCTATCGATCATGATGTTGGCGGGCTTCACATCCCTGTGTACGATTCCGTTTTCATGAGCGTACTGTAGGGCACCTGCGACGTCTGCAATGACCTCTGCAGCCCGTTGTGGAGTAGGGCGTCCCTGGGTGCGGAGCAGATCCCGCATGGTCTTTCCGCGGACGAACTCCATCACGATGTAAGGAGCGCCGTTTTCTGTCCCGTAGTCGTACACCTGTACCATGTTGGGATGATTCAGGCCTGCGGCAGCGCGCGCTTCGCGTTGGAAGCGTTGAATGAATGAGGAATTTCCCGCGAACTCTTTGTGCATGACTTTGAGCGCGACTGCACGGTCGAGGCGAGTGTCAGAAGCCAGGAAAACCTCGGCCATCCCACCACGAGCCACCGACCGTTCAACTTTGTAACGGTCACCGAATACTGTCGACATACTCTTCTGCACTCCGTCGTCCGCTTGAATTTTATGTTGTCTTCCCGGGGGGGTGTCCAGCACTACCCGGACGGACCTGGTCCTCTACCTTCTGCGCGCAAATGATGCGCAAGGTCTACTTTCCCAACGCGCTTGCCATAACCTGCTGGGCTACAGGCGCTGCGATGGTGCCCCCTGAGCCCCCATTTTCCACGATAACGGCAATGGCAATGNCAGGATTCTCCAGCGGTGCGAATCCTACAAACCAAGCGTGAGAGGGGGCAGTCCCTGTCTCGGCAGTTCCTGTTTTTCCTGCTACTTCGACCCCACTGATTTGCGCCCTCCTTCCTGTGCCTCTTGTGACGACCTCATGCATCATCATGCGTAGCGTGTCAGCTGTGCTGGGTGACATTGCTGTACGCCAAATTTCGGGTCGTGTCTCTTTGAGCAGTCTTCCGTCAGGGTCTCGGATACTCTTGAGAATTTGAGGCTGGGGAATCTGGCCATTATTTGCGACGGCTGCTGCCACCAGCGCCATTTGTAGTGGGGTAGCTTGTACATCTTGCTGTCCGATGCCAGATTTCGCTAGTTCGGGAAGGACACGCTCGTAATCTTTCCTGGGTACAACACTTTNTGCTGTGACCAATGAGAGGGGTGGTCTGTCATTAAATCCAAATTTTTCTACCCCGTTAAGGAAAACTTCCGGACCCATTCTCAGAGCAAGGGACGCAAAAACAGTATTACATGACCGTGCAAAGGAGGTAACGAGCGATCCTCCGCAGGAAGTTCCCCTGTAATTGCTCAGTGTTTGGTGGGTTTGCGGAAGATTGATAGAGGTAAGGACAGGAAACATTTCTGTGGGAGTAGTGATTCCCGCGTCAAGTGCTGCTGCTGCGGTCACGATTTTNAACGTTGAACCGGGGGGATACCTCTCATTAAACATCCGGGCCAGCATGGGGTTTTCTGCGTCGGTTCTGAAGGTTTCCCAGTTCTTGGCAATTTGCTCAGGGTCGTGGATTGAAAGGGTATTGGGGTCAAAAGACGGGTTTGAATAGGCAGCAAGGATATTTCCCGTCAAAGGGTCGAGCGCGACAACCGATCCTTTGCGGCCCGCCAGCGCAGTCTCCGCGGCTTTTTGGACGCGAGTGTCAAGGGTGAGTGTGATGTCGTTCCCTTTGACCTCATCGCGTAGGCGATCCATGATCGATGCCATATCGAGCTGTTGATCACTTCCGCGCAGCTCATCATTATAAGTAGCTTCCAGTCCCACGTCACCAGGTCCTAGTGAGTAGAAACCTACGATGTGGGCAGTAAGGTGCTGTAGCGGGTAAGAGCGCAGGAAATCGTAGGTACCAGAGGCGGGAATACTCTCGGCAAGTACGACACTGTCGGACGACAGGATAGCCCCGCGGTGGTCGCTGTATTCTTTTTCGATGCGACGTGTCTCGTTTGCTTGGTTATGCCACAAATCCTCGGCGTCAATCACTTGGAGCCAGCTCAGATTTAAAATCAAGGCAACAAAGAGCGCAGAAATGAAGATGCCAGTTTTTCGGATCTGACGATTCATGTGCTGCCTCCAACAGGACCAGGCAGGGCATCAGGGATCTTTTCCCCGATTTCCAGGGCTTTTCTGCGGAAGAAGCTGGTGCGTCCGCGGGGGCCGCTTATTTGCTGGTCACTCACAACAACCAGGATTGCCAGAATGACAAAGTTTGAGACAATCGAGGATCCCCCATAGGATACAAAAGGAAGGGTGATACCTGTGAGAGGGATGAGCCTGGTGACGCCTCCCACGATCACGAAAGTTTGGATTGCGAGCGCGACACTAAGGCCTGCTGCCAGCAGCTTTCCAAATGTATCAGAACATCGCAATGCAGTGCGGAAACCGGTGGTCACGAGGACCAAGTACAAAAGAATAAGAGCGATGGATCCGAGCAGGCCGAGTTCTTCTCCTATGGAAGCGAAAATGAAGTCGGTCTCTGCGAAGGGTATGCGCCATGGGCTTCCCTGCCCTGGCCCACTTCCATCGATTCCTCCGCTTGCAAAGGCAAAGAGAGACTGGGCGAGTTGGTATGTCTCATTTTCTACGGTGTCGGGGTTAAGAGGATCAAGCCACCCTGTGATGCGTATTTGTACGTGATTGAAAGTTTGGTACGCGGCAAGTGCCCCAACGCTAAAGAGCGCAAGTCCGCCAGTGACAAAGGCTGTGCGAGAAGTGGCGATGTAGAGCATGGACAGGAAGATCGAAAAAATAAGCAGGCTTGATCCGAGGTCTTTTTCGAAGAGCATGATCCCCAGGCTGAGCCCCCAAACTGCGAGAATGGGACCGAGATGCTTGAAGTCAGGAATGTGGATAGGGCCGATTTTTCCTGTATTCACCGCGAGAAGCTCTCGTCTTTCCATGAGAAAAGACGCGAAAAACACGACGAGAAGAATTTTTGCGCCTTCTCCAGGTTGAAATTGCAGCGGACCGATGCGCGTCCAGAGCCGGGCACCGTTCACGGTGCGACCGAGAAAAGGGACTATCGGGAGAAGTAAGAGGGTAATGCCGGCGAGTCCAGTGATATAACGATACCGATCCAGTATCCGGTAGTCGCGCAGGAAAAACAGGGTTGCAATAAAGGCCCCGATTCCTAGAACAATCCACATTCCCTGCGCGACAGAAACTCCTTCTATCCGATCATTTGTCCCATCGAGNCGTGACACCATCGCGTAGCCGATTCCTGTGAGAACGCCGGCTATGGGAAGCAGTAATGGACTCGCATTTGGAGCAAGCCGTCGTACCGTGAGATGGGCCGAGAGATAGAGCCCCGTCATCCACATTGCCAGGGTGCCCGTGTCCGCGGGCAAGGTATCGCTGTCGGCAAACTGCACAAGAAGATGGCAACCGACGCTGATGAGCAGCGCAAAGAAGAGGAGTTTCGCTTCGGCGCGGCGTGGGCGAAACATCACTCCTCTTTTTTCTTGTCGGAATCGGAAGAAGATGAGGAATTTTGTGGGAAAACTGGGAGTTCCGGGTCTGGGGAAATCGTTTTTCCGCTTGGCTCAGGTTGCGGAGTGAAAGACTCTTCTTCGGAGGTGTTGAACTCAGATGTCTTTGTCTCGATACTGTCAATGTATTGATTTGCTTCGGCAAGGCTGTCCACCTCGAAGCCCTTTTCGACATCGCGACGTTGCCGGGTTTCAAGAAGGTTGACTGGAACAGAGCTGATTGTCGGGTCTTTTTTGCCGGGATCATCAGGTGTGCCCTCGAAAATCGCGACCATTCCCTGCGCGACACCAACATAGTAGGAAGAGCCGGCAGTGTCTTCTGTGTCGTTCGACCCTCTCATCATTGTCCAAAGCGAACCGGCGGTCACAAGGAACAAAACCAAGAAAATCGCGATGCGAGTATTTGAGGTGCGCTGAGATGGTTTTTCTTCCGCAGAAGACAATATTGCAGGGACAGGTTCTGCTGGGGGGGCTTTGGGGGAAGAATGAGAAGATGGTCGGAGAACCATGGTGATTTCGGCTTGTTGCTCTGGGCGAGGTGGCGCAGAGACNCCGGTGTTTGCAGTGTACATTTCAGGCTTCTTCACNCCGACTTGCGGTAAGCCTTTCTTCTGCTCTTTGGCGGAAGATTCTCCAGGAATGGGTATTTCCCCAGACAGAGATGCTTGCATCGTCTCTCGAGAGAGAATTTTCTTGGTGGTCTCCTCGGAGACCACTTTCTTGGAAGCAGCAGTATTCTTTGTCTCGTCTTTTTCGGCAGAGTTGCTGGTCACATTGAGGAGGAGCACAGTGATGTTGTCATCACCGCCTGCTTCGTTCGCCCTATCGATCAGGTCTTTTACGGCTTTGTGTGGGTCTTCTGTGTTGAGGAGGACTTCGGCAATAGCGAGATCGCTCACTAATCCGGTAAGGCCATCTGAACAGAGAAGAAGCCGGTCGTTGTTTTGCACGGGAACTGTATAGGTATCAATTTCGACCTGAGGGTCGATACCGAGCGCTCGCGTGATCACAGACCGACGCGGGTGTATCGCTGCTTCTTCAGGGGTAATACGGCCTTCTCTGACCCATTCTGCGACAAGCGAATGATCGGAAGTAACCTGTTTTAGTGTGTTTGAGTTGAACAGGTACGCGCGGGAATCTCCTACATGGCCGATACAGATCTTGTCTGACAAGACGAGGGCAGCGGTGAGTGTGGTACCCATACGGAGAAGCCCGCCTTGTTCGGCTCCCCGCAGATGGATGGCTGTGTTGGCTTTTTGGATAGTGGCAATAAGCCACTGTTCAGGACTTCGAAGAGAATCGACTTTGTCGAGATCACGGGCGGCATGAGCAAATTCTTGTACTGCCAAATTTGACGCGATTTCTCCTGCTTGATGGCCTCCCATACCATCCGCAACTGCGAAAACTGGACCTTGAGCTATCCAAGAATCTTCGTTGTGTGAACGGACGAGACCGACGTTGGTGTCAGCCCCGTAGCGCACTTTCACTTGACGACCTCCATGACCGTGCGTCCGACCTGGATCGTGTCTCCTCGTCTGATACGCGTAGGTGTGTGGATACGTTGACGGTTAACATATGTACCATTTGTTGAGCCGGCGTCTTCAATAAAGAAATCGTCGCCACGAGCAGTGACGCATGCATGATATGAACTCATCCATTGATCGTCGAGTTTGATGTCGCATGAGTCAGCTCTTCCAAATGTCATATTATGTGCCAAAGGTATCCGATAATCGTTTTGCGTTTTTGGCTCCAAGACAAGAAGCTGGAGTATTTGCTTGAGGTCGCGGTCCGGTGAGGCCCCGGCCGGCTCTNCTGACTCGCGTAATTCTCGAATGATTACTCGCAGAGTCATAAGCACAAACAAGTAGAGGAGGGCGAGAAAACTGAATTTTGCGAGTGTGAGCGTAAGAGTTGACACATCAGGCTCGGTAAACAAGGGAATGGCGACCGACACTGATGCGATCGTTTTCCCTGAGAGTGGTTTTTCCTGGGATTTTGCTCCCGTTGACGTATGTACCGTTCGTTGAGCCTAGATCTTGGACAGTGGCGATGCCGTTTTTGAAGAGGATCTCTGCGTGTTGTCGCGAGACATTGGAATCGTCGAATTGAACATGACACTCGGGAAGGCGACCGACGATGACGCGGCCTCCTTTCATGGGAAAAGAAATCCCGTCTTCTTTGACGAGACGGGGATTGGAAGTGCTGCTCGGCACNGGCGGGACGGAAGGTCCAGCGGGACTGGGCATGGCTGCTGNTAGTCCTACTGGTGGCATAGGCGAGGATACAGATTGACTTGGGGACACTGGAGGCGCAGTCGCGGGTGTTCTTCCACTCGTGCCGGCAGGATGAGAAGTAGGGCCTTCAATAATACGACTTTCGATGATGTAACGGCCTATTCGTAAATCCGGGTCCTCATGGAATTCGATGGTGATATTTCCGAGTACTCGCCACCCTTCATGTTGCGCGTGATCAGTCATTCCCAGGATCAACTCATTGCGAAGCGAATCGCTGAAATGGGCGAAGCGTTGCAGATCATCCGGGGAGAGAGTCACAGAATAATGATTGGCAATAATGACTCCATTCTGNGTGAGTGTCTTCCCGCGGTCCATCTCTCTTATGAGCTTTTTTCCGAGTTCTACTGGTTGCAAACCAGACCGAAAAGTGCGCGCAAAAAAGCCTTCGACAAACCGCTCGAGGCGTTCTTCGAACGATTGGGCGATTCCCACGCTGGCATCTCCTCAAGAGATCACGTTCTGTCGCTTCAGGTTGCTGTCGCAGGCTGGCTTTGATGGCTTCCGGCATCGAGTCTTTGTGCGTTTCAGGTCCCGCGCAGGGAGACTTCATGCCTGAGGTGCCTNCCGACAGATGGAGACATGTCGTTTTGTTTGCGCCAGTTTACAGACCTCTCGTACACTGCTCCACCCTTGTTCCTTGCGCGTGAAGGTTGGCATGCTTTCTTGGCACTGAATGAAGATGCCAAGAGGGATGCTAATTCGAGGTGTTCTCCACTGCTTTCTCCTGGTAAACTTCCTCCGGTTTGGAAGAGCCTCCTTTGGGAAAGCCCAGACGGGCGCGAGTGGCGGAATTTGGCAGACGCGCAGGATTCAGGTTCCTGTGTCCGCAAGGACGTGAGGGTTCAAGTCCCTCCTCGCGCACTTTTCTGTNTTTTGTAACCCTTGTCAGTTTTTTTTTGTTTTTCTTGCGTATGGGCCTCGACAGCAAGCCTTCCGGCGTCAAGAGATCTTGTTTTTTCTTTCCGTTTGCGGCGAAGGGAGGACAGGGGNCCCCCGTCGAAAGCTATAGTCCTGCGTATGCGCCTGTGGGCTGCGGGTCTGTTTCTTGCGAGGAGGTGACNGCTCAATGGCTATTCTTNTTTTTTCTTTGGTTTTTGTTGGCTGTGTTGCTNTTCTCGCGCTTGTCGGTCTTGTCCTGGTAAACCGACGTGTCGCAGTCATGCGTCGCAAACTGCTCCTGTTGAATAGGGCAGGATCAGGAAACGACCTGCTTACCGTGATTTCCTCGCACATCGAGGCAACACGTCATATCGACGCGCACACCGCACTTCTTGATGAGCGTCTGCGCGAATGTCGTGACGCAGTTTCCTATTCAATTCAAAAAGTCGGNCTTGTACGCTACGATGCCTTTTCTGAAATGAGCGGACACCTTTCTTTTTCGCTTGCGCTGCTCGACGAAGTCGGAAACGGCCTGGTGCTCAGCAGCATCAATAACCGTTCAGATTCCCGTTCCTATGCAAAAAGCGTGACTGCAGGTGCCCCCGACGATTCCCCCTTGTCAAATGAAGAGCGAGCGGCAATTGACATGGCGTTTGACTCACAAAATGAGGAAGAAGGAGCCTTCGTTGATGTCCGATCTCCTGCGGGACCTTCTCTTCAGGCATCGGATCAAATATCGGATCAAATATCGGATCAGGCATCAGACCAGACACGGGCATTGGGTTCTTCTCGAGAACGGGTACGCGTCCAGAACGAAGATCGAATCGTCGTAAGACCCTAAATGGCACTG
>JGI24724J26744_10001493_pt1 | contig 16001 bp, 12 predicted proteins | sample Cruoilmetagenom7_FD_26744 | JGI IMG/M metagenome (IMG submission 26744)
CACATCGCCAAGCGGAGATGATATCACCAAGAAAAAGGTCGCAGAACTTGAACAACGTCTGGAGCATGTCAATCGAGCGATTGACAAGCCGAGCAACTAGATTTTGACACCGGGGCATGTTCAACGAGCAAGTTCATGGTGGATTCTTTATCGTCTTTCAGCAACTCGACGGTTCTATTGTTGTTCTCCATCGTCGTGTGAATTGCGTGTGAGAAACGCGAAGGACGTTTATTGATCGTCAATTGGCATCCACAAGCATCTGAAATATTGGGAGAAAATGGTGGTCGATACAAGGTTCGAACTTGTGACCCCTGCAATGTCAATGCAGTGCTCTACCGCTGAGCTAATCGACCGTCCATGAAGTGAGGCGTAATCCACCTTTGAGGCGGGCAAGTCAAGCCTCAAGTGCGGTCCTGGTTCAGGCGGCCATGACCCGTTCGACTTCATCGACGAGTTCACGCAGATGAAACGGTTTGGACAGAACTTTTGCGCCGGCCGGGGTGGGCGCACCGCCAGACAGCGCGACAGCGGCGAACCCGGTGATAAAGACAATTTTCATGGCCGGGTCGAGCTCCGCCCCGCGGCGGGCCAGTTCGATGCCATCAATGCCCGGCATGACAATATCGGTCAGCAACAGGTCAAAGACTTCACGCTCCAGCGCCTCGAGCGCACCTTCGCCATCTTCATAGTCCATGACATCGTGGCCAGCCCGGCGCAATGACGCGCTCAGGAAGCTGCGCATGGCATCATCATCTTCTGCCAGCAATATTTTGCTCATCAATGGAACACCCTCAAATCGTCTACAATCTTACTAATGCGAGCAAATCCGTAAACCCGGGGTGAATATGCGGANAACTTTTCGCCGGTCTGGCTGTTTTTTCATGTTTGCGGCTGTGACCCGCCTTTTCATCCACTTGACGTATGACGCGTATACCTCACCTTGGCCTGATGAGCCCGCGATCTGATTTNCCGCCTGCCGCGCAAGCGACGCTGATGCCTGCCTGCGAGGTCTTGCCGACTGAGGGCGGGGTGTCGCCTGTGATTTTTGCGTCGCCGCACAGTGGGACGCATTATCCCGAAGACCTGTTGGCCGATCTGCAAGTGCCACTGATGGACTTGCGCAGGACCGAAGANGCGTTCGTCGATCAGCTTTTCCTGCCGAATNGCCCGCGTGANGGGACCCGAATCTATGCGAATTATGCACGCGCCTATGTCGATCTGAACCGGGATGCCCGAGAGCTTGATCCGACTATGTTTGCCGATGGCGTGCCGCGTACGTGCGGGTTGGCCAGTGCGCGGGTTAGAGCTGGGCTTGGCTGCCTGCCCCGTGTGGGGGCGAGCGGGCGGCAGATTTATGCGGGGCCTCTGTCGCGGGCTGAGGGGGCACATCGGCTTGACCATGTCTATGATGGCTATCATGGCACGCTGTCGGCGCAGCTTGAGGTGCTAAAGCGCGATTGGTCCGACCCGATATTGATCGACTGCCATTCGATGCCATCGGTCCAACCGGGGCGNGGCAGCTTGCCGGATATCGTNCTGGGTGACCGGTTTGGATCAAGCTGCAATGGCCGCCTGACCGGGCTGGTCGAGCGCAGCTTCCGGCGAAATGGCCTCGGTGTGGTTCGCAATGCGCCTTATGCCGGGGGCTATACGACACGCCAATATGGCCGGCCCAAACGCGGCGTACACGTCTTGCAGATTGAGATAAATCGCGGGTTGTACATGAATGAGTTGACGATTGAGCGGACCAGCGGGTTTGAGGCCTTACAGCCGATCATTGCTGATATCATTGCTGAAATTACCGCCTTTGCTCTGCGCGAAAACGGCTAACCACCATAATGCCCCGGCAAAAAAAGAGGCCGCGCTAATAAAGCGCGGCCATAATAGGTAAGGGAGGAAAACGCCAATTGGCGCTAGCATCGAAATGCTAAATACAATTTATTGTGCAGCGCACAAAAAGCAAGGCATTTTGTGTCCTACCCGTGCATACCATGCTTGCAGAGATGGGATGCTTGCCCCTGAAACACTGCTGATTGCGGCCAAATTCGATTCCGGCACGGCTTTTGCTGTTGAGTACATGACCATTCAGAAATGGGATTCCCGATGGGGTCTCACCTAGTCGGGAGTGTAGAATGACGGATAATACGGACTTGCATGTCGGTAAGCGATTGCGCAGACGTCGCCGGTTGCTTGGTATGACACAGCAGGACCTTGCCGTTCTGGTTGGTGTTCGTTTTCAGCAAATCCAAAAATATGAATGCGGGGCCAATCGTGTCACGTCCTCTCGGCTGTTTGAGCTGTCCAAGGCGTTGAATGTCTCGGTTCAGTATTTCTTTGACGGGATTGAGAACGACAATCTTCAGGGCATGGCCGCCAATGACGCCGACCGTCTTGATGGTGATATTCTTAGCCAAAAAGAAACGCTCGAACTGGTGCGCGCCTACTATCGGCTGGGTGAACGCCCACGTAAGCGCCTGTTGGAGCTGGCCAAGGCGCTGGAAACCGAAGCCAATGATAGCGGTGCTGCTTGACCCATTTGCCCGCCTGCGGTTAAGCCGCAGGGGATGAAACAAGACATTGATTTTGACGCTGTTGCGGTTGCAGCAGCTCTGGCAGATGCGGCCCGCGCGGCGATCCTGCCACACTTTCGTGCCCTGAAAAATATTGAGAACAAAGCTGGCGACGGCGCTTTCGATCCGGTCACCGTGGCCGATCAGGCGGGCGAACGCGCCATGCGTGATGTGTTGGCGGAACGGCGCCCGGATGATGCGATCCACGGTGAAGAATATGGCCTACAGGACGGTACAAGCGGCTGGACATGGGTGCTTGATCCAATCGATGGCACCCGCGCCTTTGTCGCTGGCTTGCCGGTCTGGACGGTCTTAATCGGCTTGGTTGATGCTGCGGGTGACGCGATTGTTGGCGTGATTGATCAACCCGTCCTCGATGAGCGCTATGTCGGTTGGCCCGGNGGGGCGCATTTACAGACGGCGCAGGCNACACNTCCATTGAGTGTCTCCGATTGCAGCGACCTGCGCGAAGCCACTATTTCGACGACGGATCCCTTCATTCTCAGCCCATCAGAACAGGGGGCGTGGACCCATTTGCGGTCAACTGCGCAGATTGTTCGCTATGGCCTGGATGCCTATGCCTATGCCCGTCTGGCGGCGGGAACGATTGATCTGGTCGCCGAATCTGGCCTTGCCCCCTATGATGCGGCAGCCCTGATCCCCGTCGTGCGAGGGGCGGGCGGATTGGCCTGCGATTGGCGCGGACAGCCGGCAAAACCCGGCGGCCAACTGGTTTGCGCGACCAATCAGACGGTTCTCGATCAGGCTCTAATCTCTTTGCAACGTTCGGCTGAATAGTCTTGTTCACCGCTAGCCACACGGATCAAAATCGCGCTAGATCATCGCTATGAAGTCGCCTGAAGTCACACTGACAGAGAAAAAGGTTCCGGTTCGGCGAAAACCNGGGCGCTGGCGCCTGTCCAGCATTATTGATGGCCGCGCGTTGCGCGTGAAGCTTACNGCGGCGGCGCAGCAATATGTCGGTGATGAGAAACAGGCCCGAAAACAAGCGCTCGACCTCCTGCACACGGCCCTGTTTCGTGGCCGCCTGATCGCGCAGGAACGGCTGGAACAAGGCGCCGACGGACTGGATACGGCCCGTCTGCTATCGGCGGTTCAGGATGAAGTCCTGCATGCGCTCTACGACTACACCACCACCCATGTGTTTCGGTCCCGCAACCCGACCGAGGGGGAACGCCTCGCTGTGTTTGCCACCGGCGGATACGGCCGCTCGGTTCTGGCCCCATCGTCGGATATCGATCTGCTTTTCCTTCGCTCTTANAAGGCCAGCGCCCATGCCGAGAGCGTGATCGAATACATGCTATACGCCNTGTGGGATATTGGCCTGAAGGTCGGTCACGCGTTTCGCACGCCGCAGGAATGCGTGCGGTTGAGCGTNGAGGATGTGACGATCAAGACCAGCCTGCTCGATGCGCGCTTCCTGTTTGGCGACAAAGCGCTNGGGGCCGAGACGGCTGAATTGTTCATGAGCCAGGTGGTTGAGGGCAAGGACGCGCAATTTATTTCCGACAAGCTGGAAGAACGCGACCGGCGCCATGCGCGGCAGGGCAATGCCCGCTATCTGGTCGAACCGAATGTCAAAGAAGGCAAAGGCGGTCTGCGCGATCTGCAGACGCTGTACTGGATNGTCAAACACATGAACCCGGAAGGCACGGTGACGCTTGANGATGTNATGCGCACCGACGTTTTCACCCCACACGAACATGTCATTTTCCTGCGCGCGGCGCGCTTTCTCTGGACGGTGCGGTGCCATCTTCACTATATTACCGGACGGCCCGAGGAGAGGTTGAGCTTTGACCTGCAGCCGGAGCTTGCGGCCCGAATGGGTTACAGTGACAGAGGCGGCCAACTCGGCGTTGAACGCTTTATGAAACGCTACTTCCTGGCGGCGAAAGATGTTGGCAGCCTGACGCGTATCCTTGCGGCGAAACTGGAGGCTGAACAAAAGGCCAAACCGGAAGGCTGGCGCCGATTCCTGCCGCGCGGCGGGCCAAGGAATCTCGAGGACCCGCTATTTGAAGTGCGCGCCGGACGGGTCGGTATTCGTGACGAGGCGGCTTTCCTGTCCGGGCCGGTTGGGCTGGTTCGCCTGTTTCTCGTCGCCGATCAGGAAGGGCTCGATATCCACCCGGACGCGATCAGCCTGACCTCTCGAAATGTGCGGATGATTAAGCCGAAGACGCGCAAGGACCCGGATCTGGTCGAAGCCTTCATGGACATCCTGTTGGCCAGCAAGGATCCGGGTCTGGCGCTGCGCCGGATGAATGAGGCGGATGTGCTGGGCCGGTTCCTGCCGGAATTTGGCGGTATCGTCGCTCAGACCCAGTTCAATATGTATCACCACTATACGGTCGACGAGCACACGATTTATGCGGTCGACTACATGGCCCGAATGGAACAGGGTGAGGACGGGTTTGAGCTTGCCCAAACCCTGTTTTCGAAAATTCTTAACCGCCGTGCCCTCTATCTCGCCATGCTCTTGCACGACACTGGAAAGGGCCTCGGCGATCAGCAGGTTGAGGGCATGAAGACCGCGCGTGCGGCCGGAAAACGGCTCGGCCTTGGCGAGGATGAGATCACATTGATTGCATGGCTGGTNGGCAATCATCTTGAGATGAGTGAGACCGCNCAGAAACGCGACATCTCCGATCCACGCACCATCGTGACCTTTGCCAAACTGGTCGGCGATGTTGAGCGTTTGCAGCTCTTATACATTCTGACCGTGGCGGATATTCGCGCGGTTGGGCCGAATGTCTGGAATATGTGGAAGGGGCAGCTTCTAGCCGATCTTTACCACAATACCGAAGCTGCTTTGCGCGGCGGACGGACCGACGAAGCGGGTGTTTCGGACCAGTTGCAGCAACGCGCCGAAACCAACCGGGCCGAAATCACTGAACAACTCGCCACGCTGCCGTCTGCCATGCTGGAACTCGACGCCGCCTATTGGAGCGGATTTGACGTTGCGACCCTGCTCGACCACGCGCGGATTCTGGCGGCGGGTGACGATGAAATTGTCGAGGTTCACATTCTCGAAGATGCCTCTGGCACGGTCGTATTTGTGTCCGGCACCGACCGGGTCGGCCTGTTTGCGCGCCTCGCCGCCGCGATTGGCCAACAGGGCGCCAACATTATTTCAGCTCAGGTCTTCACCACAGAGTCTGGCAAAATCGTCGACGTGTTTGTTCTGCACGATGATGAAGGCCATCCGTTTGCCGAGGATGACCCCAACCGGCTGGAGCGTTTGCAGCAGGCTGTCGAGCAGGCGCTTAGCGGCGACGCAGAGATCACCGCAACCAAGCCGCAACCCAATCCACGCGAGGCGGCCTTTGTGGTTCGACCAAGCGTCTTCATCTCTGAGGATGCATCCCGGGCCTATACGGTGATTGATGTGGCGGGGCGTGACCGTCCGGGCCTGTTGACCGATGTCGGCACCGTTTTGGCCAATGCGGACATATCAATCGTTTCGGCACATGTCGGCTCCTATGGTGAGCGGGTCTTTGATGCCTTTTATGTTGTTTTGCCGGAACAATTTGACGATGCCATGAAATCGTCTCTTCATGAGCAACTCCTCGCCGCGCTTGGCCGCGAAGAGCCTGATGGGCCAAAAACACCGGCTCGGAAATTGCGCCGCGCCAGCGCCGCTGACAGTTTCTAGACGCGCGCGGGAAAAGGACGAGAATGAGCCTGCTCAGGAACACACTGACCCAATCGAGCTTAACCCTCGGCAGTCGTATTATGGGCTTTGTGCGGGACATATTGATCGCCGCAAAAATTGGCGCCGGGCCAATTGGTGATGCCTTTGTCACGGCCTTGATGTTCCCCAACCTGTTTCGCCGCATTTTCGCTGAAGGCGCGTTCGCCCAGGCCTTCATCCCGACCTATGCGCGCACCTTGGAGGCTGAAGGCAAAGAGGCCGCGCAAGAGGTCGCACAACAGACAATGCGCGGTCTGTTCGCTGTCACTGCGGCTCTGGTCATCGCGGCGCAGCTCGCCATGCCGTGGATCATGCAGGTGATCCATCGCGGTTATCTTGATGACACAGAAAATTTCAATTTCGCCATCCTGCTGACCCAGATCACCATGCCTTATCTGGCCTGCATGTCGTTGGCCGCACTATTGTCGGGCGTGCTGAATTCGGCGGGCCGGTTCATCTTGTCGGCTGGGGCGCCGATCCTGCTGAATATTTGTTTGATCAGCGCGGCTTTGCTTGGGGATGATCCGCGCCAGACGGCGGTGTTTGCGTCAATTGCGGTGTCGGTGGCGGGCATTGCTCAGGCCGGGGTATTGTGGTGGGGCGTGACCCGGCAGAACGTCGCCCTGTCGCTTGGTTGGCCAAAGCTGACACCTGCGGTCAAAAAGGTTATCGCGTTGGCCGTTCCAGGCACCATCGCCGCCAGCGGCACCCAGATTAACATCATGGTCAGCCAGGTCTTTGCCAGTTTTGAGACCGGCGCGAAATCATGGTTGTTTTATGCTGATCGTCTGTATCAGTTGCCGCTTGGCATTGTTGGCGTCGCGGTTGGCGTGGCGATCCTGCCGCGTCTCGCCCGTGCGGCTCGAAGTAATGACCATTCGGGCAGCACGTCATTGATGGATGACGGGATTGGCCTCGCAATGGCACTGACCGTGCCTGCGGCGATCGCCTTCATGGTCGCCCCGGCCTATCTGATCGAGGGCCTGTATGTGCGCGGTGCCTTCGCCGCCAACGACGCTGCTCAATCTGGTTTGGCACTTGTCCACTATGCTTGGGGGGTACCCGCCTTCGTGCTGATTAAAGTGCTCGCCCCGGCCTATTTTGCCCGCGAAGACACCAAGACCCCGATGCGCTTCGCCTTGGCCACGGTCGCCCTGAACACCGTGCTGGGCGCGGCTTTGTTCGTCTATTTCCGTTCACAGGGCTGGGCGGGCTTCCCGGGGCTCGCCATCGCAACCTCGATTGCGGCCTGGAGCAATGCGGCGCTTCTCTTCATTGGTTTGCAGTCGAAGGGCTGGTACGCGCCCGGTCCACGCCTGCTCGTGCGCCTTGTATCGGTAACACTGGCCAGCTTTGCCATGGGTGGGGCCTTGCTCCTGATCCTGCGTAATGGGCAGGCTTTTGCCGAACTTATCCCTTATGGCCGCTTTGTTGAGGTGCTCGCTTTTGTGGCCTCGGGTGCCGCCGTCTATGGTCTTGCCGCGCTGCTTTTCGGCGCGATCCGGCTGAGTGACCTACGCGGCATGGCCCGGCGGACCTCGTAACCCAGACCCGATTGTGAAGGGAATTTCATCCAAATCGCTAAGCTGTGATTGGTGTTCGGGCGGTTTTTGCACTACACTCGAATGATCGAAATAACTGCGAGGATCACACCATGTTGAAATCCCTGATTTACGGTATTGCTGCGCTCGCTTTGCTGCCCGTAGCGGCGGCGGCAGAGGTGAACGTAACCTATAGCGATGATTTCGCCGAGGAACTCACCGATAATTATGGTGAGAAAGAAGGCGTCTACCTGACCAAGGAGATTCAGGAAGATCTGACGGCGGCGTTTGCGAAAACCGGCGTGAACCCAATCCGGGTTGACGTGGTGATCATCGACGCCAAGCCAAATCGACCAACGTTTGAACAGATGAGCAGCCGTCCGGGCTTGGATCCATTCCGGTCGCGCTCAATTGGCGGGATGGAGCTTCAGGCCACCGCCTATGATGCGGATGGCGCGGTGATTGGCTCACATGAATATGGCTGGTTTGAAAATGATATTCGCGATGTCGTGGGCTCCTCCACGTGGACAGACGCCAAACGGGCCTCAAACCGGTTCTCCCGAAAGTTCGCACAGTCGCTTAGCAATTAGTCGCTGCGGATGAGGGCGGCTTTGCGCTCGCCACTCGAACGCCACCTCAATCTCCTGACAGGCTTGGCCGCCGCATGGGGCCATGCCTCGTTTGGCAGTTTTGTGATGCCGGAAGGCTAATCCTGCAAAAAAAGTGTAATTGACCAAATTTTCTACTTGCGAATTATTCTCAAGTGGGGCAAACGCGATTGAAAGTAATTCTCAATTTCAAAAAGCGACCTCATAATGCCCCTCCCAGTTCTGCGCACATCATCTTCCGTCATTGCCCTCGGCCTTAGCCTCGCTCTTGCGCTTCCTGCCACCGCTCAGGAGCCGGCGGTTTCCTCCCAGACTGACGATATCCGCCTGCTTGAAACGCTGACGGTTATCGGCACGGCCGGGGGCAAGCGGAATGTCGGCGGCTCGATAGACTATATTGATGCTGAGACACTGGATGTGCAGGGGCATAGCGATATTCTGCGCGTGCTGCGCGCCGTGCCAGGTGTGAATATTCAGGAAGAAGAAGGTTACGGTCTGCGCCCGAATATCGGTTTGCGCGGATCGGGTTCGGACCGCAATTCACGCATTATGATCATGGAAGATGGCGTGCCAATTGCCCCGGCCGCCTATGCATCGCCTTCGGCCTATTATTTCCCGTCCACCGCCCGGATAAATGCGGTTGAGGTAACAAAAGGCCCGGCAGTCATCCAATATGGCCCGCGCACAACTGGCGGCGCAATCCACTTGTTCTCAACGCCGATCCCGGAGGCGACGGAAGGCTACGCTGAAATCCTGTTCGGCGATTATGGCCGACAGCGCCTACACGCTTGGATGGGCACCCGTCAGGAACTGACCTCAAATATTGATTTCGGAATCCTGATCGAAACCTATCAAGACGAAGCCGATGGATTCCTAGAGCGCGATACAGACGGCGCGGATACTGGCTTTGACGTCAATGATTATGTCATCAAAACCGGGCTCTATGCCGATGNCGCGCAAATGCCCTGGTCGCTNGAGCTGAAGTATCAAACCAAGGACGAGACCTCGAACCAGACCTATCTCGGCCTTACCGAAGCTGATTTTGCCGCCAATCCCCTGCGCCTGTATGATGCGGCGGGCAATGATCAGATGAACAATGACAATGAGCTNTTTCAGCTCACCGGGAAAATTTCACCCAATACAGACACCACCGTGACGGTCATTGCCTATAGCAACGAAGTCGCCCGCAACTGGTACAAACTCCAAGGCGTCAACGCCGCCGGAAACGGCGCGAGCGGTGATGTCGGGATTAGCTCCATTCTTGGCGATCCGGTTACCTATGCGGCTGAATATGATCTGCTGCGCGGCGTTACATCACTGGATGACAGCCTCGTCGTGCGCGCCAATAATCGCAAATATTTCAGCCGGGGCCTCGCCGCCAACATTGATACAACCGCCACGTTTGCCGGGCTCGACCACAATATTAATGCCGGGATCCGTGTTCATGAGGATGAAGAAGATCGCTTCCAGAAGGAAGACGCTTATCGCCTGCTCGGCGGCGTGCTGGATATCACCACAGGTGGACCAGCTGGCGGCACGACGAACCGGGTCACGGGCGCGGAGGCAACGTCCATCTTCCTGCTTGATCGGATTGAGCTGACCGACCGTTTTCAGGTCACTGGCGGCTTACGGTTTGAGAATTACGACGTCACCCGCGAGGATTTCTCGACCGCTGACCCGACCCGCAGCGCCGGTCCAACCGGCGTGCGCACCAATAGCAACGATATCGTCCTGCCATCCCTGTCTGCGGTTTATAATCTGACCGATGAGATCGACCTGATCGGCGGCGTGCATAAAGGCTTCTCNCCAGCGGGCGCCAGTGCGGCGGATAATGAAGAATCCTGGCAATACGAGATCGGGACGCGTTTCAATCGCGGCACNCTTAGCCTCGAAGCCATNGCCTTCTACAATGATTACGCCAACCTATTGGGCGAATGCACCCTGTCATCGGGCGGTGATTGCCCGGCAGGTGAAGCCTTCAATGGCGATGCGGCGCTGGTCACAGGTCTTGAACTGACCGGCACATGGGATGCGGCGCAGACGATTGGCCTTAGCAGCCTGTCTGTCCCGCTGTCCGCGGCCTATTCTTTCACCGATACTGAGTTTCAAACCACCTTTGACAGCGCCTTTTTCGGCAATGTCACCAGCGGTGATGAACTGGTGTACGTGCCCGAACACCAATTGACGGTCAGCGGCGGGTTCATCGCCGACACGTGGGGTCTTAACGCCCTGATCAACTATGTCAGTGAAGCCCGCAGTGAACCGGGGCAGGCGGCTATTCCTGCCAATGAGAGTATTGATGAACGCACGCTTGTTGACCTGTCGGCCTATTATGAAATCGCTGAGGGTATCCGCCTAAAGGCCAAGGTCGAAAACCTGTTCGATGAAGCGTATCTCGCCGCCCGCCGCCCGGCTGGCCTCCGCCCCGGCAAGCCGCAGGAAGTTCTGGTCGGCTTTGAAGTGAAATTCTAGGCCAGTAGGCGCGCTCGCAACTCTGCCTGTTCCGGCGCGCCGAGGCCAAGTATCTCTACCAAATAGGCATCAATCGATCCCGACTGACGTTCAATACTGTCATAAGCAGCCTCAAGGAATCCCGCCGAAACGCCGACAAACGGATGGTACACGTCGTCGGGATAGTCCTTGCCAATATGCTGATTGAACAGGCGCGCCATTTCCGGCAAGCGCGCTGCCACATTGGCGGCCTGATTGGTCAGATCGTAGTCTGCGAAAATCGTCTCGCGGTCGACGCCAAGCAGGTGATGCGTCAGCGCGCATAGAATGCCCGTCCGGTCTTTCCCGGCAGCGCAATTGACCACGGCCGACTGGCCCTCCTCCAGCTTTGCCAGCGCACTGAACCAGCTGCGGAACGTATCGGTATGCTGTTCTTTGTAGGGTGCGGCGCGGTAATATTCGCTCATCCAGGTGTGCGCATCATCGGCATCCACCGACACCCGGTTCAGGAAATTGACATGCGGGGCTTCGGTGGCGCGGCCTTTGTCGCTGAANATCACATTAACCCCTTGGGCGGGCCAGCGATGACCATGACGTTCACGTTCATCCGGGCGGCGCAAATCGGCCTGCACCCTTATGTTTAGGGTTTCCAGAAGGTTAACGTCAGCCACCGTCGCCTCGCCGAATTGGCCGGATCGGTAAAGCACACCACTGCGGATCTTGCGCCCGCCGACGCCTTCATAAGCGCCAAAATCGCGAAAATTGCGCACGCCCTCAAGCGGCTTGATACGGTCTTGCATAATCTTCCCTACAGGCTTTAGCGGAACGGTGGCTCATCGAAGGCACGTAATTTCCGCGAGTGGAGTGCGGCGCCCTCGCTGGCCAGTTTCTCCAAGGTCGCCACCCCGATTTTCAGGTGCTGGCTGATCGATTTTTCGTAGAACTTGTTGGCCGCGCCGGGCAGTTTGATTTCGCCATGTAGCGGTTTGTCAGAGACGCAGAGCAACACGCCATAAGGCACCCGTAGCCGGAAGCCATTGGCGGCAATGGTTGCGCTTTCCATATCAATCGCAATCGCTCTTGATTGGTTGAAACGCCGGGCCGAATCGGTGAACCGAAGCTCCCAGTTGCGATCATCGGTTGTCGCCACAGTACCTGTGCGCAAACGCTTCTTCAGCGCTTCGCCGCTTTCCCCGGTCACATCGGCGGCGGCCTGCTGTAGCGCCACCTGAACCTCGGCAATTGGCGGGACCGGAATATCCGGCGCGAGGACGCTGTCGAGCACATGGTCATCGCGCAGATAGGCGTGGCCGAGCACATAGTCGCCAATTGCCTGACTGTGCCGCAAGCCGCCGCAATGACCGACCATGATCCAGCATTCCGGCCGCAAGACGGCGAGGTGATCGGTAATCGTTTTGGCATTTGACGGCCCAACGCCAATATTTACCAGCGTAATCCCCGACCCATCCTCGGCTGTCAGATGATAGGCGGGCATTTGATAACGCCGCCATGGCGCGCCATCGATGGCCGCGCGGGCGTCCGGCGTGTTCTCGTCAACGACCAGCCCACCGGCAACCGATAGCTGCGTATAGCGCGAGCCATTGCCAAGCTGTTCCATGCCCCAGTCACAGAACGCATCAACGTAGCGGTGGTAGTTTGTGAATAAGAGATAGCGCTGAAAATGTTTGACCGGCGTCCCAGTATAATGTTGCAACCGCTTCAGCGAGAAGTCGGTGCGCGGCCCATCGAACAAAGCCAGCGGGCGCGATTCATATGGCTCAAACATTTCGCCATCGGCGATCTCATCGCCAATATCTTCCAGCTTTGGCGCCGGAAACCATTTAGCCAGTTCGGCGGGGTTAATCTCGTCCAGACCATCGGCCTGACCCTGATCCCAAACATAGGCATAGGGGATTTCCGAGGCCGATCGGCGAACTTCAACTTCGACGTCATAGTCGGCCAGCAGCGGTTCTAATTGTTCCATCAAATAGCGGCGGAAAAAATCGGGCTGTGTCACGGTTGCGGCATAGGTGCCCGCTTCCGACATCTTNCCGAANGCCCGTGAAATTGGCGGCGGTGGGCCGTCGGGATTGTAGTGAATGATGAGTTCCGGATAGCANAATAGACCTGCCGCNCGGGCATCGGCGTCCGGTGTGTCGCCATTGTGTAGATAGTTTTCCAGTGCGGAGGAAAGCGCTGATGCGGCCTCAGTATAGATGGCCTGCAACGCGTCGATTATTTTTTTTGGTGTATTGAGTTTTGACATGATCCCATTTGCCGTAAAGCAGCAGCGGGGTCAACTTGCCCGCGGATGGCTTATTCGGTTGCGACCTTATACANACGCGCCACCCCGTCCGTTTCGGTTTGCGCGTCTACAGGTGTTAACCAGGCNGGAATTNGCCCGGCTTCCAGCTGCGCCGCAAANCCTTCGGGGCGCAATTTCGCATAGCGGACGGTCTCAATCAGGCCCCGGCAATAGAGAACATGATCGGCGCCCATCGCCTCGATTTTNGCCCGCGCGGTGTCGGGTGANCCCATGAATACATCTGTGACCAGATCAATNCCCTGAACATTGCGGTGATAAGGCCCCGCAAAGATCCGGTGCGGTGTGCGCAGCAATACCGACGTACCAAGGTCAATCGGGGTGAAGATATCCATGATCTCGTGGTCTCGGATCGCGATATAGGCTTCGGGATCGCGGCAAGTGACGCCGTAACCGCGTCCATCTGCGGATGTGATGCTTGGCTTTTCGAACGGGGTTGAGAGCATCCGCCAGCTTGTCGGTGAAACCAGCAAAGCGCCAAGCGCCAGCATCAAGACAGGGCCCGCACCGCGCTGCGCCCACCAGCGCTCAAACAGGACGCCAAACAACCAGCCCCCAGCGATGGCCGCAAAGACGTGCGAGAAGGTTACACCGCGAATCTGCCAAACGGTCGCCAATGCCGACAAAACCACCATCAAGCCCAGAATGGCGCATGCCACGCGGCGGCCCTCGGTCGCACTTGCCATCATAATGGCGCAGGCGACCAATCCGGCAGCAATGAAGCCAAACTGCCAGACAATTCGTGCGGGTTCACTGGCCCATACGGTCGGCAGTGAGCGGGCTTCGCCAACCGCGCTGAGCCAGGCCAGCTTCACCTGTTCGGACACCGACGCATATGGATCGCCCAAACAGGCCGGATTGACCCAGACGACGAGCGCCAGAATCACAATACCTGACACGGCTCCGGCGATCAGGCGTTTGAGCCAATTATCAAGCCCGCCGCCGAGTGCGCCGAGCGCTGCCAGGATGACCCCACCGCCAACCAGTCCGGCCAGGTGGGATGTGCCATAGGCATCACACACGGCGCGGCGCATGCCGATGCCCGGCGCATCGAGCAGGTAAAACANTGCGGCAAACCCCGAAAGGGCAATACCGAACACCGCAAGACGGCTGCTTTCGCGATGCCCGCGAACAATCCAGATCAACCCAAATGACAAGATCAGCGCGCCAACATAAGGCAGGCTCTCGACCGCAACTGATAGCATCGCNGTGATACAGGCCGCCGCAATGATGGCAGATCGTGCACTGCTGCGCGGGGACAGGGTTGCGGCAAGGCCGATCACGGTCAGCACGACCACCAGATTATGATGATCAATTCGCCCCGGCCAGAAATTGTAGACCGCCGCTGACAGGCTGAAAAAGACAAGTCCCGCAATCTGCCCGGCTGTGCCAATGTTCAAGCGGCGCATAACCAGGGTCAGGCTGGCCAATAGCACCGTCAACAGGCCCANNGGCCACATAACCGCCGCCAGCGATTCCGCATGTGCTTGCCCGATGAACGGACGGGTCACGAAAATCACCGCGCTGAGGAATAGGTCTGGCAGGCGGGACCAATGCATCTGGCCGCCTTCCGGTGTCAAAAAGCGCGATTGATCGACATTGAACCAGTTTTGCCCGGCCATCAGGTCGCGCACTTGCTGCATCCGCATCATGTCATCATTGTCGGGCAGGGTCCCGGCGAATATATCTCCTGAACGCAGTGCCAGCAGTAGGACGACAAGCCCACCAGTGATCAGGATTGGCCAGTTATGGCGCCCAAAAAGGCGGCCTCTATCAGGGGTCATTGAGTTCATGGGAAACGCACCGCCTCGGGTCTTAACTGTCCATAAGTATCAATCGGCTATGCCACCTTTAAGTTACTGAAAGGCTGCCGGGCATGCGTTCCTCTATTTCCAATCCGAGAAACACCGAAGAAGCTGGACTGCGGTTTGAACCGCGCATTGCTGTTACCATTCCTTGCTACAATGAAGCGGTGACGATTGGAAAAGTGATTGAAGATTTTCGCGCCGCGCTGCCGACCGCCACAATCTATGTCTACGATAACAATTCCACCGACAATACCGCGCAAATCGCTGCCGATGCGGGCGCGATTGTCCGGACAGAGCTACGCCAGGGCAAAGGCCATGTCGTGCGCCGGATCTTCGCCGATGTTGAAGCTGATATCTATGTCATGGCCGATGGCGACGACACTTATGATGCCGCCTATGCGCCAACTCTGGTTGAGCTGTTGAGCAAGAACCATGTCGATATGGTCGTTGGCGTCCGCGCCGGCGTGACAGAGGATGCGGGCCGCGAGGGTCATGCCTTCGGTAACAAGCTGTTCAACCGCCTCTACGGTACGCTGTTCGGCAATCAGTTCAGCGACATCTTCTCTGGCTACCGCGTTTTCACCCGCCGTTTTGTCAAATCCTTCCCCGCAGTGTCGGCCGGGTTTGAAATTGAAACCGAAATGTCGGTTCATTGCAGCCAACTCGGCATTTCGACGCTCGAACGCCCAACCCCTTATGGGGTGCGCCCGGACGACAGCCATTCAAAACTGCGCACCTTTCGTGATGGGTTCCGTATTCTCGGCATGTTTGCCATGCTCGCCAANGAGACGCGCCCCGCCGCCTTCTTCGGCATGATCGGTGTCGCTATGGCCCTGTTGGCGGCCATTTTGTTTGCCCCGGTNGCCTGGACNTTCTTTTCAACCGGGCTGGTTCCGCGCTTGCCGACCGCCGTTCTGTCTATGGGAATGGTTGTGACCGGCTCCATCGCCGCGGTCTGCGGCTTGATCCTCGATAGTTTGGCTCG
>JGI24724J26744_10001495_pt1 | contig 15990 bp, 13 predicted proteins | sample Cruoilmetagenom7_FD_26744 | JGI IMG/M metagenome (IMG submission 26744)
CCCGCAGGTACATTGGCAGGCGGGTCATGTCCCGCTTGCCGAGATACACTTTCCCCGCATTCGGGTGGATTAACCCGACTATCATGTGGAAAGTTGTTGTTTTCCCGGCTCCGTTTGGCCCCAGCAGCCCTACTATTTCGCCGGAAGATAGTTCAAGAGACACCCCATCCACCACTTTTTTCTTTTTGTAGAATTTCGTCAGGTTATCAGTTTTCAGAATCATCGGTGTGTATGTAGAATTTCCCTTTTGCGTTTCCGGACGCTTTTATCCTTTTCTCCGAAGCTATCCAGTCAGCTCTGTCGGAATGTATTTCTCCCCGGTCGGAACTGACAGACACAGTGCCTTCAAAATTAATGTCTCCCGTTTCTTTTATCAGTATACCTTTATCAGCTTCCACTGCCACCTCCCCGTTCCTGGAATACCACTTTACCTTCGGCTTTTCAATGTGCACGGAGTCGCTGCTCAGACCTTTAGCACTTTCGCCTTTGACTTCGAGAATTACTTTCCCGTGTTCGGTAGCTGTATAGGAGAACCCGCCCTCTATTCTCTCTCCGGTTTCTTCCGTATCATCATTTTCCGGCGGCTGGGTTTGAGGTAGTTCCGCCTCTTTACTGCATGCGCTCATCCATAAACAGGAGACAAGCAGGCAAATGGATATCATGGAAATTGGTTTTTTCTTCTGGCTTTTAATTATAAGGTCTATTAACTCGCGCACTGCCCCGAATCCACCTGCCCTTTTCGTTACGTAATGGGCAATTCGTTTGACTTCATCCGCGGCACCCGGGACTGCAATTGAAAGACCGGCTTTCTTCATAATTCCGATATCGTAGAGATCATCTCCCGCATATGCGATTTCGGAATGAGCCAGATCATATTTTTTGCGAAGTTTTTCATAAACTTTTTCTTTGTTTCCCTGAACCTGCCACACTTCACTTATCCCGAGCTCCTTTGCGCGGATTTGTGTTGCGGCAGATTTCCTTCCCGAAATGATTGCAACTTTGATACCTGCTTTGAGTGCAATCCGTATCCCTGTCCCGTCCATTACGTGGAAGTTCTTGAATTCTTCTCCGTTTTTGCCTATAACAATTCTCCCGTCAGTGAGCACTCCGTCCACATCAGTTATAAACAGTTTTATTTTCTTCCCCTTGTCTCGTGGGAACTTTGCCTTTCTCATGTTGGAACTCAATCCTTATTTTTATGGGCTTTGGGCTTTGGGCTTCGGGCTTTGGATTTCAAACTCAGCTTTTTTCCGAGTTCGCCGCCCGGATGGTACAGAGCATAATCGTCTTCTCTAAATCCCCGTTTGTCAAGCAAGACCATTGCTAAAGCGTCCCCGAGTGCCATAATTGCGGTCGTGCTCGCAGTCGGGACAAGACCCATGGGACATGCTTCCCGCCTTACCGAAATGTTTAAGACGACATCACTGCTTTTTGAAAGACGGGACTTTGAATTGCCGGTCATTGAAATTAGTTTAACGCCGATTCTTCTGATGAGCGGGATAATCCTGATAATTTCCTCGGTTTCTCCGCTGGTAGATATTGCTAATGCTATGTCACTTTTTGTAACAATGCCGACATCGCCGTGGACCGCTTCAGCCGGATGAAGAGAAACAGCCGGAGTTCCGGTGCTTGCGAGAGTTGCAGCAATTTTCCTCCCCACAATGCCGCATTTCCCCATGCCCGTGACGACCACTTTCCCTTTGCAGGAATAGATAAGCTTGATAGCTTCCTTGAAGCTGTCATCAAGGTTCTGGGATATATCCTCAATTGCTTCCTTTTCTATCCTGAGGACTTCTGCNGCACGCCTTAAGATTTTATCTCGCATAATGTTTTATGTTAACAATACTGTCGATAGCCATTACCTGGCTGAGCAGGTTTTCAAGTTCGCTCATAGGCAGCATATTAGGTCCGTCGCAGGGAGCTTCATCAGGGTTTGGATGTATTTCCAGGAACAGGCCGTCACATCCTGCAGCTACTGCAGCTCTGCTCAAAGGAATTACAAATTCACGGTTACCGCCTGATGCATGACCCTGCCCTCCGGGAAGCTGGACGCTATGCGTGGCATCAAATATTACCGGGTACCCAAGCTCTCTTAGTTGAGGAAGCGCTCGCATGTCCACTATGAGATTGTTGTATCCGAAACATGTTCCTCTCTCGGTAACGGTAATATTTTCATTTCCGCAGTTTTTCACCTTATCGATGATATTCTTTACGTCCCACGGTGCGACAAACTGCCCTTTTTTTATGTTTATGGGTTTCCCTGTTTTTGCAGCTGCCGTGATCAGGTCTGTCTGGCGGCACAGGAAAGCCGGTATCTGAAGTATATCAAGTACGCGGGCAGCGGGTTTCACTTCTTCCCTGCAATGGATATCGGATAAAACGGGCACTCCGGTTATACTCTTGACCTTCTCAAGGATTTTTAGCCCTTCTTCAGCGCCCGGGCCGCGGAAGGAGTCCGTAGAAGTGCGGTTTGCCTTATCGTAGGAAGATTTGAAAATAAACGGAATTCCCATATTCTGTGTTATAGACTTAAGTTCTTTGGCTGTTTTCAGGCAGCTGTTTTCACTTTCTATCACGCACGGGCCTGCAAACAGGACCAATCTTTCTCCGATAGTGATATCACCGATACAAACTTTTTTCATTGTCAGCCTGTGGTCACTTTTTCCAGCATAACCGTCAGTTCATCCCTTGTCACCGTTGATGTGCCGAGTTTACCGACAACAACTCCCGCAGCGCAGTTTGAAATTATTGCGGCTTCCTTCATTGTTGCGCCGCACGCAAGAGATAAAGCGAAAGTACTTGTCACCGTGTCTCCGGCTCCTGTTACGTCATAGACTTCTCTTGCAACTGTCGGGATATGAGTTATGGGACCGCTTCTTTCGAAAAGCGACATGCCCTCTTCGCCTCTTGTTATCAGGATCGCATTGCACATTAACTTTTTCAGCAGGTTTCTGCCTGCTTTTATCAACGTTTTCTCGTTTTCTATTACTGTGTTTTGGGCTTCTTCGACTTCATGCTTATTCGGAGTAATTACAGTAACCCTGTTGTATCTGTCAAAATGGCTTGTTTTCGGGTCAGCAGCAATCGGAAATCCGTCCTTCTTGAACTTCCGCAGCATATCGATAAGTTTTTTCGTGACTACTCCTTTCCCGTAATCCGATATGACAATACCATTTATGCCTGGCATCACATTTCTGCAATAATCAATGATTTTTTCTGTAAATTCCGGTTGGAGTTCCCTTGCAATTTCTCTGTCCATTCTGACAACCTGCTGGTTATCTGCAATAATCCTTCTCTTCAGGGTGGTTGGTTTTGTCCTGTCCACAACGATACCGGAGACTGCGACTCCCCTCTCCTTCAGCTTTTTCTTGAGTGTTTTTGCCTCGGGATCGCTGCCGATGACACCGCTCAGTTTTGCTTTTGCGCCCAGGCTGGTCAAATTGACGGCTACGTTTCCTGCCCCTCCGGGGATTGCTGTTTCGGAATTTACTTTAACTACCGGAATCGGTGCCTCGGGAGAAATGCGGGAGACTTTTCCCCATATAAATTCATCAAGCATCAGGTCCCCTACTACAAAAATCTTCGCAGAGCTGAACTTTGCAATTATTTCAAGAAGCCTTTTCGAATCCATCTTTATCATCCTGTTCTTCTCCGGGGTTATAATTCAGAAGGACGAAATTTAAGTGTCCGATGACCACCTTAGCTTCAATGAAGAGAGGGATTTTTTTTTCATCATCACTTAACCATATTAGTACATTCCCTTTTTCCTTCATAATCCCTCCCAGTGTCACATCTTTTATAACCGGCTGGACTACGATTGTGTCAATGTTTTTCCCCCACTTCTTCATTATTTCCTTCCGCAGTACTTTTATTTCCACCCTGTAGTTTTTTTCATCGGCATTCACATTGACAAAAACCGATTTGCCTACATCAAGCGGCAGGGATCTTAAATAGTATAGTGATGAAAGAACGTCCTGGGTGCCTTCCGAAATCGACGTTTTTTTGCCCTCGGTTTCCGCACTGCTGTTTGTATGGTCGAAAGCTGTTATCTCGTCGTTTTTGTAGCGCGGACCTTCACGCAAATGTTTTTCAAAACGGAGGGGCAGAAATGTTGTAATATCAACAAAAGATTCCACACGGTCTCTCACTCTGTAAAAAAGGGAGAATACGGTGGATGAACGTGCTTCAGCTTTGAAGTGGTATACGGGAACTCCGTCCAATTTGGTGTTTTCTTCCACTCTGAGTTTAGCAGTCCCTGCCGGCATAGCTAAATAGATGATACGAAAATTCAGTTCCTCGCCCGGGCTGAATGTGCCGGACCCGGCACATTCGCCAGCAGGGAGAAAGATAATTAAACTGCATAAAAACAGTCCTGCACCCGTTAAAAATTTTTTCTCACTCACTTTTTCAACTCACAGTATACCAGCTAATAAAAAAAATTCAAATGAAAATTTGAAAGAACCGTGATAGAATCTACGGGTGATTCAGATATCAGTAGTTTCGAAAGCCCGTTTAAGGACAACTCCCGAAACTGTTATTGGATTGATCGCTGGCAACTGTATTTAGTAGCTATTCAGCAGCCAGTGTTGTTAAAAATCTGATTTTTAGTAACTTATACACGGTTCACCGAATGTTTACTTTCTTTTGTGCAGGGTGGAGGCTGTATTTATGATTGCCGTAATTGATTATTCTATTGGGAACTTACGCAGTGTATGTAAAGCGCTCGAAAAGCATGGGGAGGAGGTCAGGCTGACGAGAGAGAGAGAAGTTATCCTTAGCGCTGATTCGCTTGTTCTCCCGGGGGTTGGGGCGTTTTCGGAAGCGATGAAGAATCTGCAGTCGCTTGGTTTGATACATCCCGTAAGGTCATTCATTGAAAGCGGCAAACCGTTTCTCGGCATATGCCTGGGGTTCCAGCTGCTTTTTACGGAAAGTGAGGAGGATGGTTTGCATCCGGGGCTTGACATATTCAAAGGAAAAGTCAGGTCTTTTTCTGCAAATGTGAAGATTCCGCATATTGGATGGAACACCGTGAGGATAAAAAAAGAGAACCCGCTCTTCAGNAATATCCCGGACAACTCGCATTTTTATTTNGTCCATTCCTACTATGTTCAATCTGAAGATGCTGATATAGTTGCAGGTACAACTGAGTATGACGGTGAGTTTTGCTCTATGATTCAGTGCGGAAATGTTTACGGCACGCAGTTCCATCCCGAAAAAAGCACTGATATCGGACTTAGAATGTTAGAAAACTTCTGTGAGGTGTGAAATGCTTACAAGGAGAATTATCCCGTGTCTTGACGTTAAGGANGGGCGGGTGGTTAAAGGAATAAATTTCCGCAATCTCAGAGATGCGGGAGATCCTGTTGAAATCGGTTCCGGGTATAGTGATGAAGGAGCTGATGAACTTGTATTCCTTGATATTACGGCAACGATAGAGAATCGTCCTACGATACTTGAGGTGGTCAGAAAAACGTCTGAAGAGGTTTTCATCCCTTTGACCGTAGGGGGAGGAATAAGAACGGCAGATGATGTGGAACAGCTTTTAAGAGCGGGAGCCGATAAAGTTTCAGTTAACACGGCAGCTGTGCTGAATCCGTTAGTTGTCCGGGAAATCTCAAGAACGTTCGGAACTCAGTGTACTGTTGTAGCAATTGATGCAAAGAGGAAAGGACAGGGATGGGAAGTCTACACGGATTCCGGAACGGCTCCTACGGGTCTTGATGCTATTGAATGGGTAAAGAAAGTTCATGAACTTGGTGCGGGTGAAATACTGCTCACAAGCATGGATTGCGACGGGACGAAAAACGGATATGACATTGAGTTAACAAGGAAGGTAAGCGAAGCGGTTAACATACCTGTTATTGCTTCGGGAGGAGCGGGAAATCTCGGTCATCTGTATGAAGTTCTTGCCGAGGGAAAGGCAGATGCCGTGCTTGCCGCTTCCATATTCCACTACGGAGAATATACAATTAAACAGGCAAAGGATTATCTCAAAGGAAAGGGAATCCCTGTCAGGAGTTGATGGCTAAAACCCGTGTATCCTAAAACACTGCCGAGAAAGCAAGAGAGAAGGCAAGTTCATCAAAGTCCGTATTTCCCCCGATACCAAGGTCAAGCTTAAACTTTTCTTCTCCGATCCCTAAACCTGCTGTGATAACCGGGTCTGCATCCGACTCGGCAACGTTTTTGTAAATACCCGCTCTCAATGCCAGCCCCCCCCGCATTTTCTCAATTCCAATGGCAAGTTTCCTGTCTTCAAGTCCGGGCATAATTGCTTCATTTTCAGTTATGTCAATATCGAACGCAACAATTGTGTTCTTATTCACTTCGTATGCGGCTCCTGCCCGTATCTGGGGCTCCAGCTCTATTTCGCCGGTTTCATACGAGAACGAAGGGCTGTTGATGTTTCTTGCGACCAGTCCTGTTTTCCATCTTGTGCCGGGAACAGGGTAGAACAATCCTACATCAAACGCGAGAGCTGAGTCGCTTTCTTCTTCAAGTCCGCCTTCCAAGTCGGTATCTTCCGAGACGTTCACGTTTTTGTAATAACTGCGGCCGAAAATCTGTTTTATGTTCCCGCCAAGATATAGTTGTCCGAACCTGCGGGCAAAACCTACTGCTAATTCGCGGCTTTCGAGTCCCAGTACGGTGAAGGACGACTGGTTGTTAGCAATAGAGTTTGGAGATGCGGGATTCCCGAGGTCGATTCGCTCAAGGTCCATATCCGGCAGTCCGTTGAAATAAGCAATGTCAATTATTCCGAAAACCAGGTTATCTCTGCCGGCTGCAAGAGCAATATTCCCGGATCCTTCAAATCCTGTCCCGGGTTCGTCCAGTTTCCTGAAAAGTTCCAGTATCCTGTTGACCTTGTCCTGGTCAAGGTAGATTTCAGGGTCGTCCAGGTCATAATCTCCCAGGATATCATCAATATCACTGAGCGTGTCAACCATATCGTTATATTGGACAGCCTGAATGCCAAACGGTAGAATGATATTCCAGTCTTTGTAACCGGCAGCGGCAGCCGGATTCCAGTAAATTGCGGTTGCATCGTTTACGACGGCTACCTGTGCTCCTCCCATCCCAAGAGCTCTCGGACCTACAACTGCAAATCCTGCCGGGACAACCTCGCATGCAAAACCCGCGGCAAAAAGCAGAGCAATTACTTGTAACATCCTCTTCATTGCCTATCCTCCTGTGAGAAAAATTTCTTAACCTGTTTCAGTTCCGAAGCAGTGCCGCAATCCGGCAAAGCATCCAGGAAACTTTTTCCATAATACCTTGTTTTAGTTCTCGGGTCAAGTATAGCCACCATTCCGGCATCACTACTCCTCCTTATGAGACGGCCGAATCCCTGCCTGAGCATGATAATTGCCTGGGGAAGTGAATAGTGTATGAACGGGTTTTTGTTCTGTGAGCGAATCATCTCCATCTTTGCTTCGACAATAGGGTCATCGGGTACGGCAAACGGAAGTTTTGTTATAATTACACATTCAAGAGTTTTTCCCGGCATATCTATTCCCTGCCAGAATGTATTTGTTCCCATCAGAACGGAGTGTTCTTTTTCCCTGAACTTCTCCAGCAGATGGTAACGGGGTGCGTCGCCCTGTCTCATAATGGCTGCTGTTTGCGCAGTGCCTTTGAGTGCTTCATAAACCGCATCCATCATTTTGAAACTTGTGAAGAGCAGAAAAGTGCCTCCCTTGATTATGGATAAGATTTTTCTGATTTCTGCCACTACTTCTTCCTGGTACAGTTCAGGCTCTATCCTTGGATCCGGCATTCGTCCAGGAGTGTAAAGGAGCACATTTTTCCCGTAATCAAATGGCGAGCCCAGGAGCAGTTCGTCAGCTTCTTCAGCTCCCAACCCTCTCTTCTGGAATTCAAAATTGCCGTTTGTGGACAAAGTGGCTGAAGTAAATATAACCGGTTTCACTTTATCCAGCACCTGGTTCCTGAATTCCCGGGATATGTCTATGGGGGCGGCGTTCAGGATGCATTTAGGATGCCTGTCTCTCTTTAGTATCTCTACCCAGTATACATATCCGTCCAGGTTCATGTTTATAATTGTCTCAAGCCCCGTACTGATTTCCTTCCCTCGGAATATTAAGGACTTAATCTCCACTCTGTTCTCTTCTTCTCTAATATCTTTCAGAAGTTCTTCCAGTATTGAAGTTAGTCCCAGCAATGGTTCCTTCAGGTGGTTATATACGGCATTCTTTGTCCTGATCCTGGAAATTCTTGAATTCCCGCCGAAGCAGGAAACTGCTTCCGAGAAGAAAGTTTTGGCGGAAGCCCTTGTTTCCTCCAGCCTTTCCTTAATTATTCCCTCCGTTCTTCTGCGGTCTAACCTTCTTATTTTCGGAAGGAATCCTTTTCCTGATTGAGGGTTAAAGATAGAATCAAGGAAATATTTTATCCTGAAATTTGAAATCTCTATCCCCAGGAAAGCAGTGGCGACATCTTCAAGCATGTGCGCCTCGTCAAATACGACTGAATCAAAATCCGGCAGGACTCTGCCGCCGGAGATAAGGTTGGAAAAATAGAGGTGGTGGTTGGTTACCAGGATGTGAGCCCTGCGTTCTTTGAGTTTTGCCCTGTTGTAGAAACATTCCTTTTTATAGGCACATTTTTTCCCCAGGCANAGGTCGCTTTCCCTGCATATCTTGCTCCATACAGTTTCCCCTGGCTCAAAATCCAATTCCGACCTAAGTCCTGTAATTGTCCTGCTCTGCCATTTGTCGATTTTCCCTATTTTCTCCGTTTTCTTATCTTCAAAAAGCCCATAGTTGATATCATGGTTGAATCTTCGCAGGCACAGGTAATTCCGGCTGCCTACGCACAAAACAAACCTGAAGTCCGGTTCCAGCACTTTTTCAAGGAACGGAAGGTCCTTCTTTATGAGCTGTTCCTGAAGCGTTTTTGTATATGTAGAAACAATTACCTTTTTGTTCTCTTTCACAGCCCATTCAATGAAGGGGACAAGGTATGCCAGGCTTTTTCCTATACCTGTTCCTGCTTCAACGAACAGATGTCTTCCGGAAGAGATGGCTTTTCCTATAGCCTTTGCCATCTGGATTTGCTGCGGACGGAATTCGTAGTTCTTCAGATGGGAGGGAATATCTCTGAATATCTTGTCCAACTCATTCTCTTTTTCTTTTTCCTAACAGGACGGAATCTCTCAATTCATCAATGGTTTTTGCTTCAAGCCAGCTTTTTTCAAACTCAGGGTCCTGCACAATTTGGGCAATAGACGCTAAAGCCTTAAGATGAAAATTACGTTCTTCCCTTGTCCCTAGAAGCAAAAAAACCGTATTTACAGGAGGCATATCCCTGTCAAATATTATTCCTTCTTTACACCTTGCAAGAAGGATGTCGAATTTTCCTTTGCCCGGAATTACAATATGGGGTATTGCCAGATTGGAGGNGATAGCCGTGGAAGATTCTCTTTCTCTCTCCCAGAGAAGTTTGTAAAGTATATCTTCTTCCAACTCTGTCCTCTTGCTNAGGACCACGGAAACTTTCCTGAAAAACTCATCCAGTTGAATACTCTCCCTGAAATCCAGCACCTCGCATTTGTGTATCAATNTGTCAAACCTGTCATCGGTAATCTCGTCCCTTTCTCTTATTATTTCNCTGAGTTCTTTGCTGAGAGTGCCTTTGGAAAGGTGTCTGGAGAGAAGACGCTGGACGAGATACATGAGTCCTGATTCTTTGCTGATTACTCTCGGGCGCGCGTATATTCCATACCAGATTAGTCCTCCGAGGAGAAAAGAGATGGTGATGATCATTGGAACAGTCCCAAATTTCATGAGAAGAAAGAGATAGCCTATGATACCCAGGATTTGAATCCAGGGGTAGAAAGGAGCTCTGAACTTCGGGCGGTAATTGGGAACTTTTCCCGCCCGCATAATGATTACAGAAAGGTTAACCAGGGCGAAAAGAAGAATCTGGAGTGCCGATGCAACTTCCACAAGGTGTTCAAGATCCAGAAATGATATAAATATGAGCATGAAGAAGCCTGTAAAGATTATCGAGTGATGCGGAGTCCTGAATCTTGGATTTATCCTGCTGAAAAAAATCGGGAACAGGCTATCCCTTGCCATAGCCATCGGGGCGCGCGAGGCGGAAAGAATCCCTGCATTTGCGGTTGATATAAAAGCGAGGATCCCTGCCAGGGAAAGGAGTATCAGCCCCGGGGTTCCGGCAAAGACTTTTGCTGCGAGGGAAATCGGGGTATGGGTGGATTCCATAGCTTCCGGCGTCAGCAAACCGATGGTGACGAAAACTACCGTTGCATAGAGAATCCCTGTTATAAACCAGGAACTTATCATGGCTAACGGGATGGTTTTACCCGGATTCTTTACTTCTTCAGCAACACTTGCTATTTTTGTCAGTCCTCCGTAAGAGATGAAAACGAATCCCGCAGTGGCGATTATTCCTCCCCATTGTTTCGGAATTGCGTGAATGTACCTATCCGCCTGTACTTTCGGCAGTCCTCCAACCAGATAGTAAACTAAGAGGGCTAACAGAGACAGGACTATTACGACCTGCACCTTGCTTGTCTCTTTCACTCCGAGGATGTTCAATAATATGAAGAACAGCAGAAAACCGGAAGCTATCAGTTTAATCTGGAGGTAAGATATGCCGGGGATGAATAACTCGAAGAATATACCGAGTCCTATAAGCGCAAATGCGCTCTTGAAACTTAGAGAGAACCAGTTGGAGATTCCTCCAAGGACTCCCATTGGAGAACCGAAACTCCTGTTAATGAAAAAGTAGGTTCCGCCTGCCTTCGGCATGGCGGTGGAAAGCTCTGCTTGACTCAGCATGGCGGGAAGGACAAAAAGTCCTGCCAGGATATAAGAAAAAAATACTCCTGAACCGCATCTCCGGAAAGCGAGTGCGGGAAGGACAAAAAGCCCGGAGCTTATCATTGCTCCGGTGGCAACGGAAAAAATATCAAGGAATCCCAGCTCTCTCTTCAGTGTTTCTGCCATATCCTCTTCATTATACAGCAAAGCCGGGAAGAAGACAGAGAATTTTTTTGAGAGGATAGGAAAGCATAAGACTTTTAGCTCGATTCATCGGGCTGTTGTAGGGGTTCAATTCTCGGAAAAAGCCTTCTGGATTACTGAATCCTGCGGTATCTTCAATCGGCAGTGACATCTGCACAACTCTGCGCTGTAGATGTGCTAACTTATTCAGCTGTCCTGCACAATTGCTATCTCCCATGACTGACCAGGTTGTCCCTAATGCCTCTGTGGAAAAATCGATTCGATTTTTCAAAGATAAACAATTTTCGCTTGCCTTATATCGGAAATGTTGGTAACATAGCCCTGCTATGGAAACTAAGAACCCTGAAAATCTTGAAAAACTTGGGATTGGGAGGTTGATGCAGGAGGCATATCGCCGGCATATTGTCATGCCTGCCTTTAATGTTCCTTACCTTCCAATGGTGAAACCCATTGTTGAGACACTCAAAGATTTGAAGTGTTTCGGAATGGTGGAAGTTGCTCGGCCGGATGTTGAAAAGTTTGAGGCGGGAAGTTTCAAAGAAGCAGCCGTGGAATTCAATAAGTATGCTGACCGTGGTTTTGTCCGTCTGCACCAGGACCATATTCCCGTAATTGACGAAGACTTGCAGAGAGTCGATTGGAAAAGTCTTGTGCAGGAAGCTCTTGATGCAGGTTACGATTCTGTGATGCTTGACGGTTCAAGATTGTCTCTGGAGGAAAACATTGAGGCTGTTAAGGCTGCTGTTGATATGGCGCATGCTCAGGGCGTACCTGTAGAGGCAGAACTTGGAGCTGTCCTCGGACATGAGGCGGGTCCTCTTCCTCCCTATGAAGAGCTTTTTAGTTCGGGAAAAGGATTCACAAACATAGACGAGGCAAAAAGGTTTGTGGAAGAAACAGGTGTTGACTGGCTCTCTGTTGCCGTTGGAAATATCCATGGAGCAATAACCGAGGCTGCCAGGGATAAGAAGAAAGTCGAAGCGAGGGTCAACATTGAACATCTGCGGAAGATTTCAGAAACAGTCGGGATTCCTCTCGTGCTTCACGGAGGTTCGGGCATAAAACAGGAATCGGTCCTTTCTGCTGTTAAGAACGGCATCGCGAAGATAAACGTTGGAACTGTTTTGAGGCAGGTGTATGAAGAAAATCTGAAGGGGGAGGGAGGAGATATCCGGAGTGCCCGGGAGGCTGTCGGGAGGGAAGTCGGGTGTCTCATCAAAGATTATTATTATATTCAGGGAAGTGCGCAGAAAATCGGTAAAGACGCTGTCGTGTAGCAGCCTGTTTCCCCAAGACAAGTATCGTGTCAACTAAATTGTAGTTGCTTGATTTATCAAGCAAGCTTGACAACAAGCCCAATAAATTGGGCAACTACCCTGAATTATTAAACTTGATGTTATATAAGTGGTAAATACTCGGTCAATCCCGTATGGGAATGGGAAGTGTCTGAATTTTGGGAGGTGTGTGTGAAAATACCGTTAACCAAACCGGAACCGGACATAGAACATTTCAAGAACGTTATTCTCAGGAAAGAGAAACCAAAAAGAGTTAATTTCATCGAGCTCCATATTGACCAGGAGATTATCAAACATGTCTCCGAAAGCCTGCTCAATAGAGAGTGGGTGGAGCCTTCCTCGTCTAAAGACAGAAAAGCACAGGAATCCTGCCTCAGGAATGTAATTGAATTCCATTACCGTCTTGGATACGATGCTCTGAGACTGCCTTCGGCTTTGCGTTTTTCAAGTGCTCTCTCTTTTACTACTAAGGTAAGAGAAGGAGAAGATACTGCTGCCCTTACGAGAAATGAAAGGCGCTGGGTCGAGGAAGGTAAAGGAATAATCAGTTCCTGGGAAGATTTCGAGAATTATCCCTGGCCTTCTCCCGAAAAGATGGATTTATGGGTTTTTGAATTCCTTTCTGAAAATCTGCCTGAGGGAATGGGATTCTGGGCTTCTTTCTGTCCCGGTGTGTTTGAGATTGCGATGAACGAACTTATGGGGCTTGAAACCCTTTCGTATCTGCTCTATGACAATGCGGAATTGGTTGAGGCTGTTTTCAATAAGTCGGGAGATCTGATTCTCGGGGCGTATAAGAGGGTTGTCGGGCTGGATAACTTAGCTGGTTTTTTTCAGGGAGATGACATGGGATTCAAGACTTCAACCCTTGTTTCTTCCGATGTTCTGAAAAAGTACGTCCTGCCGTGGCATAAGAAGTTTGCTGAGTTTGCTCACGAGCATGGGCTTGTTTACATACTTCATAGCTGCGGAAATGTCGACTCGATAATGGAAGACTTGATTGAGGACGTGAAGATAGATGCCAAACACTCTTTTGAGGATGCGATTATGCCCGTTACGGAGTTCAAGAAAAAATACGGGGACAGAATTGCTGTGCTGGGCGGAGTTGACCTGGACAAACTGTGCAGGTTGGAGGAGAAGGAGCTTCGCGGATATGTGAGGAATATCCTGGATGAATGTATGCCGGGCGGCGGTTATGCTCTCGGTTCCGGGAATTCTGTAGCTAACTATACGCCTGTGAACAATTTTTTGGCTATGCTGGATGAAGGACTTAGGGATTGGTAAAGAATAACATAGACTATTTGCCAGAGGTGAATTTGGAGCGAGACAAGGAGCGAAGAGAGTCGCGTAATCAATGTTATTCTTTANCAACCCCTTAAATGGAGGGAATGAAAAATGGAAGCAGCTGAGCATCCGTATATCGGNAAAACTTTTCTGAGAAATAAAGCAGCGGAGAAGAAAATACTTAAAAAAGTCAACAAGGGCAGGGATTATAAAGGGGATGCAGTTGTTACGACATACTATCTGACTGCGACACCTTTAAAAGGGACTATTTTCTCGGCACTGGAGCATGCAGTTGACATGATGCTGATTCATGCTACGACGGAATCCTGGCCCGGCCCGGGGAAAGAGCCTGCCGGTTATGTCAAGCATATGTCTTACCTTGACGAGATAAAATTTCTGGAAGCGGGCAGGAGATGCGAATCTGCAATGATTAGGATCGCAACTCCTCTACCGTTTTTTGATAAGGGGAAACTGCCGCTTGCGCAGTTGAGGATGGCAATCCAGTCGGAACCTTTCAATGCTTTTTCCGGTTTCACGGCAAGGGTTGTGGATTTCGAACTGCCTGAAAAACTCAGAAGGAAGTTTATCGGGCAGGTCTGGTCACACGGGAGAGTAAGGAAATATCTTGGGGTACGGGGAAACGAGCCGATAATAGGAACCATTGTTAAACCGAAATGGCTGCCTGCAAAACTTTTTGCCGAAAGTGTGACGCGTGCGGCAATCGGAGGAGCACTTTTCATAAAGGCTGACGAAAACCTCCATTTGACCAGGCAGGAACTGGCACATTATGTTAAGGTGACTGTCGGGATGCTGGAAAAGAACGGATTTGACCTATCGAGAAAACCGAAAAGCAGAAAGAAGAGAATCCTTTTTGCCCCTCATATAACCACAAACCCGTCCGAGATTCTTGAATATGCGAGAGTTGCGGTTGATAACGGAGCGAATGCATTGATGTTCTCGCCCCATTTTGCAGGCGATTTCGGGGTGATAAGTGAAATCTACGGGATGGGTGCGAAATATTGCGTTCCGGTATATGCCCATACTGCGGGAATGAACAGGTTCTGCGGCGATCCGAGTTATACCAGCGGAGAGGATCCGAGGGTTGTTTATCTTCTTGCTGCGCTTTCAGGAGCGGCTTTTATGCAGTTGACAGGGGTGGGAAGTTACCTGCGGCCGACGGATGTTGAGAAGAAACCGATTATTGAAAGACTGAAAAAGGAAGGGCTGGAAGGAAATGACGGTATGACGCTGACAATTGCGGGCGGACTGGGTCCGAATAATATCGGGCAGAATATTAAGATTCTCGGTTCCGAGGGCAGGATGTTCCTTGCGGGGACCTCTGTATTCCACCATCCTGACGGGGTCAAGGCAGGGGTTAATGCGCTCAAACTTGCGGTGCAGGCTTCCGGCAGGGGGATTGTGATGGAAACCGAGTTGAGAAAATATGCGAAATCTCTCGGGGAGAAAGGATATCCGTTGCTGAGAGCGTTGTAAGAGGAAAGGCGGATGAAGAAAATAAACGTAGGGATGATTGGATATAAGTTCATGGGGAAAGCTCACAGCCATGCTTATTTTGATATGCCGAAGTTTTTTGTTTCGGAAGCCGTCCCTGTGATGAAAGCTATCTGCGGTCGTGATGAAAAAGCTTTGAAGGAAGCGGCTGAGATGTATGGATGGGAAAGTTATGAGACGGATTGGAGGGAAGTTGTCGGAAGGGATGATATTGACCTAGTTGATATAAGCACGCCAAATAACACCCATTGCGAGATGGCTGTTTCTGCCGCTCGGGCAGGCAAACATATTCTGTGCGAGAAACCGCTTGCTATGAATGTGGCGGAGGCAAAGGAGATGCTGGATGAGGTGAATGGTGCAGGGGTCAAACACATGGTGTGTTTCAATTACAGGTTTGTGCCTGCTATTGGTCTGGCTAAAAGACTTATTGAGGAAGGCAGGCTGGGAGAGATATATCACTTCCGTGCCACTTACCTGCAGGACTGGATTGTTGACCCGGGTTTCCCTTTTGTATGGCGGCATCAGAAGGAGGTTTCGGGTTCGGGTGCTCATGGTGATTTAAATGCGCACATTATAGATTTAGCAAGGTTTTTAGTCGGCGAGGTTGACGAAGTAGTAGGTATGTGGGAAACTTTTATTAAAGAGAGAGCGGATGATGAGGGGAAAAAACATAAAGTTACCGTAGATGATGCCACTTTGTTCTTAGCCAGGTTTAAGAATGGTCCGATTGGTTCGTTTGAGGCGACCAGGTTTGCTACCGGGAGAAGAAATTTTAATAGAATAGAAATAAACGGAAGTAAAGGCAGTCTTGTCTTTAATTTCGAACGAATGAATGAACTCGAGTTTTTTTCTAAAGATGACCCGGAATATGCTCAGGGGTT
>JGI24724J26744_10001497_pt1 | contig 15981 bp, 16 predicted proteins | sample Cruoilmetagenom7_FD_26744 | JGI IMG/M metagenome (IMG submission 26744)
CACGTTAGCTGCTTCCCCGCCAATCATCTTGCCCATCTCCACCCAATTCGACACCACCAATCTCTTCTGCTCCTTCCTGTTTGATGTCACCATCCCCTTCATGGGTGACATTTCGTCACCACAGTTACCCACCCTACCAAAAGCGTTTGACACACAGGAAATTTTATGCTACAAGTTCGTCAAAAAATTATTATCATTTTACATCTCAAACAGAACCTTGATATCCAGAATATGAGCACAAAGCGGCAAAGTTCAACGGCAACATACGGAGTTGGTCTTGTAGCTGTAGGCATGTGCCTCGCGCTAATCCTGTCTGGTACCTATTCCGGCAGTTCGGCAGCACCAGCAGAGAAGGTGGTAATAATAGGGGTGAACGGCGGTTGGACTGGGCCAGCTGGCACCACTGGCGCTCCTATATTCAATGGAGTGATGGACTATCTGAAATATACAAATGATCACGGTGGCATTAAGGGCATCAGAGTAAAAGCGATTTGGGAGGATTCGCAAGGATTAATACCTAAGCAAGTGCTTGCTCATAGAAGGTTCAGAGAGAAGAGAGCAATAGTGGAAACGGTTTGCAGTTCAGGTGGATTAGAGACACTCGCGCCAAGTTTCCAAAAAGAGCAAATTCCGTGTTTCATCTACTGAGTGGCTGAGGCTAGCAGATAAAAAACCGGACTGGATCTGTATCACCTGTGCTGGATCGTCGCTTACCGTACTGGTGAAAGATAGCGCAAGGCTAGAGATACAGGAACAAGGTATAAAAATCTGTGATCTTCCCAGCGCTGTGGACGAACGGTTTTTGAAGATAGTGGGGAAGGACGCTAACGGATGGTATACACAGGAGATTCTGCCCCTCCCACAGATGGAGATGGAACTTATGGAAGTCCTAACCCCGGGGATGAAAGCCTTTTTAGAGGCAGCCAAAAGCTATCGCGGTTGGCAGTCAACTGACGTCTGCTGTATGTACGCAAATGGGTGGATTGCCTCCATGGTTATAATTGAAGGCTTAAGGTTAGCCATAGAGAAGGTTGGCTTTGAGAACCTGACTGGACCTGCTCTCAGAGAAGGCATTATCAGCATCACGAACCTCGATACCGGCCTGGGATGCCCCCCACTAGCTGTGAGCAATGACAGGCCCTGGTGGTGTACCTCTTCGCGGCTTACCCAAATCCAAAATGGCAAACATCACCCTGTTTCTGAGTGGATTGAACTGGAATGGGTGCAATCTTGGACCAAGGTCGAATAGTGGCAGTTGATTATAGTGTGTTGGGAAAATAACTTCATTAGGCTTTATATAGAGACACGAACGGCGGAGGGAGTAGAAATAAAGAGAAGCATAGGACTCATGCACTTGCCCCCTTTGGACGCCGGCGATAGCGCCGACAATTGGCATCCGTGCAGAAAGCTTCTCACTTGTTCAGCGGCTCTATCTGAACTTCACAAATGACCTCGGACATCCCTAACCAGTATGCCCACTACCGTAGAGAAAACCTTAGAAGTAATCTCCATTATTAGCTCTCTTGCCAGCCTGATCTGGTGCTTAACCAGGATAAATAGTCTAGAATGTAGCTTCCCTTTTTCCCTGATATACTTGGCCTTGAATTTCCTCCGAAGAATCTGGCTAGCAGTGCCTGAGATTGATTCTGACTGATGGCACTGGCTTTAACGGGTCGCCTTGCCATTGAGCCAAACTACTTCCTTGTCTCATAGTAGCATAGGCATCTGGCTAGCGCTCCGGCCGCCTCAGCTAGAGTTGAAAATACGGGAAAGCCAGCAGCGCACAGCTTGTTAGCCGCCACAGTAACCGCCGCCGACATGGTGGCGGAGACCCCCTGATGCAATACCACTGCCGCTGGTTTGGAGCACACCTCCCTGGCTGCGATGATATTGTCCACCATGGCCTCCAGAATGCTCTGCTCCTCCGCCAGTGGCATCATATCTATAGCAATAGGAAAGATGACCAGGTCTATCCCCTCCCAATCTGTAGCCAGCTTCACCGTCTCCACCCACTCCGCTCGCCCAAAGACCAGATGCTGAGTATCTACCGGGTTCTTTACACTGTTGTTGGCCACCGGGGTAAACGAGGCCAACCGTTCTCTGAGCTCGCTGGGGAAGAGAGGGATCTCCAGGCCCGCACCCTCACAGTCATCGGCTGCTTGGACGCTGACCCCTCCTCCATAACCCAGCACTGCCACCTTCCTCCCCGGTAGTGGTGGCAGCAATGCAAAGGGCAGCACCGTGTTCACCATCTCATCTATGCTGTAGACGCGAATAATCTTCGCCTGCCGGCATAGGGCTTCCCACACTAAGTTATCACCAGCCAAAGAGCCAGTATGGGAGGCCGTAGCTCTAGTTCCGGCAGCGGTATGTCCTCCTTTGTGAATGATCACCGGCTTGGCCTGAGATGCTTTTTGCGCTAAATTCAGAAAGCGTTGGCCATCTCTCATCCCCTCCACGTAGCAGCAGATGACCTTCGTGGCTTCATCTTGCCCGAAATACTCCATGAAAGCGGTGGCATCCAAGTCAGCAGCATTGCCCATAGCTACCGCCTTGCTAAAGCGGACACCCCGGGCGGCAGCCATTCGGAGGAAGCGGATGCAATGCCCTCCACTCTGGGAAAACCACCCCACCATGCCGCTCTCCTGAGGTAGCATAGAGCTGAAGCTAAAGTGCGATCCAGGGCAGTAAAAGCCCGGGCAGTTGGGGCCTACGAGGCGGACGCCACCACGCCGGGCAATTTCCACGATCCGCCTCTCCAACTCACGCCCTTCTTCATAGCCTGTCTCACTGAAACCAGAAGTGACTAAGTGGACAAAACGCACTCCTTTGGCTACACATTCCTCAACAAGTCCCGGGGTAGCACGAGCGGGTATGTTGCATACTACGAGGTCAACTGGCTCAGGCACCTCGGTAAAGCTGGTGAAGGTCTGCAGCCCAGGCATTTGCTTGCCGCTGCGGGAGACTAAGTAGAGCTTGCCTTCAAATCCGAAGTCGATGAGAGCACGAGGCATCACCCGGCTTGACCAGTCGGTGGGGTCTGAAGTGAAGCCAACAAAGGCAATGGAGCGTGGGTGGAATAGTTCCTCTAGGACCTGGGTTATATCCCCACCACTACCACTGTGGCAATGGGAAACAAGATACACTCTCTGACCTCCTATTATATGTAGCGTCCTAAATAGTTGCCCATAAACCCTTCGAACTGGACCAGCAGGACGAAGCCCTAAATAGAGATTATACCAATCGCTATAACCTTTGTCACAAAGGTTATCCCTTCGTTAAGCGGTAGGCTCAAGCATCTGCTCTCGCCTACCCTATGACCACCATCCTTTTATTTCTAGTCTCCCCCCATTCATGTCTTTATATAGAGCACAGTGAAATTATTCTTGCAAGACGCTATAATAGGGACTACCATTAATTCTAAGGAGGGAGATGAAAATGGCTTTTGAGTTTACGGAAGAGCAAGAAATTTTCCGTAGGGAGATAAGAAGGTTTGCCCAAACAGAACTTGCTCCTACTGCTAAAGAGAGAGCTAAAATGGAACCCACTGATGCGGAATATCGAAGGAAGTGGTTAAAGAAGTTGGCAGATGCTGGATTTTTAGGAGTTGGCCTTGCTTCAGAATATGGGGGGCAAGGTGGAGATGCGATAATGGTGGGCATTGCTATTGAAGAAATAGGCAAAGTAGATGTTTCCCTTTCTCTATTCCCCCTACTCCCTATGGTTGGTTATTATGCTTTAAGGTATGCTGGTAAGCCAGAGGAACTTATGGCGGAATGGATGCCCAAATTTACTCAGGGTGAGGCGGTGGCTTCCTTCGCACTTACCGAACCTGAGGCAGGAGCTGATGCCGCGGCGATAAGGATGACAGCGGTAAGAGATGGTGACTATTACATCTTGAACGGGGAGAAAACCTCCATTACTAAAGGTGTCTACGCTGATGCGTCAATGCTCTTTGCCAAAACAGACCCTAAAGCTGGTATAAGAGGTATAACCTGTTTTTGGGTTCCTCTTAATCTCCCAGGGATCACTAGGTCCTTAATTCCTCACACAGGCCTCAAGTTTTGGGGGGCTGCCTCCATAATTTTTGAAGATGTGCGCCTCCCTGCCGAGAATCGTTGTGGTGAAGAGGGCAAGGGATTCTATCTCTTCGGAGAGGCAGTAAACACTCAGCGCGCTTGCCTTGGGCTTCTAGCTTTAGGTATTGCCCAAGCTTCAATAGATGAAACGATAAACTATATTCGTCAAAGGACTGCCTTTGGTCATCCTCTCTCTAGCTTTGAAGGGGTGGCTTTTAAGATAGCGGAGCATTCTACTCGTGTAGAAGCAGCTAGGCTCCTTTGCTATAAGACCCTTTCTTTAATAAGCAGAGGAGAATTTCCTATCAAAGAGGCAGCGATGTGTAAGTGGTGGTGCCCTGAGGTAGCACTTGACACAGTTCACGATTGTTTACTTCTTCATGGACATGTTGCTTATAGCGAAGAATATCCTATTGAGCAAAGGCTGCGTGACATAATAGGCCTACAATTCACTGATAGCCTCCCTCAAATAATGAAGTTAGTTGTTTCACGCCAGTTAATAGGGAGGGAGGCAGCCTCTTTTTAAGAAATGGGCTTTGTTTCAAGATCGTGTGATAACTACCAGATGGCGCCTATTGAGGGGGATGGTGAAGCTTCAACAACACAGGATGATGGGTAACGCTACGGCAGGACAGGATAGGGAAGGGCGGCAAAAACCCTAAACCGAAGAATTGACTTGATAACAGATAAGAAATCGGACTTCATACCCCCCTAGAATAACCACAAAGAAAGGGGGGTAGAAATCCGGTGGGGGAGACCCAATTAGACCTCACCCTACGGTTTAAGATGCCAGAAAACGGGTTAAAGGTCAGTGGGGTTCTCATGGGCTTACGTCATGCCAATGCCATAATGCACCTCTGCGCTATTGGAGGCTTTGTTTTCCACTCTTGAAGGAGCCAACGATTGAACAGATGCAGGATAAGCCACCGAGGCGGGGATTGGCATATCGTTGGTCTTCCCAAGGGGTGGCAAGAAGTTGGGGCAAGCCCCATCGGTATCAACCAGCACTCTCCATCGCTGTTTAAGGGAATTTGCACAAACATTAGAGTTCTTGGCCGAGGAATTTTCCCTGAGGAGGTGACCAAATGGAGAAGGGATGGAAGAAGATTGGATTTGGTGTTATATCTCTAGGAGTAGCTTTGGGGCTGGTAGCCAGTGCTTGTATTCCACAAGTCGCCAAGGCAGAGCCGAAGGAGGCTAAGATTGGATTCCAGGCGGTTTTTACAGGTCCACTTGCCTCTACTACGGCACCAATATGTCCTGGACTTCTCGATTATGCGGACTTCATAAACGGGCAAGGCGGAATTGAGGGTGTTCAAGTAAAGGTGATGTGGGAGGATAGTCGAGGAGAGGTACCTAGGGCCATCATGGCTCATAAGAGATTTAAAGTGAGCGGGGCAGTCCTAGAGGTAGCTATTGCTAGTACCACCTCTGAAGCTGTGGCACCATTGAGCCAAAGGGACGAGATACCACTCATATTTCAGGGCGATATGACTGAGCTGATGATAACTCATCCCCTCAAGTGGCAGTTTGCTGGTGGACCAGGGTATCCCAATTATGGAATAAGCCTTGCCAAATGGGTAGCTGACAATTGGAGTGGGCCAAATCCGGCTCGGCTCGGAGTAATGATTGCTGACTACCCCTCATGCTGGGAAGGCCTCAATGCCATTAAGCAGTATGGCATGGAGGTAGGGATTGAATTTGTTGGCTCTGAAGTCATATCTTTTCTCGGTGCTATCGATACCACAGTTGAGTGGCTCAGGTTAATGGGTAAAAACCCAGATTGGGTATGGACTGCGATACCTGGTGGGACTTCCCTGGTTACCACAATAAAAGATGCACAGAGGCTAGAGGTGAGGGAAAAGGGAATAAAAGTAGCAGCAGCTTATACTTTCACTGAGGAACTAATACCTATAGTTAAGGAGGTAGGGGCAGAAGGGTGGTATATTTTTAGAAGGTCTCCAACCAATATGGAGGCAGAGTTACCAGGGATGAGGGCTGTTTTTGAAGCAGCTAAAAAGCATCATGGGTGGGATCCAGAAAAGGTACCTGCTTTGTACATTGATATATGGATTTTGTCTCAGGTGGGGATTGAAGGCATAAGGTTAGCTATAGAGCGGGTTGGCTTTGAGAAATTGACTGGACGCGCCGTTCGTGATGCTTTGGTGAGCATTAAGGATTTCGATACTGGGCTTATCCCACCAGTAACGATGGACGAAAAACATCCGTATTATGGGAACTATTATCGAATGTACCAATGGCAAAAGGGCAGGTTGGTACCAGTCGGTGGTTGGGTTGAAGCATCTCCTCTCGGAGGATACGAGTATTAAAAGCATTCGCTGCTTTGGCTCAGATATGCTTAACATAGTGTGGTTACCTCATCACCAGCCCAAATGAGGTGAGATACTATGAATGAAGTAGACTGAGCAACAACTAAAGGATTAGAAATCAAAAAGAGGCAATCAAGATGACAAGAATGTTTAGGTATATCAAAAGTTTTGGCCTAGTAGTAGTATCGGTAGGGTTAGTTTTGGCGATACTTCTGGGCTCGGTAGTCCCCGTGAAGGCTGCAGAGCCGGAGGAGAGGGTGGTGAAGATCGCATTTCATGCCGCTTTTACTGGGCCACTGGCTACTGTGGGTGTTCCTTTGGGCAGCTCGACTGTAGATTCTATAAGGTATAGGAATGCCCACGGTGGTATCAATGGCGTGGAAGTAGAGTGTCTCTGGGAGGAGACTAGGATGGAGGTGCCTCGCTGTATTACTGCCCATAAGAGATTTCGGGAAGCTGGCGTTGTAGCAGAGCTGATCTTTGAGGCGACTCCTACTGAAACACTAACACCAAGAATGCAAAGAGACGAGATACCCCTGCTATACTTCACTGGCGCAACTCCCGAAATGGTGACCGAGCCCATTGCGTGGGTTTTCACGGCTGATTCTGGAGTTGTATCACTAACCACGGCGCTACTGGAGTGGCTTAAGGAACAGTGGACTGAGGAGCGCATCCCCCGAATTGGAATGATCTTCTTTGATACGGGCATAGCTTGGGATATGCGTGATGCTGTAAAGAGATGTGCTCCTGACTATGGGGCCGAATTTGTTGGCTATGAGGTTGTACCCCTCTTGGGTACTCTCGACACCTCCACCGAGTGGCTTAGGCTAGCGGCTAAAAGACCGGATTGGGTTATCTATGTCGTCACTGGATCATCCGGCGTGACAACAATGAAAGATGCAGCTAGGCTGGACATTCAAGGAAAAGGGATTAAGCTGTATGCCACTGCCTATGCCCTGGATGAAGCGATTATAAGGGCAACAGGGGAAGAAGCTGCAGAGGGATGGTATGTTTTTGGATGGTTTCTCTACAACAACAACGTAGATATGAGCCTACCAGCAATGAGACCTATGATAGAAGCCGTGAAGCAATATCGCGGCTGGGGACAAGAAAAGATCTCGGGATATTACACTGCAGGGTGGATCATGACCCTGGTTGCAATGGAAGGTATAAGGCTAGCTATAGAAAAAGTAGGATATGCGGATTTGACCGGACGCGCGGTGAGAGACGGCTTGGTAAGGATTAATGATTTTGAGACTGGCCTTGTGCCCCCCATAACCATGACTGAGGAGCGGCCGTTTTTCATGAACTACATACGGATGTACCTGGTCCAGCAGGGTAAGATAGTGCCCATTACGGATTGGCGGGAATTGACTTACTTCGAGGTAGGGGCGTCTAGTTAGAGCCCATCCGTAACTCCTGCTGGTCTAAGAACGGCAGTTGATTAAAAGAATTGGCCATCCTGTGGGAGAATAAAGATGACCCATATAGCTTGGGCAATTTCTTTATTGCCCAAGATACCGCCAGCTGGGGTTTACTGGGGGCAACGCGTGATACTACCAACTTGACCTTGCGGTGATTTCTCGTCTTCTTCATTTTCAATACCTCCGTAGTGAGGGGCTTTCAGCACCAAGAGCCCCTCATGGTTCTTCAGCCCCACTATTGTGGAGGGCCTACCGCAAGCAATCGGCAACTAGAATATGGGAACTGCCGCTTCATAAGTCATGCGTCCATAGACTTATGAGCCGTGTGTGGAGAGACATTCTTACACCACAAGGAAACCTTTTATCCGCTTTCCCCCAAGCTTAGCTGCCGGATGGGCAGACAAGTTTCTTCACCTGTGTTACAAATTCCTTATTAGCATATTTCATTTCGTAGGGGGGTGATCTTATGGCTAGTGAACAGAAGATAAAGCCAGCTAGACGCTTTGAAGGTTGTCCAGTGAGTGAGACTTCATCCGGTATACCCATCAAACCTGTCTACGGACCTCAAGATATAAACAACATCGATTATCAGCGTGATTTGGCCGATCCCGGTGAGTACCCTTTTACCAGAGGCATCTGGAGGGACATGTATCGGGGAAAATTATGGACAAAACGAATATTCACCGGCCTTGGTTCTCCCTCAGATACCAACCAAAGATACAAGTATCTAATCGAACATGGTGAGACAGGTCTTTACTGGCAAGCAGATACACCTACCAATCACATGATAGATCCGGATCATCCCCTAGCTAAAGGTAATGTAGGCGTTTGCGGCATATCGTTTTGTCGTCTCGCTGATATCTATGACGCCTTCGATGGGATTTCTCTGGAAGAGGTGAGCTTCTCCAATAATTCTCCCACAATGGCAGCACCAGTGACCTACGCTGCCCTTGTTGCCTATGCCGAGGATCAGGGCTACGATCTGAAAAAGCTCAGCGGTTCGTTTATCAACGAATATCTCTTTTCAGCACTGACAATGTATAACATGGGGCACTTTCCCGAGGAGCTAAGTGTGAAGCTATCTACTGACGTTATAGAGTACTCAATCAAGCATACCCCCAGGATTCACCCCTTAGCCCCCAATCCGTATAACCTGGTTGAGTTTGGGGCAAATGCAATTCAGGAGATAGCCTTCAGCGTGGCCATAGCGGGAGAATATATTGAACGCATGCTTGATCGGGGATATGGCATAGACGAATTCGCTACGAGAATAAGTGTCTTTGGCTGCACCTCAGACATGGATTTCTTTGAGCAGATAGCCAAGTTCAGGGCTACTCGCAGATTATGGGCTAAACTGATGAGGGAAAGATATGGGGCCAAGGATCCCAGATCGTGTCGTCTCTATCTTTCTGCCCATACTTGTGGCTCCTCACTTACTCGGGCCCAACCAGTAAATAATGTGATCAGGATTGCCCTCCAGTCCCTCGCCTGTGTCTTAGGCGGTCTTCAGTCCTTCGATCCCTGTGGCTATGCTGAACCATATTATTTGATGACCGAGGAGGAAGCCTTGACCTGCCTCAATACCCATCACATCCTTTCCTACGAGTCACGAGTTGCTGCCACTGCTGATCCGCTAGCAGGCTCCTATTATGTAGAATGGCTTACCTCCAAAATGGAACAGGAAATGTGGCAGGTGGTTAATGAGATCGAACAGAAGGGCGGTGCCCTCAAAGCCATAGGCTGGATGCGAGAGCAGTTAGAGAAAGGATCCATGCAAAAGGATAAGGAGATCGAGGGAAAGAAGAGGGTAGTAGTAGGTTTGAACGATTTTATAGTTCCCAAGGAACAAGAGGTGCCCATCAAGGTCAGCATGTATAGGCCTTTTGAGGAACAAGTAGTAGTATCGGAAAGGCGAGAGAGAGAAATCAGAGAGTTTAGGCAGAGGCGCGATAATAAAAGAACTAAAGAAGCCCTCGAGCAGCTATGGAGTGAAGCTCAACAAGGTGAAAGGCACAACCTGATTCCTGCAATGATAGCGGCGCTCAGAGGCGATGCTACCATGGAGGAAATAATTGGGGTGATACGCAAGGCAAATGGCTATCATTATGATCCCTACAAAATGGTAGACTACCCCTTTTAGATTTTTCTGTTTGAGGATTAAGATTGGTAACTGACGGTGCGAAGATAAGAGTGGTAATTGCTATGCCTGGCTTGGATTGCCACGATAGGGGGGCGATATTTTTGGCCAATACCCTCAAGGAGGCCGGTATGGAGGTGATCTATCTGGGTCCGTTCAACACGCCAGAAAGAATTGTGAGGGCAGCCATTGAAGAGGATGCCGACGCCGTCGCCCTCAGCTACCTCAATGATCGCCTATACATGGTTTACTTTCCCAGGGTGGTGGGAGTTGTTTAAGGAGCAGAGTGCTGATATCTTGGTGTTTGGTGGGGGTAGAATTGACGATGATGATAAGCCGGCGTTGGAGAAACTGGGCATAACCGGGCTCTTCGGGCAAGGCACACCGTCAAGCCTGATCGTCGACCACATTATGAAAAGGATAAAGAAGGAGAAGTGGAAGGAGCTCTAACCCGTAACCTAGAGGTGGGCAATGTCAGGGTTTGGATTCAGTGAAGCTCAGGAGATGTTCCGCCGCGAGGTGCGAAGCTTCGCCCAAAAAGAGCTGGCCCCAGGGGCAAAGGAGCGAGCCAAACTGGAACGAGTGCCCCAGCAAGTGGTGGCCAAGCTAACTGAGGCTGGACTGGTTGGGGTTAGCATCCCGGAAAAATACGGTGGTCAGGGTGCTGACTGGGTGTCACTTGGCATAGTTGCTGAAGAATTATCTAAGGTGGATGTGAGTGCTTTCCCAGTAGCTGTAATGCCAGGTATAGCATTCTTGTGCCTTCAGCACGGGTCGGAGGAGTTGCGGCAAGAGTGGCTACCTCGACTGAGTAGGGGAGGCAAATTGGTTTGCTGGGCCCTTACCGAACCTGATGCTGGCTCCGATGCTGCAGCTATTAAGACCAGCGCTGCTAAAAAGGGAGACCATTACCTCCTGAATGGTGAGAAGACTTCCATCAGTCTGGGTGCGATAGCAGATGTAGCTATGGTATTTGCCAAAACCGACCCCAAAGCGAGGGCGAGAGGCGTATCCTGCTTTTGGGTTCCTCTCAATCTGCCCGGGATAAGTCGCTCTTACATTCCTCACACTGGCCTGAAGCCCTGGGGCACCGGTTCTATTGTCCTGGGTGAAGTATCTATTGCCCAAAACTACCTGGTAGGGGAGGAGGGCAAAGGCTTTTATATTACTATGGAAATGGCTGATTGTGCCCGAGTGTGCCTGGCACTTATGGCTTTGGGGATAGCCCAAGCCTCGCTGGAAGAGGCGATGAGCTATGCTGTGCAGCGCACCGCCTTTGGTCAAGCTATAGCCAGATTCGAGGGGATCTCTTTTAAGATTGCGGAAGAGGCTACTTTGATTGAGGCAGCTAGATTGCTCTGTTACCGGGCTTTGTATCTTATGGATCAGGGTCTGCCCCATACCAAAGAAGCGGCAATGTGTAAATGGTGGTGTCCTGTGGTAGCAGTCAATGCTGTTCATGAGGCCTTACTCATTCATGGGCATGTTGGCTACAGCGAGGAATATCCTTTAGAGCAGCGACTGCGAGATACTATCGGTCTGGAGTATACTGACGGCACTGCCCAGATAATGAAGATTGTCATTGCCCGCGAGCTTATGGGCAGGGTGGCTGTTCCCTATTGAGTGGGAACAAGGTTTTGCCAGCCTATGCATGGGGGTGGTTCGCAGTTTCAAACCCTGATGGTATTCCTCTACCCACCATGCCGCTCCAACATAGCACTCCCGTTCCCACATCGCTGGTCAGCCCATCTAGGTGAGGAGCATAGACTCGAAAGTAGCCGGGAGAACGAGCCTTTCCATCAGTCCACAGAGTAGTGATCAGGTTGATCCCCTTCGCCACTCGGTGATGCTTGCTACTCCAATGCCAGGTTGCTGCCTCTATTTGTGAGCGTAGGGTTTGCCCAAGGTGGTATCGTCCAGGATCTCAACACCCGAAGCCTTAGCTAGACCTCGGGATTAACTTCCCGGCACAGGGCTCTGTGTTTGGAAGCTCACGCCCGGTCACAGGGGTGAAGACATCGTGGGCAGGTGCATCACGCCGCTTCAGCTGATAGCGAGCCGCCTTTTGTACCGGAGGGCTCCCTTCAAGCTGCGACCAGAAGGTGGATATAATCCAGGTCATCACATTTGGTGTAGCAGGGTATTTCTCTCTCCTCTATTTTAAGCCACCTCTTGCTCCTTGAGCTTAGCAATTTCCTCCCAGGTGTATCCACCCACTTCAATGAGAACCTGTTCGGTATGCTCACCAAATTCAGGTGCTTCATGCCATATTGCCCCAGATGTCCTACTGAACTGAATTGGAATACCTAGGGTCTTCATCGGGCCTAAAACCTTATGATTAAAGTCAACGATATATTCATTAGCCAATACTTGAGGGTCATTAACTAGATCAGAAATGGTCTGGACAAGCGTGCAAACGATGTCTCCTGCTTCTTTAAGGGTCTTCATCCATTCCGTGCTGGACTTGGTGATAAAGATCTTGGCCATTATGGTGATAAGCTCTTCAGAATTCTTGCTTCTTTCATCCATATTCTCGAATCTCGGATCTCTTTCCAGGTGTTCGATACCCAAGGCTTTGCATACAAAAGGCCATTGCCTGTCTGGTTGTAGCATGCCCAAGACGACCCATTTCCCATCAGCACACTGATAGTGATTCCACAGAGGGTTGGCTACTCTGCGCCTATTCTCTCGAGGCAATTCCTTGCCAAGGAAAAGCCTTATACTGATGGCTAGCCCCTGTAGAGCCATCATGCTACCTAGATGAGATACGTCAATTTTTTGTCCTATGCCGTGTCTCTCCCGAGCCAACAAGGCCACCACTATCGCGTAGCTAGCCATTATCGCTCCCATCTGGTCGGCAATTCCTCCTGCGAAGCCAGAAGGAGGGCTGTCAGGCTCTCCAGCAATAGTCATTATTCCTGATCTTGCCAATCCCAAATAATCAAAAGCAGGTTGCTGGGCTTCGGGACCTTTTGGCCCGTAACCGGAAAGGGCGGCGTAAACAAGTCTAGGGTTGTAGTGAGATAAGGTCTCATAGTCCAGACCTAATCTCTCCGGTACACCCTGGCGATAGTTATGCGCGAAAACGTCTGAATTTCTTACTAACCGGTAGATTATCTCCTTGCCTTCGTTTTTCTTAAGATCTATAGTTATACTCTTCTTACTGTGGTTGTTGTATTCGAAGTAGGCATTTCTTCCTCCGGGCAAATCTAGCCGTACTCCTCTAGCTGTCTTCATACTTCGTCCCGGGTCTCCTCGTTCTCGATCTTCGATATGGATTACCTCGGCTCCTAAATCAGCAAGCATCGCCGTCGCCACTGTGCCCATCTGCCATTGAGTCCAATCCAGGATCCTTATTCCTTCAAGTGGCGTGGCCATTTCGATTAAACCTCCCTTTGAAATTGCTTCGCTTCACTGGCGGTGGCCGGAGACGGCCTCTACATGAGAAGCTCAAACAGAAGATTCATCTTCTTGCATCTTTCCCCATTTGCTTTCAAATTTGTCCTTAACCTGTGGGTTAAGAAGACAATGTGGCCACCTTTTATCAATGATCCTTGATATTTCCTCAAAAGGTCGCCTTCTTATCTCTGAAGCGGAAGACTCGGAGTAGTGGGCGGAGTGAGCAGTGAGAATGACGTTATCTAATTCAAGCAAAGGATGATCTAGATTGACAGACTCCGTTTCCAAGACATCTAAACCCGCTCCGGCAATATAACTTTGGCGAAGGGCAACATTAAGTGCCTCTTGATCGACAAGGGGACCTCGAGCAGTATTGACAAGATAGGCGGTGGACTTCATTTTCTTAAATTCTTCTAAGCCAAGGAGGTGATGAGTTTCTGGGGTGAGTGCGGCATGGATGGAAATATAATCTGAATTTCTAAGCAAATAATCAAGATCTACCAATTCCACTCCATACTTTTCTCCCACTTTAGAAGACACATAAGGGTCAGAGACTATAACTCTTAATCCAAATCCCTTTGCTTTGGGAACAAGGGTGCGGGGAATGTTACCGAAGCCGATTAACCCCAAGGTTTGCCCTCTTAGTCTGAACATTGGAGGGTACAATTTTGCCCGGATCTCTCGTTTTTCTGGTGAATCCCACTTCCCAGCTCTAACCGCTTTATCCAAACGAGTGATTTTCCTAGCGCAACTGAGAATAAGAGCCATAGCGTGATCTGACACCTCCTCCAAACAGTAATCTGCCGGGGTGGAAATGCAAATGCCCTGTTCGGTTGCTGCTTTAACGTCTATACCCTCATAGCCGATTCCGATGCTGTGAATCAATTTGCATTTGCTCAGCTTCTCGATCACCTTCCTGCCAAAAGGTTGAAGACCTGTTATTACGGCACCAGCATCAGATGCTGCAGTAATAATCTCCTCTTCCGTTTTGCAGGGGGCCTTGATAAAATCTATCCCCTTCGCTTTATATGCCTCTTCATTGTGGGGGAGTCCCGGGTAAGGAAAAGAGATTGTCAATACTGTCTTGAAAGCCATTTCTACACCATCGCTTTTTTATAGTCAGCAACGACTTCAATACAGAGGCCTATCCTTGCCTTAAATTGAGCCTGGGTAAGGAAAACCAGCCGTTGCCCCTTCCTTTCAGCCCTCGCTTGAGATCCCTTTTGCCTGGCGGCAGTGAGGAGAGCGTCCGGATACGACACACCGAGGGCGCTTGTAGCGGTAACCCGTATCTCGCAGAGCTCTGCGAATAGTCCGCCCACTAACCTCTATTTGCCTCTCCCGACATAAGTGATGCCGCACAAACGGGGTTGTCCAGACTGGCTAACGATATCCAAATTGACGAGGCTCTGTTTTGATAACCGAACCACGACAGGTGCGTCGCACTATATTACTCAATTGACACTGCCCCGCTTCCGATAATTGAGGGAAAGTATAGCACAGAAGGCTCCCTCCGAAAAGTTATGTCCAGCCACTTAGAACATGGTATACTGGGCAGGCGCAAGAAGCAGCGTACCATGATGCACTATGGGGGGCAGAAGAGCTTGTAGCGGAACTTGCAAACGAATATTCCATCGATGGGATAATTATGTTCTCTATAGAACTTGTCGGCTTTGGAATCTGGACCAGTGGGAAATACCACAGAGCATAGATGGAAAATACAGGATACCAGGGTGGTGATAAAGGTGGACATGGTTGATTCCTCTATGCTCTCTGAGGCACAGATAGACACGGAAATACAAGCACTACTGGAAACTATTGATGCATGGAGGAGAAGATAGGGTAGCTCATTATACCTAAAAAGCCCTATAAGGTACCCTGGCTCTTCCATATGCGGTAGAGATTATATAGCCGATATCATCAAATTGCAGTCCAGACAACTTCAATGTCTCAACCATAGCTGTCTCTGTTATCCCCCTAAACACTGAAGCACTCCTCAGAATATTAAAGGAGAGGATATCATGCTCGCCGTTCATAAGCACGGCTTTAGTACGCACTGAGCCCACATCAATCCCCGCTACTACCATAGATTACCTCTTTTGGGGCTTCTCCTAGAAAGGCTGCCTTTTTCTTATCCCGTCTATCCTCTCGAAAAGGGCTTGCAGCCTTGTGTCTATTTGGGCATCGGAAATCATTCTGGAGTCCACCATGTCCCCTTCTATGATAATGCCGGGAACGCCATATTTCCTCTCTATAGCAGTCATCATGTCTTGTTGGCCCATCCACAGCCTACAAGTCTTAGAGGTAAAAAAGATTATTCCATCAATAGAATACTCTTCGATCAATTTGCCGTTTAGTTCCACAGCACCCTCAGGTCCATCATGCCACAATATCTCTTGACCGCTATACCATTGCTTTACCAAGTCATAGATGATGTCCTCGGCTTCGGGGTCAAAGGCTTCAGGGTGAGGGAAAAATTCCCACGGATATCTACCACAAATTGGAAGGGCCCCATAACGCACTAGCTTTCTGATAATGCGCCCCAGGAATGCCCAGGGCAGCCAGCCGTCCCATATAAGCCGATATTTTCCCCCATCGGGAAGAAGGGCAGG
>JGI24724J26744_10001502_pt1 | contig 15966 bp, 12 predicted proteins | sample Cruoilmetagenom7_FD_26744 | JGI IMG/M metagenome (IMG submission 26744)
CCTGGGCCAAAAACAGCGCGGCCCAGCTTTCGCCAATCAGGCCACAGCCCAGAATTGCGGTTGTCTGCGTCTTGGTCATCGTGCCCTCTTGTGGAAATTCGCCTCCATCAGGGCCTATCGAATTTGGGTGGCAGGGAAAGGAATTCCTGCAAGGGCAGGGCGGGGGCAAACCGATACCCNTGACCGAAATCACAGCCTATCTGCGTCAACAGCGCGTTTTGGGCCTGGGTCTCGATCCCTTCGGCAATGACCTTGACCCCTACCCGGCGCGCCAGCCCGACAAGGGTTTCGCACAGGGCAATCGCGTTCGGGCCGTCCGGCAGATGGCGAACGAATTCACGGTCCACCTTGAGATAGTCAAATTCATGCTGGAAGAAATACAACAGCGAAGAATACCCGGTGCCGAAATCATCCAGCGCAAGGTTCAATCCGGCACCACGCAGGGCGGCCAGATGCTGGGCAACCTGNCCGCCTTGTTCCAGCAGAGCCCCTTCGGTGATTTCTGCGATAAAGGCGCTGCCGTCCAACCCGGCGCGGGCCAGGCGGTCCGGCCAGGCCATGGCGCCGGTGTCCTGCGCCGAAAGTTGTTTGGGCGACACGTTCAGGCAAATCTGAAAATCCTCTCCGAACCAGTTTTGAAATGTTGGCAGATCGGCGCAGCTTTGGTCCAGAACCCAGTCGCCAATTGGGCTGATCATGCCGGCCTCTTCTGCCAGAGGGATGAAGCGGCTGGGCAGAATGGTCCCCAGATCGGGGTGTGACCAACGGATCAGGGCCTCGGCTTTGGCGATGCGGCCTGTGGCGAGGTCGACGATGGGTTGAAAGTGCAGCGTGAATTGGTGGGTCTCAAGCGCCCGGGTCAGATCGTGGATCAACCGTGTCTTGTCAGAGGCCGCCTGTTGGATCGCAGGCGTGAACCGATTGAACCGGTTTCGTCCGGCTGACTTGGCGGCATACATGGCCTGGTCGGCGGCTTTGACAAGATCCTCGGGCGTGTTGGCATCGTCCGGGAAAATGGCGACGCCCAGACTGGCGGTCAGATGCACGGTCTCGCCGTTGATGCGGAAGGGGCGCGCCATGGCCTCTAGGGCGCAATTGGCCACCTGCTGGGCCCGGTGCTCTTTGTCCTGTTTCGCCAGAATGATGGTGAATTCATCGCCCCCCTGGCGGGCAACTAAATCTTCGGGGCGCACACAGGTTCGCAACCGCACGGCGACCTCGGCCAAAAGCTGGTCCCCGGCGTCATGTCCCAACCGGTCGTTGACCTGTTTCAACCCGTCCAGATCCAGAAACAATAGAGCGACCTGGGTGCCATGATCCCGCGCGTTCGCGGTGAGAAGGCGCAGCCGATCGTTTGATGACGCGCGGTTGGGCAGGCCGGTCAGTTCATCATAATGGGCTTGCCACCAGATGGTCTGATTGGCCCGTTTCACTTCGGTCATGTCATGCGACAGGATGACAAAACGCTGAACCTCGCCTGCGCCACCATGGATCGCGTTGACGCTCAGCCGGACGGGAATGGCCTCGCCAGTNCGCCGCAGAAAGCTGACCTCGCCGTGCCATCCTTTGCCATTGTCGCGGGTGCCGGGAAGGTTGTTGCGCAGGGTTTCGCGATCCGTTGAGACCAGAAGGTCATCGAAAGGTTGTCCGACCAATTCGTCAACTGCATACCCGGTCAATCGTGAAATCGCCGGGTTCATGGTGACGATCTGTCCGACGGAATCAACGACGGCCATCCCCTCGGAGCTGTTTTCATAGATCATGGCGGACAGGCGGATCTGGTCCTCGGCCCGTTTGCTGTCGGTGATATTGCGCACCACCAAAACGGTTTCATCCGTCGCGCGAATGGGACAGGCGCGGCCTTCAAAATCCTGAACCTCCCCCCGGATCTCCAATTTGTATTCAAAGGACACCACGTTGTTCGTTTCAAGCCGCTCAAACAGCTTGTTTTCGAACAGGCCATGGATGTCCTTGGGCAGGACATCAACAATCTTGCGGCCCATGAACTGTTCGGGCGACACGTAAAGATCGTCTGATTTGCTTGTCCGATAATCCAGAATGACCCCCTGAGCATCCAGGCGGAAATACAGATCAGGCAAGGCATCCAGCAGGGCGACCATTTCCTCGCGTTGCCTTTGCTCCGACAATTCGGCCGCATGCCGTGCCCCTGCCATGGATGCGAAGCGGCGGTTCAGTTGCAGGAATTCCCGAACCCTGGAGGCGTTCTGGTCCCGGGGCGTTGTCAGCTGGTCCTGGCCGGCTTCAAGGTGGCTGATTGAGTTCGTCAAAGCAGCCAGCGGCCGCAGGATGTCGCGGTGGACAAGCCGACGGACCAGNATCCAGACCGCAAAGATTGCCGCGATCAGGGCCAGGAAACGGGTCAGTGCTTTCTGATTTGTGGCGGCCAGGGCCGGGCCAATCGGGATGCCGACACTGACCGTAATGACCCGCCCGTCCTGGTCGCGTATCAGGGGCTGATGGGTGAAAACCCGGGGCACGCCATCGTCGCCGATCAGAATGTTTGGCTTGGATGAACGCAGTAATCCCCTGGTCAGGCCATAACCTGAGACCGGGTTGCCAATCTCATGCAGGTCGGCCGGGTGATTGGCAATGATGGTCCCGTCATCNTTGCTGATGAAGGAAATCGTGCCATCGGGCAGGNGGTNGTCGTTCAGTTGCTGGCTCCACCAGTCCANGGACACCACGGCAACGGCGACCCCAACGATATCGCCGTCCGGTCCATAAGGTTGCACCGGAACCGAAAAGATGATGCTGGGAACGCCCGCCACACGATCTTGCTGAAAGGCGCTTATGGCAAAGCCGCGCTTTGTCAGGCTGTATTGGAAATACGGGCGATCAAACAAATTGATCGGTTGATCCAGGGGCAAGGCGTTGCACAGAAGGGATCCGTCTGGCAAAGGCACGCCGATGTTCGCAAATTGGGGCACCATGCCCAGCGTCAGGCNCAGAAAGGCCGCGCAATCCGGGTGGGCGGGGTCATGTACCGGCGGGGCCGCGGCAAGGTGTTCCAAGAAATTCTGTGTTTGGCTGATGAGCCGCCTTTGGGTCGTCGCCAGGTCCTCAGAAATTCGCACCGCTTCACGTTGATTNAGCTCAATCGCAGTGTTCCGATCCAACAGCGCTTGGATCAGAACGATGACAATACCGGGTAACGCAATCAGCCACAGGAGAAACCTGAGCCTTGAATTCAATGTGTTTAGCATGGGCAACCCCACAATAATTACCAAAAGAATAGCGTGAATTTAGAACAAAACAACCTCTGGTTGGGGCGGCCGGGATGGGGTCGGGGGGAAATCACCCGAAATTTTGCGCCGGTTGCATGTGCATCCATCGCGTGTGCGCGGGGCGGCACAGGGCCATACCAAGCCTTGGCCGCGCCCGGTTGTGACCCTATTATTCGTGGATGAAATGCATCCGGGTGAAGCTTTGACGCCAGGTGGCAACTTTGGGGGCCAGGGCTTCGGGGTCGTTGCGGCGCAGGGCCTCGGCGATCAGCGCGGCAAGGCGGGGGGCGTGCGCCGCGTTCATGCCCCAGCGCACCAATTCCGGTGTGCCAATGCGCAGGCCGTTCATGTCGCCGGGCACCGCATCAATCGGCAGGCCGATACCGCAGGCCAGGAACCCGGCCCGACGCAAGGTCTTGGACGCGGCCTGACCACCGCCAAACCCTGCGGCCTTGATTGCGAACTGGTGGGACTGGGTGCCCTTGGCAAAGACCGGCAGCCCCAGTTTGCCCAACTCATCGGCCAGCGCCTGTGCCATGTCGATCATGGCGTGCGCATAGGCACCGCCAAAGTCGCGCCAATCCAGCAGGGTCAACGCCAAAGCCGCCGATTTTGCCGCGTCGAAATTCGCGGTCATGCCGGGAAAGGCGATGGCATCCAGTGCGTGCGCGATCTTGGCGTCATTGGTCACGATCAGGCCCGAGGGCGGCCCGCCCAGGCTTTTATAGGTGCTCATCGTCATCATGTGCGCCCCTTCGGTCAGCGGGTTCTTCCATGCTTTGCCCGCGATGATGCCGCATTGATGGGCCGCGTCGAACAACAGCTTCGCGCCGACCTCATCAGCAATCGCACGCACCTCGGCGACCGGGTGTTCGAACAGGTTCAGGCTGCCGCCCAGGGTGATCAGCGTCGGTTTGACCTGCCGCGCCAGCGCGGCCAGCGCGTCGATATCGACCGTATAGCCATCGGCGTTCACGGGGGCCTCATGGCTGATCAATCCGTACAGCCCGGCGCAGCCATCGGCGTGGTGCGTGACATGGCCGCCGATCGACGCGGGAGGCACAATGATGGCGTCGCCCGGTTTGCACAGCGCCATAACCCATACAGGTTGGCAATCGCCCCGGACGGCACCCGGATTTCGGCATATTTCGCGTTAAACACCTCGGCGGCCAGCTCGGCGGCGATGACTTCGACCTCCTCGATGGCCTCCAGCCCCATTTCGTATTTGTCGCCCGGATAACCCAGGCTGGGCCGCGTGCCCATGCCGCTGGCCAAGGCGGCCTCGGCGCGCGGGGTCATCACGTTGGTGGCCGGGTTCAGGTTGAAACAGTCGCGTTCGTGGATCTGTTTGTTCTGCGCGATCAGGGCGTCGATGCGACCCGTGATGGCCGGTGCGTCCGCAGCGGCCGTTTCGCTGGCTATGCGCCCGATCAGATCTTCGGTCGAAACCCAGGGGCGGGGGGCAAGATTGGTCATGGGGATCTCCTTTGATGTCATGCCACCAGAAACCCGTCGACGGGACAAATCAGATTTGCTATTTTCTAGGCCTAGGAAAACTGAGTCTCATATGCCCGTCGCCCCGCCCCGCCCCAAAGGTCCGCCCCTGAACGCCCTGCGAGCTTTTGAGGCCGCCGCCCGCCTGGGCGGTTTTCGCGCCGCCGCAGACGAACTGTGCGTCACACCCGGCGCGATCACCCAGCACGTGCGCGCGTTAGAGGCGTATCTGGGCGCGCCGCTGTTTGACCGCCACGCGCGCGGCGTGCGTCTGACCACCCTGGGCGCGGACGCGCTGGCGGGGTTCACGCAGGCGTTTGACCAGATGGGCGACGCTGTGCAGCACATGCGCGCGCGGGCGGCGACGGGGGATGTGCATATCGCCGCCCTGCCTGCGATCGCGCAACTGTGGCTGTCCCCCCGCCTGCCTGCGTTGCGCGCCGCGTTCCCACGGCTGAAAATTTCGATCACCGCGCTGGAGACCCCGCCGAACTTGAAACGTGAACCCTTTGATATGGCGCTGTTTTTTGCCGAAAATGGCATGGTTTTGGTGCAAGACGCCCTTTTGCCCGTGGCCGCGCCCGGCGTGACCATGCAGGCGCCCTGGCTGTCTGATGCCACGTGGGATCGTGACTGGGATCACTGGTTGGCAGCGACCGGCCAAAGCCCACGACAAGCAAACGGCGCGGTGCATTCCTTGTATGCCCTGGCGGTGGCCGAAGCCTGCGCTGGGGCAGGCGTTCTGATGGGGCACATGGCGTTGCTGGGCCCGTTTCTGGCCGACGGGCGGCTGGTTGCGCTGGGCGAACGGGTTGCGCTTGACGCCCCGCTTGTGCTCACGTCCCCCCATGATCTGACACGCCCCGGCCCAATGACCGACCTGGCCTGCGCCTTGAAGGAGAACGCATGAAGCTCGACCACCCCAACCACGCGGCCCCTCAGGATGCCCAGGCCCGCAAGGATGTTGCCCCAGTGATCTGTTATCCGGTCGACACGCTGCCGCGCCCCGATATGGCGCTGTACCAAGGCGCCCGGGNCGGAATGGCGAAAACGGACGAGGTTCTGATCCCCCCCCGCGAAGCCCGCACATTTCGCGTGCCCGCCGGGCATTTCTTTCGCATCACGTCCGTTGAAGGGCCACAGGTGGGCGATCTGAACCTGTTCAACGCCCATGATCTGGGCGAAAGGTTCTATTCCGGCAAAACCCGCGCGCTGCATGGCACGCATCTGTCGACCGGCGACCGCATGTGGTCGTCGTTTCCGACCCTGCGTCCGATGGCGACGATCACCGATGATACGCTGGACTGGTACGGCATCGACGCGTTTGGCGGTTCGGTCCATGACGTGATCGGCACGCGCTGCGACCCCTATACGCACAACCTGTTGGCGGGCGGCCAATACCACCACTGTTGCCATTCGAACCTGACCCGCGCCATGGCCGGTGTGACTGGCGACGTGACTGGCGACGTGACCCAGGCCGAGGCCGTGGTGCATGACGTGTTGAACGTCTTCATGTGCACAGGATTTACCCGTGACACCGGCCAGTATTTCATGAAAGCCAGCCCGGTGCGCCCCGGCGACTATCTGGAGTTCTTCGCCGAGATCGACCTGTTGGGCGCGCTGTCGGCCTGCCCGGGCGGCGATTGTTCGTCTGAACATTCCTCGGACAGCGCTGCGTGTCATCCGCTGTTGGTCGAGGTCTATGCGCCCAAACCCGGTGCGCTCGCGGGTTGGCAGCCGCCACAGATCAGCGGGTATTCGCGCAGCCATGGGATGTGACTTGTGGCCCTGTGCCCGCCGGGCCACCCTGATGCCATTGACAGGAAAGGGTTTCATATGCGTTCGCCGGGCTTCAGATTTCTGATCGTGGGTCTTTTGACCTTGTTGATGTTCATCCCGCTGATGATGGTGTCTGACATCGTCAATTCACGGCTTAGCTATTCCCAGTCCACGATTTCAAGCGTTGGCGCGGAATGGGGCGGACCGCAGCTTTTGTCTGGCCCCGTGTTGGTCATTCCCGTGCGCGAAGAGGTGCAGGTCACCGTCCAGCGTGATGTGGTTGATCCTGCCACCGGACGGGTGATGTTGCATGAAGAAAGCGGCCAGTCGCTGAAGCAGAGCTTTGAAGAGGTCCGTGTTGAGAAACGCCGCGCGGTCTATATGTACCCCGACCAGTTTGATGTCGCCCTGGAAACGGCCACTCAACTGCGCCATCGCGGCATTTTTCAGGTCCCGGTGTATCAAGCCGAAGCCGACCTGACCCTGACCTTTCCTTTCGCCGCTGCCAGTGAGGTGCTGACCGGCGCCGAAGAACTGCTGTGGGACGAGGCGCAGTTGTGGGTCACCGTCACCGCCAACCGGGCGTTGCGGGGCGATGCCGTGTTACAGGCAGACGGGCGCGCCATCGCGCTGGAGCCGAACCCGGAAGGTGCCGGTATTCAGGCCACTTTGGGCGATCCTCGCGGGGTGGGCAGCTTTCATCTGACCCTGGGTCTGAATGGGGCCGAACGGCTGGAGATTGCCGCCGTGGGCCGCACCACGCGCGTGACGATCAAAAGCGACTGGCCCGATCCCAGTTTCCACGGTGCGTTTCTGCCCGATGGGTCCGAGATCAGCGAACAAGGGTTTGCCGCCACGTGGACCATCCCCCATCTGGCGCGGAACCTGCCCCAGGTCGCGCGGGAAGACCACGACAGCCGAGCGCGGCGCGACACGGGGTTTGGTGTCAGCTTCTACCAGCCCAATGATTTTTATCAAAAGGCCTGGCGTGCATCGCGGTACGGCATCCTGTTTATTGCGCTGACCTTCCTGACGGTTCTGTTGATCGAAGGGCAGCGCGCAAAACCTGTGCATCCGGTGCAATACATCCTGATTGGCCTGGCGCAGGCAACGTTCACCCTGTTGATGCTGGCCTATGCGGAACAGATCGGATTTTCAGCCGCCTACCTGCTGGCCACGGGCGCNACGATTGCCCTGTTGCTGATGTTCGGCGCGCTGGGCTTGAAGNTGGGCAAACGGACCTGGGTTCTGGGGGCCATGCTGGTGGTGCTTTATGCAGTTCTGTACCTGATCCTGTATTCCACCGACTATGCGTTGATTGCCGGCTCGACCCTGGCCTTCCTGGCGCTGGCGGCAACCATGTTCGCCACCCGAAACGAAGAATGGTATGGCCCGCCCCGCGCGGCGGGGCAGGGCTGGTTTGGCCGCCGCAAAGCGGGTGAGAACGATCAGCAGTAGCGTTCGATCCCGACGATCTGGGCGTCTGAATACCTGTCGCCATGGGCCCAGCCCGGCGGGGCAAGGCGGGCGATCTCAGTGCGATCCTGATCGGTGAACGCAATTTGGTCCGCTGTGGCCCAGTCGCGCAGATGCGCGGCGGTTCGGGTGCCAGGGATCGGCACCAGATGGTCGCCCTGATCCAGCACCCAGGCAATGGCCAGCGCGGGCAGGGTCCAGCCCTTGGCATGGGCAAAGGCGCGTAACGGTTCGATCTGCGCCTGGTTGGCAGAGAAGTTCGGCTGCATGAAGCGCGGGTTGTTTCGCAGGAACGCGATGGACTGTACGGCCTCGTATGTCGGGGCTGTCTCGCTCATCATCCCGCGCGCCAGCGGCGAAAACGGAACAAAACTNGTGCCCAGTTCAGCGCAGGCCTGGATCATCCCCAACTCAGGATACCGGGTCCAGATNGAATATTCGTTNTGCACCGCCATAACGGGCGCGACACTGGCGGCACGGCGCAGGCTGACGGGGGCGATTTCGGAAAACCCGAAGCCGCCGATCAGCCCTTCCTGACGGAACCCTTCCAGCGTCTCGGTGACCGTTTCAATCGGCAGATCGAACTGGCGACGATGCACATAATACAGCGCCACGTGATCCACACCCAGACGGGACAGCGACCCTTCAAGTGCGCGGCGCAGACCGGGTTCGGAATTGTCCGCCTGTCCGCGTTCGCCACCGATGACGATGCCGCCCTTTGTGGCGATGGTGAACGCGTGGCCGCGATCCTTTTGCCACTCACCGATGATCTGTTCCGACAGGCCTTTGCCATACAGCTCGGCGGTGTCCAGGAATGTGATCCCGGCCTCACGTGCGGCGTCCAACGTGGCGAAACTGTCGTCGCGCGTGGTGCTGCCGTAAAAGCCCGCAAAGCTCATGCATCCCAAGGCGATGGCCGACACTTCGGGGCCGTTCTGACCCAGCGTGCGCATCTTCATGCAAAAGCCGCCTCAAGCGCGATTTCGACCATGTCGCCAAAGCTCTTTTCACGCTGGTCCGAGGGCAGCGCCTCGCCGGTTTGCAAATGATCTGACACGGTCATGATGCCAAGCGCGCGCACGCCATGACGGGCGGCCAGAGTGTACAATTCAGCCGCCTCCATCTCGACGCCCAGAACGCCATGGCGGGTCATCTGTTCGTTCAGGTCGGGGCGTTCGTCATAGAACGTGTCGGACGAATAAATCCCGCCCACATGCACGCCGACATCGCGTGCGCGCGCCGCAGCAACGGCGGCCTCAAGCAAGCCGTAGTCTGCACAGGGCGAATAGTTCAGCTCGCGGAAAATGGTCGATGACGGCGTGGCGACGGTCGTGCAGGTCATGGCAATGACCACATCGCGCACCTTTACCTGTGGCTGCATGCCGCCGCAGGACCCAATGCGGATCAGCGTTTTCGCGCCATAATCGCGGATCAACTCATTGGCGTAAATCGACAGGGACGGCATACCCATGCCAGACCCCTGAATGGTCACGCGATTGCCCTTCCAGGTGCCGGTAAAGCCCAACATGCCGCGCACTTCGTTGATGCATTCCGCATCCTCCAGAAACGTGTCCGCCGCCCATTTCGCGCGATAGGGATCGCCCGGCATAAGGACTGTTTCGGCAATCTGGCCGGGTTTGGCACCAATATGTACGGTCATGAGACTCTCCTGAAGTTTGGAGAGACTATAGCGTTGTGATCGGCGGGGAAAAGGTATGCGAACGCTTTCAGCGGGGAGCGGCGTTGATCCAGCCGCGAATGCGGTCTTTCAGCTCGGCCTGCGACATGTCGTCGGGAATGGCGGTGGCAGGGAGAACAATGGCTTCAAAATAACCGATGAGGAGTAAGAGGCCGTCTTTCGAGTCAATGACATCAAGAACCTGGGACCATTCGGTATAGGTCCTGCGCCCCGGTTTTGTGGTTGTGAAGGCCTGCGCATCCAGCGTCCAGGTGATGTCGCCCTGCTGAAACGGGACTGTGCGGGGGCTTTTTCAAAACGGGAAGTTCAGAAACAGGCCGCTGAACAGGAAGAAAACCACTGGAACAAGCGGAAATATCGCAAGCGCGGTCGCCCAACCTGACGGGCGCGCGTCAGAACCGGAAACCGGTGCCGACGCATCGGAGGAGCTGCCGCGCGATAGGTGTAGCCATCAAGGTTGACGGTCAGCGTAAGGATTTCAGCTGTGTTTTGGATTATTGCGCCGCCACCGCTGCCGGGTCCACCAGCGTCACAATGTCTTCCATGATGACATTAAGCTCGAAATCCTTCGGCGTATAAACCTTGGCGACACCCATGGCGCGCAGACGATCGGCGTCCTCATCCGGGATGATGCCCCCGGCGACGACAGGGATGTGGCCCAGACCTGCGGCGTGCATACGTTCCATCAGTTCTTCGAGCAACGGGATGTGGCTGCCCGACAGGATCGACAGGCCGACCACGTGGGCTTCGTCGGCCAGGGCGGCTGCGACGATTTCTTCAGGTGTCAGTCGGATGCCTTCATAGGTGATGTCCATGCCGCAATCGCGCGCGCGGGCGGCGATTTGTTCGGCNCCGTTGGAGTGGCCATCAAGGCCGGGTTTGCCGACCAGAAACNTCAGGCGGCGGCCCAGGCTGTCGGACACCGCNTCGACGCGGGCGCGAATGTCNTCCAGCCCTTCGGTGCGGTTTGACGGGTTCTTGCTGACNCCGGTCGGCGCACGATACTGGCCGAATGCGTTGCGGACCATGTCACCCCATTCGCCGGTGGTTGCCCCGGCTTTTGCGGCGGCAATTGACGCGTGCATGATGTTTTCACCGGACTGCGCGGCGGCGCGCAGGGCCGCGAGCGCGGATTGTACGGCGGCGTCATCGCGATCTGCGCGCCATTGTTCCAAACGGGCGATCTGGTCGGCCTCGGCGTCCTTGTCGGCCACCATGATGGCGCCGTCCCCGGCCGTCAGCGGGCTTTCGGTCGTCTCAAGCCAGCGGTTCACGCCAACAACGGTGGTTTCGCCGCTTTCGATCTTGCCGATCCGGGTGGCGTTCGAGTCGACCAGACGCGATTTCATGTATTCGATGGCGGCGACCGCGCCCCCCATGCCGTCAATCTGGGCCAGCTCAGCGCGCGCGCCTTCTTTCAGCTGGGCCACCTTGCGATCCACGGCGGGGTTGTTGTCAAACAGGTCGTCATATTCCAACAGGTCGGTTTCATAGGCCAGGATCTGTTGCATACGCAGCGACCATTGCTGATCCCACGGGCGCGGCAGACCCAGTGCTTCGTTCCAGGCGGGCAGTTGCACGGCGCGGGCGCGTGCGTTTTTCGAAAGCGTTACGGCCAGGGTTTCCAGCAGGATGCGGTAAACATTGTTTTCCGGTTGCTGTTCGGTCAGGCCCAGGGAATTCACCTGCACACCATAGCGGAAGCGACGGAATTTCGGGTCCTCGACGCCATAGCGTTCGGCGGTGATTTCATCCCACAGGTCAACAAAGGCGCGCATTTTGCACAGTTCGGTGACGAAGCGGATACCTGCGTTCACGAAAAAGGAAATGCGCCCGACCATGGCCGGAAATGCCTCGGCCGGCACCTTGTTCTTCAGATCATCCAGCACGGCAATGGCGGTGGCCAAGGCGAACGCCAGCTCTTCCTCGGGTGTCGCGCCGGCCTCTTGCAAGTGATAGGAACAGACGTTCATCGGGTTCCACTTGGGCAGGTGTTCGCGCGTATAGGCGGCCACATCGGTGATCATGCGCAAGCTGGGTTTCGGCGGGCAGACATAGGTGCCCCGCGACAGGTATTCCTTGATGATGTCGTTCTGCACCGTGCCTTGCAGCTTGGACACATCCGCACCCTGTTCTTCGGCGGCGGCGATATACAGCGCCAGCAGCCAAGGCGCAGTCGCGTTGATCGTCATCGAGGTGTTCATCTGTTCAAGCGGGATATCCTTGAACAGCGCGCGCATGTCGCCCAGATGCGACAGCGGCACGCCAACCTTGCCGACCTCGCCCCGCGCCAGTTTGTGGTCGCTGTCATAGCCCGTCTGCGTTGGCAGATCGAAGGCCACCGACAGGCCGGTCTGACCCTTGGCCAGGTTGGTGCGGTACAGNTCATTCGACGCCTTGGCGGTCGAGTGGCCGGCATAGGTGCGGAAAAGCCAGGGGCGGGATTTGGCCGGGGCGCTTTCGGGGCTGTTCATGATACGACTCGCGGTTATGTTGCACCGCAGCATTTATGCAGACGCAAGAATATTACGCAAGTGCGAAATGTAAGGGAAGAAAGTTGCGCCACGTCATTTGGGGCGCAAAAGGGTGGGCGGGGCCGTCAGGCCCCGCGCCAAGTGTGATTAGTTATAGGTGTACGTGCCGATTTCGCAGACATTGATGCCGCGCCTCTCAAGAACGTCACCGTCTGAGAACACGGCCTTGAAGTCGAAAATGCAGTAGCCGGTTCCATCATCAAAATTGACGTTGAACGAAGATCCCGACGGCAGCACATCACTGCCCCAGATGTCTTCCTCCCAGCTGTCCGAACCCTTGTTGGATCCGTAAAACTCGACAATCGTGTACCCGGTGTTGTTGACAATGCGCACACGACGATCTGCGGCTTCGGCAACGGTGGTGGTGATCACAAAAGCGGCCAAAAATGCGACCGTAGCAAATACTTTCTTCAGAAACGACATAGGCCCCTCCATTGGTATATGTGGGTGCAGTTTACGCCCACGGCCTGCGAAATCAATGATCTCACGCAAATACGCGTCAAAAGGTCCGGAAACCTTTACCTATCCGCCAATTCCTGAGACGGTGCCTGAATGTCGCGCGTCGTGGAACTCCCGCTTTGGTTGCTTGTTTTGATCCTGGCTTTCGCCACGGTGACCTTTGCGTCGCATTTTCTGTTCCCATCCGTGCGCTGGTTCTTTCGTAAACGTCTGGAACGTGCCGTTGCGCGGCTGAACGAACGATTGGAGCGGCCGATTGAGCCGTTCAAGCTGGCCCGCCGTTTCGACATGGTNCAACGGCTGAGCTATGACCCCGAGGTCGCTCAGGCCATTGTCGAACATGCCGCCGAAATGGGGGTGCCTGAACAGGTGGCCTTCGAGGATGCGAAACGGTATGCGCGCGAAATTGTACCGCGCTTTTCGGCCTTTGCCTATTTCAGCTTTGGCATCCGTCTGGCGAAACTGATCAGCCGTGCCTTTTACCGCGTGCGCCTGGGGGCCTTTGACGAGGCCAAGCTGGAGGCGGTGGACCAGAAGGCGACCGTTGTCTTCGTCATGAACCACCGTTCGAACATGGATTATGTGTTGGTCACCTGGTTGGCGGCGGAACGCAGCCACCTGTCCTATGCGGTGGGCGAATGGGCGCGGGTTTGGCCGCTGCGCGCGCTGATCCGCTCCATGGGGGCCTATTTCATCCGGCGCAAAAGCCGCAATGCGCTGTATCGCAAGGTGCTGGCGCGCTATGTGCAGATGGCAACCGAAGGCGGTGTGACCCAGGCGATTTTCCCCGAAGGCGGGCTGAGCCTGAATGGCGAAGTGGGCCCGCCCAAGCTGGGCTTGCTGAGCTATATCGTCGATGGGTTTGAGCCGGGCAAAAGCCGTGATGTGGTCTTTATCCCGGTCGCCATGAACTATGATCGCGTGTTGGAAGACCGTGTGCTGGTTGCCGCTGACATTGGTGGTCACCGCAAATTCCGTCTGCGCGCGCGGGACGTGGTGCGCCATGTGGGCAAGCATTTCCTGCAACGGATCACTGGACGGTTTCACCGGTTCGGCTATGCCTCGGTGTCTTTCGGCACGCCTGTGTCGCTGACGGAATTCATGGCGGGGATGGTGCGCAACGAAGGTGGTGATGTCACCAAACTGCTGGGGCGGGAGATCATGAAACGTATCCGCCGTGTCGTTCCGGTTCTGCCGGTGCCCGTGGTGGCCGCGATCCTGCTGGAACACGACGGCGCCACGCGGGACGAAATTACGGCACGTTTCAGGGCGTTGGTCGAAGACATGAAGGCGGAGGGGGCCCATATCCACATGCCGCGCGATGATCTGGACTATGCGGTCGAGGTCGGCCTACGCCTGTTAGAGTTGCGCGATCTGGTCGAAGAACGTGACGGCACCTATCGGGTCAACCCCCCCGACCGCCCCGTGCTGAGCTTTTATGCCAATTCCATCGCCCATCTGTCCGGGCAGATCGACATGCATGCGATTGCGGCGCTTGAGGTGGCTCAGGAAGACGGCTGAGCCGAAATTCAGCGCGAACGCCGGTATGGCGCGCGCATGACGCCGCGCTTCACTGCGACATAAAATTACAAAATGACCGCGAATGGTGTTGCAATCTTGCGAGGTCATCCGTAATGCTGCACTAGCAGCCGCATTTCTGCATTGCGGCAATGGAATCAAAAAGACAGGAGGCCCCCCATGGCTCTGGATACCGAAATCGGCATCGCACAATACGACGCACCCGAAAAGGACCTCTATGAGGTCGGCGAAATGCCCCCCATGGGGTATGTGCCCAAGTCGATGTACGCCTGGGCGATCCGTCGTGAACGCCATGGTGAGCCCGACAAATCCTTTCAGGTCGAAGTTGTCGACACGCCCGTTCTGGACAGCCACGAAGTGCTGGTTCTGGTGATGGCGGCCGGCGTGAACTATAACGGCGTCTGGGCTGGCTTGGGCGTTCCGATCTCGCCCTTCGACGGCCATGGTGCCGATTACCACATCGCGGGGTCGGATGCGTCNGGCATCGTTTGGGCCGTCGGTGACAAGGTCAAAGCCTGGAAAGTNGGCGACGAGGTCGTGATCCACTGCAACCAGGACGACGGGGATGACGAAGAATGCAACGGCGGCGACCCGATGTTTTCGCCGTCACAGCGGATCTGGGGATACGAGACCCCGGATGGATCCTTTGCCCAGTTCACCCGCGTCCAGGCCCAGCAGCTTTTGCCGCGCCCCAAGCACCTGACCTGGGAAGAAAGCGCCTGTTATACGCTGACCCTGGCCACCGCTTACCGCATGTTGTTCGGNCANGCGCCGCATGAACTGAAACCCGGCCAGAATGTTCTGGTCTGGGGCGCTTCGGGCGGTCTGGGCAGCTTTGCGATCCAGCTGATCAATGCGGCTGGCGCCAACGCGATTGGTGTGATTTCCGAAGAAGACAAACGTGAATTCGTCATGTCGCTGGGCGCCAAGGGCGTGATCAATCGCAAGGATTTCACCTGCTGGGGCCAGCTGCCCACGGTGAACACACCGGAATACGCCGCCTGGTTCAAGGAAACCCGCAAGTTCGGCAAGGCCATTTGGGACATCACCGGCAAAGGCAACAACGTCGACATGGTGTTCGAACACCCCGGCGAAGCAACCTTCCCCGTATCGACCTTTGTCTGCAAAAAAGGCGGCATGGTCGTGATTTGCGCCGGCACCTCGGGCTTCAACTGTACCTTTGACGTGCGGTATCTGTGGATGCACCAGAAACGCGTTCAGGGCAGCCACTTTGCCCACCTGAAGCAGGCCGCATCGGCCAACCGCATGATGGTTGAACGTCGCATCGACCCCTGTATGTCCGAAGTGTTCCCCTGGGCGGAAATCCCGGATGCGCACATGAAGATGCTGCGCAACGAGCACAAGCCGGGGAATATGGCCGTTCTGGTCCAGGCCCCGAAAACCGGACTGCGGACGCTGGAGGACGCGCTGGAGGCGCGCTGATCCAAGCGGTCGTGGGAGGAGAAGGCCCCCTGGGAAACCCGCCCCATTCAGCTTCTTGGGACATGAATTTGACGCCTATCGCGATTTATCACGGTAGGCGTTTGTTTTTGTTGATTAAAGGGAAATCATCTTCTAAGTGATCTCGCGGGAATATTTTCCCGCGAACTAAAAACCCGCCATTCGCTTCGTTTTCCACAGATTTGGCCAATATCGCCTTTGCTTGGAGGTCACAAATGGCCCGGAAAACGCGAGGACTCGCTATGGCTACGAAGGTTCCGTCTTTGTCGCTGGAGGGATT
>JGI24724J26744_10001506_pt1 | contig 15953 bp, 13 predicted proteins | sample Cruoilmetagenom7_FD_26744 | JGI IMG/M metagenome (IMG submission 26744)
CACTAAATCATCAGCTTATAGAGTTAAATGCAAGCTTTGTAAAAGCTACATCAACAGGAAAAGGATATAGATTATATGATGTGCCAGATAAAGTTCCCCCTCGTCCTGGAATGATAAGAGATCAAAAGAGTGAAAATGCACTTGAGCTAGAAGTATGGTCTATGTCAATTGAAAGCTTTGGAGCGTTTATGATACAGATTGCTTCACCTTTATGTATAGGAAGTGTTATTCTTGAAGATGAAAGTGTTGTATATGGGTTTTTATGTGAGAGTGATTATCTTATTGGTGCTAAAGAGATTACACAGTATGGTGGTTGGAGAAAGTATCTAGAGTTAAGATAAATGATTTGCGTTAAAGTACATCTAAGAAGTTGTTTTATTAAGCCTAATTTATTATATAATAAAGCCATTGAAATTGAGAATGATAAAACTAATGATATAGTTAGCTATTTTGAATTAAAAGAGTTCGTGACGGGCACTGATGTAGTATTAACAAAAGAGGAAGATGATCGATTAAGAAAACTTTTTACCTAATCATTAATTACAGTACAATACACAAAAATATAACTAAGAAACCACTTTAAGTTTCAAAATTTTTGGTGACGTTTTATTTTAGAGGGCTCCTAAATGCCCTATACAAAGGGGTTTATAATGAAGATAAGAGTCTATTATGAAGATACAGATACTGGTGGAGTTGTTTATCACTCAAACTATCTGAATTTTTGTGAACGTGCTAGAAGTGATACCTTTTTTAATAAAGGTATGACACCAGTTTTGGAGTCTGGTCATTTTGTTGCTCGAAGAGTAGTCGCTGATTATTTTTGGAGTGCTAAACTTGGTGATATGCTTGAAGTTAAAAGTGAACTTTTAAAGATGAAAGCTGCGTCATTTGTACTTAAACAGACTATATATAAAGATGAAAAAAAGCTTTTTGAACTAGACATTACATTAGCGTATATATCTTTTGAAGGAAAGCCCCAAAAGATAGATGCCCAGACTAAAGAGTTACTTCTCTCTCTATTCGACTGACTCTTCTTCAACTAATTCATCATCACCAACTGATGAAACATACTCTATAAATCTTGATAGAGATGGCTGTAGCAGTTCTATATCATATATCATTTGGTCTTCTTCTACAGTTATCTCATACGCTCTGTCTTCATTTGTTATTTTGTGAAAGAAGTAATCAACACCGATAGTAGTAGTGTAGTTAATCCAGTCATAAACTATGTCATTTCCTAGCAGTGAGTTTGTCTCTATAAGTACGTTATTATTCAGAGTTATAGAGTTTGCAACAATCATCTCTTTTCTATCGATATACTGTGTCATAGAGAGTAGAAGAGGGTCATAGTTGATTTGCGTTGAGAGCACATTTGTTGCGTTTGTATCATAAAGAGTAAGTTGAGACATAATCATTCCACTTTTTACTATGGGAGTGTTAATGAAAAAAGAGGCATTTTTTATCTCCTCTTTGTCTTTTAGATAATGTTCTAGATTCGTTGTTCTTCTGCTGATTGAGTGTTTAATAACTACATTTTCTTCATTGAGTACTTGTTTTGTTTTGGGTGCTTCCTCTTGGACTTCTTCATCAAATATATTAAAGAGTCCAGTCTCCTGTGTTGAATTATCTTCGGTCTCATCGATTACTGTCGTATATTTAAAAGCTTTTTCTTCATATCTTGCAAGTCTCTGTCCAGTTTGAGACTTGTCTGAAAATATTACAAGAGGAGATACGGCTTCTTTTACCAGCAAATTACTCTGGGCTTCATAATCTATTGCACCAAAGGTCAGATACATTGAGTCACTGGAAACATCTTTTTTATTTATTGTCGGAAAGTATATATTAACTGGCGAACCCAGATTAATGATATTTTGAACACCTTCTAATGTTAAAGGAGCTATGACATGGTCAAATCCGTCTGCTTGAATTAACTCTAAGACTCTCTGTATCTCCTCTTGTTCTTCACTCTCAAGTTTATAACTTTTTAACTCAAAAGGGTGGCTTTTTGTTATGAGGTATGCAAAGGTTGCATTTGTTGTTGAAGAGGCATATTTACCAATTTTTTTATACGGTAAAAGCATAGCAATCTTAACTTTAGATGTCAAAATAGTAGCACCAAGGTTGAGAATTGATATGTTCATAACTCTTATCTCATCATGTTCATCATTTTCAAGTTTTTCATCAGCACGTGAGAGAAAAGAGAAAATCATATCATTGTCTAAGTAGTCTTGCATACATGTTTCATCACACTCATACGGGTCTAAGTCTTGTATATATGTTTTTGGTATAGGAATATTGGAGATAAGAAAGCTCTGTGCAAATATCGCAATTGGTAAAAGTAAAATTATTAGTTTTTTCATAAGCAACTCTTTATTGTTTTTAAATCATTCATAGTTATTTTTTTTAGCTCTGGATTTCTCAATAGATACTGAGGNTGATAGATAGGAACAAGTTTATACTTCTTAAAATCTATAACATGCCCTCTAACATTATCAAAGTTATCATTATCTTCTGTAACACAATTATACGCTTCATTACCTAATGCTACAACAACCTTGGGCTGTATGAACTCTATTTGTGAAAATAGATAGGATTTACAAGAGTTCCACTCAGAAGGGGAAGGCTTGTTTGATTTTAATGGTTTACACTTTATAGCATGAGTTAAATAAACATCTTCAACATTTACGTTAAGGACATTTTCTATCATATTTTTCAGAGTTTCCCCGGATCTACCTGAGTAGTAACTGTTTGTAGAGTCCTGTGTTTGGGAGATATCATAATCTATAATCATCAACTCTGCGTTTGGATTACCATAGCCACTCATACTCTGCGTCCTAGACTTACTTAGGTCGCATAGATGACAAGTTGATATGTTTTGAGATAACTCATCTAAAGAGCTTGGTTTTTCGTAACTCTTTTTTTCATTGATACTAAAATGGTCGATGTAGTTAAAACCAATGGCTTTTAGTCTATATAGATTTTGAAGCAGAACAAGATTTTGATACGACTTCAAAAAGCAACCTTTACTTAGTTAAAAATAGTATTGAGAGTATATTTAAAATGTGGTTCGGATTTGCTTAAAGTTTTGCAATGTATTTACAATAAACCAAGGAAAATAGCACCTCTACAAATAGTTCTAATCTTATACATAATACTATGAGAGTTGATAGGTTATAAAATCTGTTAATATGATATTAACAAAAAGTTAACTCAGAGTTTATATTGATTTTATATCATTAATTAATGAGTTTCTCAAATCATGGGGAACTTTCAAATAAAGACCTTTATATTAGGTCAGAACTAAGGAAAGAAATGAAAAAAATCATTAAAACCGCTCTTGGAGCTACTTTACTTTTTACACTTGGTGCTACAACATTAAATGCAAGTTCAGAGAAAGGTCTATTTTTCTTCTCTAAAAACCTAAAAGATGTTTGTGGAATAAGTGAAGCGGAAATGGCTGGTAAACATACTCAAGAAGAGTGGCTTAAAATTAACAATGCTGGTGGAATTGTTGCTGAAATTAAAACTATTTGTCCTGGCGCTGAGGACAGTGCACTTAAAGATAGATATTTAGAACATTACTTTGACTTTTTCTTTGAATATGGGAGTGACAGTGGTAATATGATTTATATGTAATATAAGATAGTAATCTGTCAACCCAAAATAGAGCTATATTTTTAGAAAATAAAAGTGTTTCTAAAGAATACAAAATGTTAAATAAGATTGCTTGAAAGTCGCTGTTTGTGAGCTTTAAAAAGTAATAGCTCCGGATACTGGAGCTAATTTAACAGACTATGGAATACAACCCATTGGGTACTTAGATTTAAAATGTGGTTAAAATATACTTTATTAAATATATACGATAATTTTGTTTGAGAAGTGGCATTTTTATGTTACTATAATATATAAGAATTATTTGGGGATACAATGAGTATAAAAAATGACATGCTTTTGATAGATAGCTTTGATTTAGTATCATCGAGTGAGGTGTCAGATGTTGTTGAAAGAGTAAAAGGGGTTCAAAGAAGTAAGACCCTAATTCACATAGCTGCATTTATTCATAATACGGTTTTAGTACAAAACCTTAAAAATGAGCTCTCTAAAGCTGTCCCTCATGCCCATATTGTAATGCTAAATCATGACGATAAAAATAAAACTTCCGTTACAGTTTACACAATTGATAAAGCTATTAAGCCTGAGAATATTACCGATGAAATACTTAAAGCTTTACATCTGGATAGCTTTGATAAAGATATAAGTATTCAAGAGTATAGAAATCAACTTTTTCAAAGGTATTTCACAGACCATTTAACAAACTTACCAAATCAATACCAATTGAGAAAAGATCTCCAGGCTCATGATGAGTATGGCTTGATACTTATAAAAATAGATAACTTTCAGACTATAAATAACTTCTATGGCTTTGTTGTAGGTGACTATGTTATTGAAGAGGTAGGTAGATATTTAAAAGAGAATTTAGATGAGCATGAGGTATATAGACTCTCAGGTGCTGAGTTCGCTGTAACACTGGAGCAAAGTTTAGGGTTTTATGATCTCAAAGAGTATTTAAATGAGCTTTATTCTAGAATCAAAAATACTGTAGTTAAGTACCAAGATACAAAAGTTTTTGTAGACTTTACTATTTCATCCTCTGCAAATACAGATAATAGTAATATATTCTCAAAAGTTTCTATGGCTTTGAAATATGCTCAAGAGAGTGGAATTCCATTTTGGATATATGAAGATAGAATGAATTTTGAAAATGAGTATGAGAGAAATTTACAACTATCAGGAATTGTTAGAGATGCTGTAGAAGCTTCAAGAATAGTTCCTTATTATCAATCCATAGTAGACAATAAAACTAATAAAATAGTTAAATACGAGTGTTTAGCCAGACTTATAGATGTTAATGGGAAGACACTATCTCCACATCTGTTTATACCTGTTTCGAAAAAAATAAAAATTTATAATGAAGTTACAAAGCTTATACTTGAAAAAGCATTTGAAACTTTTGAGTACAGTGAGTATGCATTTAATGTTAATCTGTCTATAGAAGATATCATTAACAATGAAGTTTTTAGTTTTATAATTGATAAGTTAAAAACTTCTAGAGCAGCCCCAAGGGTTACTTTTGAACTCTTAGAATCTGAAGCAATTCAGGACTTTAAAAAAGTAGAAAGATTTGTGAATGAGGTTAAACGTTATGGTGCCAAAGTTGCAATTGATGATTTTGGTAGTGGTTACTCTAACTTTTCATATTTAACACAAATGAAAATTGATTATATAAAAATAGATGGTTCATTGATAAAGAATATTGACGTTGATAAACCAACTCTTTTAGTAGTGGAAACTATCGTCGATTTTGCTAAAAAACTTGGTATCAAAACCATTGCAGAGTATGTGCACTCAAGTGTTATAATGGATAAGGTTAAAGAGCTAGATATAGATTATGCACAGGGCTTTTATATCGATGAACCACAGGTAAATGTAAGAACAATATAGATCCTTAAGCTTTAATCCCTTTCGTTAAAATTTCTTCTATACTATTTGCATCCACGGGCTTAGAATAGAAGTAACCTTGAATGTAGTTACAACCATTTTGTATCAAAAACTCTTTTTGTTCTTCCGTCTCAACACCTTCTGCAATGACCTTTAAATTTAAATTTTTGGTTAGGGATATTACTGCTTTAGTAATAGCAGAATCTTCAGCATCATCAGGCAGTTCTCGTATAAAAGATTGATCGATTTTGAGTTTGTGAATAGGTAGTTTTTTGATATAGGAGAGTGATGAGTAACCTGTTCCAAAATCATCAATAGCTAGTTCAATTCCAAGATCAGCAATCTTGTTTAAAACTACAATAGCCTCCTCCGGATTATTCATGATTTTTCCCTCTGTGACTTCTAACTCTATCCACTCTGGCTTACATTCTGTTTCACTTAACATTCTCTGTAAAGTGTCAATAAAGTCATGTTTTTGAAGCTGTTTAACTGCAAGATTGAGTGCTAGTTTCCCAGGGTTTAGACCATCTTTATACCATCTTGCTATTTGCTTCATCCCGGTTTTCATAACAAATTGATCTAGTTCAATAATTAGTCCTGTTGTCTCGGCTAATGGAATAAACTTTGCAGGAGAGATGATTCCCATTGTGGAGTGATTCCATCTTACAAGAGCTTCCATCCCAGTGAGTATGTTATTCTTAGCATCAACTTGTGGTTGATAATAGACGATGAAGTCTTCATTTTCCAAAGCAGACCTAAGACTTGCCTCCATAACAACTCTTTCAAATGCAAGTTCAGTCATCTCAGAGCTATAAAATTGAAAGTTATTTCTTCCCTCGGCCTTGGCCTTATACATAGCAGCATCAGCATATTTTAGAAGATTATCTGTAGAGGTTCCATCATCAGGGTATACACTTATACCTATACTACTTGATATATAAAGAATATGGCCCTCGATGGTAATAGGTTGCGTTAATACTTGAAGAATTTTTTGTGCTAATAGTGATGCATTTTGTCCTTGTGCTAAGTTGTCTATGATAACTGTAAACTCATCACCACCTAGTCTGGCAATTGAATCATCATTGCGTATTACATTATTAAGCCGATTTGTGACTATTTTAAGAATATCATCACCTACAGAATGGCCCAGTGAATCATTAATCTCTTTAAAATGATCAAGATCAATAAAAAGTATAGCTACTTTAGTATGAGTGCGTTTAGCTTTTTTTAGACTCTGTTCTAGTCTATCATTGAAAAGAATACGGTTTGCTAGCCCTGTGAGTGCATCATGATGTGCTTGATAGTCTAGAATGTTTTTTTGTTTTAGTAGTTCGGCTTCGGCTTTTTTACGTTTAGTAATATCTTGAGAATAGCCAACCATCTCTACAATATTACCTTTCTCATCTTTTATAAGTGAGAGGGATAAGTCAGCATCCATAATCTCTTGAGATTTTTTAACTAAACGTACGGTTGCATGATGCTCACCATTTTGCTTTAAGAAATTAATATTATTTGAGAGAACCTCATAGTCATCTTTTAGATACAGCATTGTAATATGTTTGCCAATCAACTCTTCTGATTTGTAGCCTAATAGATGTTGGGAACCATAGTTACAACTCGTAATATATCCATCAAGGTCTGTAGATATAATAGAGTCATGAATCTGCTCAATCATCTGTACTTGTTGAGAATATTTCAACTGTAACTCTTTTTCTTCTGTTATATCTGTATGTGTACCAACCATACGTATTGGCGCACTATATTCGTTATAAAAGAGTTGAGATCTACCTAAAATCCAAATCCAATTTCCATTTTTATGTTTGAGACGGTGGGTATTCTCAAAATGTTTTTTTCCCTTTTTTATTGTCTTTTTAAGTGAAGCATAAAGTACTTTTCTGTCATCTTTATGCACTCTGGATTTCCAGCTTAAAATTCTATTTTCTATCTCTTGGTTAGAATACCCTAACATTTTTTTCCAGTTCTCAGAAATATAAAAATCATTATTAGAAAAATCCCAATCAAGAACAGATGTATTACTTCCAATTAAAGCTAATTCTATGCGTTCATTTAGTTTACGATTTGTGACTTTTTCTATAAAAACTTCTTGAAAAGTTTTAGAAAAACGCATAGAGGCTACTGTGAAATAAATACTGCCAAATAGTGTCATAAATATTGTGATGATATGTATTGGGGTGTTTTGCAGGAGAAACCAAGTGGACATTAAAATAAGCATTGGCATCGTAAAGGCCAAGTATATAGATAAAATATACCCCAATGTTAGTAATCCAGCAGCAGTTAATCCAATTATAACTGCAAATAGAATGAAATGATACTCAGGAGACAACTCACCTATGAAAAAGAATATTGCACCCCATTCCATACCTGAAAAAAATGCACCAATTTTGTAGATATTTATCCAACTGTTTAAACGTTTGATATCAGTGATTTCATTTTTAATCTGTATATATTTAAAAGCAGAAAAAGCACGTAGCGCAAGAGTTGTGACATGAACTAGAATCCCAGTAAAAAGGATAGAGAAGGGAATTTTGTCTATTAGAAGAAATGAAACAAAAATAACAATTATTAAATTCCCGCCAAGTCCATATTTAGAACTTAAATATATGTTGTCTAATGCTTTTTTTGTGGCCTTATCGCCTATAGATAATTCGATTTTAAATCCTTTAAGAGATAAAAATTATTATTAAGTTTATATTATAGTAGCAGAAACTTTCTTAATGAAAAAGTGAATTACAGATTGATTTTAAATTATTAATACAAGAGATATTGAGTCTACTATGTTAAAGATAGAGTGATTGTATAAAAAATTTGAGCAGTATGAGAAAAAATAGTACTTAAGAGAGGTAATAAAGGGCTAAGAAAGCCCTATATTACAAAATAGAAGGGGACTAAGAAACAGTCACTTCTACAGGAGTACCTTCCCAGATACCGTGTTTAGTACAGTAACCGTGAGCTACAAGGTTAAGTTTTTTACCAGTTGGGATGATAGTAAAAGTTGTTGTGTTGTGAGCTTTAGTGTTACCTAGAGTTCCTGGAACATAAGAAGCTTGAGCTAATTTAGTCTCACCATTGAAAAGAGTTACAGACTCAATGTAATGATCGAAATCATCTGGGTGAGTATACTCGTTACCCATTTTTACAGTTACTTCAAACGGCTCACCAGCAGTAGCTGTATCAGCACAGTGAATGAACGGTGAATGACGGTCAATTAAGTCTTTTTTAGCTTCTCTTTCTACAGTATCGATATCAACGTATTTGTTAATCTTTGGCATGTGTTATCCTTTAGGTTTTTATATTTATGCGACATTGTATCTAGTAAATCTTTTAGCTAAACATAAATGAGAGTATATTTGTCTTATTTAAGAAAAAATTAATTTATTACCTTTTAATTTAAAAATAGATAAAATCGCGATAATAATAATACAAAGAGTCTATTTATGCTAAAACCACTACTAATTGAAATCGGTGTTGAAGAGCTTCCGGCAGTTCCACTTTTAAAAGAACTGAAAAATATAGAGAAAAAATATGCTGATATTTTAGAGAAACACTCACTTTTAGGTGAGTTTGAGTTTTACTACACACCTCGTCGTTTAGTTATCTGGCATAGAGAGTTTAAAACCAACCAAGATGATAGTATTGAAGAGTTTTTTGGTGCACCGATAGCAGTGGCTTTTAAAGATGGAGAAGCTACTCCGGCAGCGAATGGTTTTGCAAAAAAATGTGGTGTGACTTTAGAAGAACTTAGCAGGGCAGAGAAGGGTGGTAAGGAAGTCCTTTATTACAAAAAAGATGTGAAGGGTAAATCTTCATCTGAACTTCTCCCTGAGATTATTGAGTCTTGGATAAAGTCACTTGAATTTGGAAAGTCTATGAGATGGGGCAGTGCAACTGAGAGTTTTATCCGTCCTATCAGATGGGTAAATGTACTTTTAGGTGATGAGTTGGTAGATATGGAACTTTTTGGTGTTCCTTCATCTAAAGAGACTTATGTTCATCGTATAAGTAACTTTGATGCTCTTGCTCTTAGTGGTGCTAAAGAGTATTTTGAAGTACTAAAAGATGGTGGTGTTACGCTTTTCCCTGAAGTTAGACGTGAGAATATTTTAGCTGATTTCAGTTCTATAGAAAAAGATAATAATGTGAGTATTGAGATTGATGAAGATTTACTTGATGAAGTAGTTGCAATTACAGAGAATCCTACTGCACTTTTAGGCTCATTTGATGAGGAGTTCTTAAGACTTCCTCCTGAAGTAATCATTGTGTCGATGAAAGAGCACCAGAGATATTTTCCGGTATTTAAAGATGGAAAGCTTATTAACAAATTTGTTGTTGTATCAAATGCATTGACAGATGATTTCTCTGAAGTTATTGAAGGTAATGAGAGAGTTCTTCGTCCACGTTTAGCTGATGGACTTTTCTTTTATGATAACGATCTTAAAAATGGACTAAGTACTGCGGGACTTGAAAAAGTTGCATTTTTTAAAGGTCTTGGTAGTGTTGCTGATAAGATTGTACGTGAGAGCAAGATTGCAAATACTCTTTTTGATAAATACTCCCCTGATACAAAGAAAGAAGATTTAGACAGAGCGATAAAACTTGCAAAAGCTGACCTTATGAGTGAAATGGTTTATGAGTTTACAGAACTTCAAGGTCTTATGGGTTCTTACTATGCTCAAGAAGCAGGTGAGAGTGAGGCAGTTGCTACTGCTATAAAAGAACAATATCTTCCAGATGGTGAAGATAGTGAACTCCCTTCCACTACTATGAGTGCTATAGTTGCCATGAGTATAAAGCTAGATACTCTTTTAGGTCTTTTTAGTGTAAATCAGATACCAACAGGCTCACGTGACCCTTTTGCTCTTCGTCGTGCTGTAAATGGTCTCATACGTATTACAAATGAGCATAACTTAGAGTTTGATATAGCCCAGACTATGAACACTCTTGGAAGCTCTTATGAGAATATAGATAGCAAGAAATTGGAAAACTTCTTTTTAGAGAGAATCAAACAGTATTATAAAGTGAATCCATCTATAATTGAGGCTGTTTTAGCTTCAGGTGAGAGAGAACTACTACGCTTAGGTAAAAAGATTGAAGCTTTAAATACTCTTGTAAACTCTGAAGGTTTCTCAGAAGTATTTTCAACATTTAAGCGTGTTGCAAACATTACAAAAGATATTGATTTATCTGCTGAACTCTCTGTNGATGCGAAACTATTTGAAGAAGAAGCAGAGAGAACTCTCNATACAAAATATAGTGAAGTGTCAACAAAAGCTTATAGCAACTATGAAGAGGAGTTAGATGCTCTTTTAGGACTTAAGCCTGAGCTTGACAGTTTCTTTGAAAATGTAATGGTAAATGCAGAGGATGAGGCTATTAAAAATAATAGAAAGTCAATAGTTGCTTCTATCTATAAAAGTATTTTAAAAATTGCAGATATTAAAGAGGTGTCTGTTTAGTCTTTATCTATCATATTTAGATAAAGATCTTCTACTTTGGTTCTAGCCCAGGGTGTTTTTCTTAAAAACTTCAAGCTAGAGTTGATAGTCGGATCAAACATAAAACATCTGATATCTATACGATGAGCCAACTCTTTCCAGCCATAATTCTTTACTAGAGCTTCCAAAATATCTTTTAGTTTGACACCATGAAGTGGATTATTCTTGTTCTTTTCTGCTTCGCTCATCTTTAACTCTACTGTAGACTTTTAATAGTTTTGAGTTGTCTCTCTATCTTTTTAGAGTAGATGAGTGACGTGTTGTTGTATGGATCTATCTCTAAAACAGCATTAAAGCTTTGCTGTGCTTTATCTAGATTTTTATTGTTATAGTGGCGCTTTCCAATATATAAAAGATTAGCAACTTCTTTTTTTGACTCTTTTTTAGCTTTTGTGAAGATACTTCTAGCTTCTTTATTCTTGGACTCGATTTTTAAAACTTTTTGTGCATACTTCATAGAGTTTATAAACTCTCTGTTTTTTAAATAATTTTTTGCAAGTTTCATATATGTTGTTTTACTGTTGATTATTTTAATTTTAGCTAAGTAGTCTATAGCTGTCTGGTCTTTTTTATAGATAGAAAGTATCGCATTAAATTTACTTTTTGATTTTGTATAATTACCCTCTTTAAATAACTTAATAGCATTTTCAACAAGTACTTCATGATACTCTTTGAGAGTTGCTTTTGCTTTTAGGGCAGTAGAGTTATTATAATCATATTTTAGAAGATTATGCAGACCTGAGTTAATTCCTTGTAAATCTTTTACAGTTCCACGATTGTTTAGTAGTTTCATCTGCAGAGAATTTTCCATCGAGTTGATAAATATCTTTATATTTCTGTTACTTCTTAGCTCATAGAGTCTCTCTTTGGTATCCTTATATCCAGGATTGTTTATCATTACTCTATTCAACTCTACAATAGCTTGTTTGATATTTTTTTTCTCATAAACTAGAGCTTGTTTGTAGTGGTAAATACTTTTAGCCCTAGCCGTTTTTTTAATTCCAGCTATCTTATTAAGTGCTATTGTGTTGTAACCTTCATAGAAGTTAACCAGTTCGTAAGCAATTATCGCATCATGGTTATAACCGGACTCATATGCTTCATCACCTTTTTCATTATGAATGTTGATTTCATTTTGAATTGATCTATAAATGAGCTGTTTATCGTGTGCATTTAACTCTTGAACTTTTTGACTCAGTAAAACAATTTCAGTTTTTGGTTCTGGAGTAGGTTGAGTCTGTTCATCAATACATCCAGTAAATAAAAATATAATAAAAAGAGAGCTATAGAGCGTAAAAATATTCATAATTAAGTATCTCCATTTGATACGGAATAAGTATCTATTGGGTAACTGATTCCTTTGATTGTAAAAGGAGTTTGTAGAGTAGTATGATATCTACAACTTGCTCTATCATATGTGCTCTTATCTACGATTACTTTACCAGGTTTTGCACTTGAGCATAACCTTGAAGCAACATTTACAACTGAGCCTACAGCTGTAAAGTCCATATGCTCATGAGAACCTATATTTCCAACAATTACTTCTCCTCTATTGATTCCAATACCAACTTCACAAACAGTTTCACCTCTTTTAGCTCTTTTAATATTCTCTTTTTTAAGCATTGCTTGTATCTCAAGGGCACTTTTCACTGCGTTGTTGGTTGCGTCATCCCCGGAAAAAGAGGCCATAATCTCATCACCGATGTACTTATCAATATCTCCGCCGTTATCTCTTATAATCTGTGCTTGAAGGTTAAGATAAAAATTTACAATACTAATAACTTCAGATGGTTTTTTCTCTTCACTCATTGCGGTAAAACCACGAATATCAGAAAAAAGGACAGTTAGAGTTCTATACTCTCCACCGAGCATATTATGTCTCATCGAACCACTTTTAATCATATCCATTGTTGAACCAGATACAAATTTTTGCATCTTCTTTTTCTCTTTTAGACCGTTTACCATTGCATTAAAGTGATAAGCAAGGTGTTCTATCTCATCATTGGTGTTGATATTTAGTTTTATATTTAAGTTTCCTTTGGCGATAGTACTTGCGGCATGAGTAATTTCTAAAATAGGACGAGTGAATCTAACACCGATAAAGTATACAAAAAGTGTAGCTAAAAGAAGTACAACTATAGTTACAGTCGACATAAAATCAAGCATAGTATCTATGATGTCATTAATAGCTTTTTTATCATAATAGAGAATAGCTACACCTAGTAGGATAGTACTATTTTGGTACTTATAGATAATGGGTCTAACAAAACGATAGGTATTTATATCTTTGCTTTTTGATTTAATTACATAGTCATTATAACTAACATCTTCGTTGTTAGAATTATCTAAAGAAGTTTGCAGCTGTTTGTCTATAGGCACACTTTTAACACTATCCCCAAAACCGGAGAGATAGTTAAACTTAATAGAGTCACCACTTTTTTGTCTCTGGTATATTGACACGCCAATAAGTCCGTCTATATTTGAGTCTTGAACTTTTTGAATTGCATCATCAAGACTCAGACGGTTCTCATACGTTCTCTCTAAAAGAGCGAATGATGAGAAGTCAGAAATCCTCTCAATAGTAGTTGTACTTACTTCAAAAGCTTTTTTCTCAATGTATGATTTCATCATAGGGATAGTAAATATATTTTGAACTGTAATTGCAACAAGAATTGCTAAAAATACAAAGCTGATAAGTTTTAGTTTTAAGCCACCTATGCGAAGCAGCGTTTTAAGTTTATACTTGATAACAACCACTCCTCTAAAAATTTATATTACACATTCTATCAAAATAAATATAAGTCTATCTAAAAGTGCATATAATAAACATAAATTAAAAAAATACCATTTTAGAGGAATAATAAATAATCTTTATAACATTTTTGGAGTACCATATAATTAATTATTATGTAATAAAAGGGGAAGTACATGAAAATTGCATTGATTATATCTATAGTTACATCATCGCTTTTAGCAGGGATTATTGAGACAAATAAGGGTATGTTTCTAGAACTCTTTACTTATAAAAATAGTACAGAGATAATATCTAAAGTGCCAATTTCTAANGGGAAAATAGAAAAAAAGAACTGTTACTCAACTCGTAATGGACANGAGTGGTGTAAGGTTACCTATACAGATAACGGGATGGTTATAAATGGATATAGTGAAAAAAAATATCTCGATATTATTGCGGAGGCTCCAAATACAAAGTCAACATTTGAGCAGACTTATGGCGGAAAGTATGATGATGTTGCTAATGATATCATCGCTCTCAAAGATGGGTATCTGTTAGTTGGGGAAACCCAAAGTTTTGGAGAAGGAAATAGTGATACTTACGTTATTAAAGTAGACAAGCTTGGTAATAAAGTGTTTTCGGCTGCTTATGGCGGAAGAAATGCAGACGTTGCAAATGCAGTTGTTGAAGTGAATGATGCTTTTATGGTAGCTGGTACTACAAGTAGTTTTGGCAATAGAGTACAGAGTATGTATCTGGCAAAAATAGCAAAAAATGGAAATTTGATGTGGCAAAAAGCCTACTACTCTGATAAAGATGATTATTATGCTGCTAATGATTTAGTGAAAATATCTGATGATAACTTACTATTAGCTGGAACTGAAGACCATGTAAAATTTTTCTCATCAGAAAAAAATATATATCTAAACGCAATTAATACAAATGGAAAAAGAAATGGGATTAAGCGTTATGGTGGAGAAGATCCGGAGAGAGCAAACTCTATAATATCTGTAAGTGATGGTTATGTAATAGCTGGTGAGACAGATACATGGGGCCACGGTAGATTAGATGCTTATGTAGTTAAGATAGATAAAGATGGAAATAGATTGTGGCATAATGCCTTTGGTTTTGATGAAGATGAGAGTGCAAACCAGATTATAGCTACAAGAGATGGCGGATATATTTTAGTGGGTACAACAGATAGTCATTACAGAACTCAAGAGAATGTTTTTATTGTAAAGCTTAGTGCAGATGGAACAAGAGAGTGGCAATCTTTTTACGGTTCACGTGAGAAGGATGAAGGTTTAGGAATTGTAGAGAGTAGGGATGGCTATGTGGTAGCTGGATACACAAAAGGGACTAANAACTACGATAGTGATGTATATCTTTTTAAGATTGATAGAAACGGCAACCTTATTTGGGAAAAAAGATATGGGTCAAGCAAAGATGATAGAGCAAATGCTATAATAAAAGCAGAAGATGGTTTTGCTGTGGCTGGTTACTCAACCTCTAGTGAGAGTTACTCTAAAGATGTCTATCTTCTAAAAATTGATGAGAATGGAAATATAAGATAAATGATTAAACTTTTTGCCTTTACTCTGTTGCTTTTTAGTAGCCTGGTTGCCCAAGAGAGTGTAAAGGACTCTATTGTGAAGATATATACGGTCTCAAAAATTCCTAATTACTCTACACCGTGGAACTCTAATATAAAACGTTCTCATGGATCAGGAACTATTATCGAGGGTAACCGTATTTTGACAAATGCTCACGTTGTTGCCAATGAGACCTTTATAGAAGTAAAACGCCATGGCCAAACGCGGCGTTATGAATCTGAAGTTGAATTTATATCTCATCAGGCAGATTTAGCAATCTTAAAAGTGAAAGATGAAAGTTTCTTTGAGGGTACTAAGAGTTTAGAGTTTGGAACTCTACCAGAGATTCGTCAAGAGATAACTGTTTATGGTTTTCCTATGGGTGGTAATAGCCTAAGTGTTAGTACAGGGATAGTCTCTCGTATAGAACATAACAGGTACGCACACTCCAGAGAAATATTTTTGGCTATCCAGGTGGATGCTGCGGTTAATCCTGGAAACAGTGGTGGACCTGCAATAAGTGATGATAAAGTTGTAGGTGTTGTAATGCAACAGATTTCAAAATCACAAAATATAGGTTATTTAGTTCCTACCCAGATAATAGAACACTTTTTA
>JGI24724J26744_10001508_pt1 | contig 15940 bp, 13 predicted proteins | sample Cruoilmetagenom7_FD_26744 | JGI IMG/M metagenome (IMG submission 26744)
GATCGGTTGGGCCAAATTCGGAAGTCGCCGCCATCTCGATCCCGGCTAGATTTCGCGCCGCTTCAACGACGGCCAGTTGCATACCGTAGCAAATGCCGAAGCACGGCACTTTACGTTCCCGCGCAAACCGGGCCGCACGCATTTTTCCGCGAGCGCCGCGTTCGCCGAACCCGCCGGGCAGGATGATGCCGTGCACACCTTCCAGAATATCCAGCGGCTGATGGTCTTCATCAAACGCTTCACTATTGATCAGTTTGATTTTTACCCGAACATTATTCGCCAGACCGCCATGCACCAGCGCCTCGGCAACCGACTTATAAGCATCTGGAACATCGGTATATTTGCCGACCAATCCGATACAGACTTCGCCGTCTGGATTGTGCACCGTGTGGGCGATGCCGTCCCAGCGCGCAAGATTAGGCTTCGGCGCATCTTCCATGCGGAAATGCCACAGGACTTCACTGTCCAACCCTTCGGCGTGATAGGCCGCCGGAACGTCATAGATATGGCCGACATCGCGCGCTTCGATTACGCTGGTCGGGCGGACATTACAAAAGCTTGCAATCTTGCCCTTCTCGGTTTCCGGGATTGGGCGATCGCACCGGCAGAGCAGGATTTGTGGCTGAATACCGATGACCGCAGCTCCTTGACCGAGTGCTGGGTCGGCTTGGTCTTCATCTCACCAGCGGCCGGAATGTATGGCAGCAGTGTCAGATGAATGAAGCAGGCGCGCTCTGACCCAAGTTCCTGGCCGAGCTGACGAATCGCCTCGAAGAAAGGCAGGCCCTCAATATCGCCGACGGTGCCGCCAATTTCACACAGGACAAAATCAACGCCTTCGCCCGCGTCCGACAGGACAAATTCTTTGATTTCATTGGTCACATGCGGAATGACCTGAATGGTCGCGCCGAGATAATCGCCGCGCCGTTCACGTTCGATAATCGTCGAATAGATACGCCCGGTCGTGATATTGTCGTCCTGACGTGCCGAAACGCCGGTAAAGCGCTCATAGTGGCCAAGATCGAGATCGGTTTCAGCGCCGTCATCGGTCACGAAGACCTCACCATGCTGGCGCGGGCTCATCGTACCTGGATCGACGTTTAGATAGGGGTCAAGCTTACGCAGGCGAACCTTATAGCCCCGCGCTTGCAGCAATGCGCCAAGCGCAGCGGAAGCGATACCTTTGCCCAAAGAGGACACCACGCCGCCAGTAATGAAAATATAGCGAGTCATGGAAATGCAGATTGCCTGATTCGTGCGACGACCCGTAGGGAAAATCGCTGCGGATGAAAATTATTCTTGTGGATCAGCCAATGGATCAGCGAGCGGGTCCGTGGAAACCTCTTCTTCTTCCACAGCCTGCGGGGCCGGAACATTTGGTGTCACCGCCAAAGGATCATCAGAAAGCTCAATCTCGGTGCTTTGACCCAGCACATCATCCAGCCCTTCAATCCCGAGACCNTCATCGGCGGGATCGGTNCCGAACTCTTCTTGCAGATTTCGCTCAATCTCTGTCGTGCCGTCGCCATTATTCTTGGTCGCGAGTGTGGTCAGACCAAGGCTGGTGACAAAAAAGATTGCCCCGAAAATAATCGTGGTGCGAACCAGCGCGCCCGCGACACCACGGCCAGACATCAAACCACCACCTGCGCCGCCGCCACCGCCACCGCCAATACCAAGCGCGCCCCCTTCAGAGCGCTGCATCAGCACAACGACAACCAGGACGATGGAGACGAGAATGTGGGCGACGAGAATTACGGTCATTTGACGGGTTCCTGAAACTCAATTGGCGGCCAATACGCTTTAAATCCGTTCGCGCCAACCCCCACGCTTCAGCCTTTATGCGATCGCGGCCTCATAGATGGCCACGAAATCATCCGCCTTCAAGCTCGCACCGCCGATCANNCCGCCATTTACGTCCGGCACGGCAAGAATGTCAGCCGCATTCCCCGGCTTCATCGAGCCACCATACAAGATCGGTGTTCCGGCCCCCTGGTCACCAAAACGTGCAGCGAGAATCTGGCGAATGCCAGCATGAACTTCACCAATTTGTTCAACCGTCGCGACTTTGCCGGTGCCAATCGCCCAAACCGGCTCGTACGCAACCACAAAATCAATCCCGGCCAGACTGCCGGGCAGCGATCCGGCGAGCTGTTCGGCGATCACATCCATCGTGTCGCCCGCTTCACGCTGATCCAGAGTTTCACCAACACAGACAATAGATATCAGACCGGCGCGTGTGGCGGCGTCGGCCTGCGCGGCGACATCACCATTACCTTCGNCATGATCGGCGCGGCGCTCAGAATGGCCAACAATGACATAAGACGCACCCGCATCACGCAATTGTTCCGCCGATATGTCACCGGTATGGGCGCCCGATTCTTTTGCATGACAATATTGCCCGCCGGTTTTTAAGCGACTGCCAGCAATCGCGCTCATCGCGCCGACCAGTGTTGCGCTTGGACAAAGAAGACAATCTGCCCCATCCGGCAATTGCGCCAAACGATCTACAACCTTCTCAACCTCGGAAAGGGCTGATTTCAGCCCGTTCATCTTCCAGTTTCCTGCGATCAATGTTCTAACCATGCCAGTCCCTATCTTGAACAAGTTTAATAGCTCGCCTAGCAAGCTGNGTTCACAGACACAAGCGACCCGATAAAAGGCCGACCGATATGCTGACCCTAATGCGCTCACTACTCCGCACCAAAGCGGCGGGATTACTCTTCGTCCTATTGATCGTCGCAATGGCCGCCTGGGGCGTCACCGATGTGTTTGGTGGCGGATTGGGTAACAATCTCGCAGGGGCCGGCGACCGCACGCTTTCTGAGCGAGAATTTGACGCCGAAGTCGAGCGTATTTTGCGCAACCAGACCGATGATCGTGGCCGCGCCATCACCAAAGAACAAGCACTCGACAATGGTATGATTGACGAGATTTTCCAGCGTGAGCGGCTGGACCTCGCTTTGCGCGCTTACGGCGATACGGTCGGCGTCACCGCCACGACTCAGGCCGTTCAGGACGACCTGATCACGACGCCCGCTTTTCTCGACACAACAGGCGTGTTTGACCCGGTNCTGTATAAGGCGATCTTGGAAAATAACGGCATGCGCCCCGCCGACTATCAGGATGGCATTGAAGGGGAGCTGACTATTTCTCGTCTGCAACGCCTGCCGGTCGCCGCCCTGAAAGTGCCAAAAGCACTGGCCAGAATTGAAGCTGGCTTCAATGCCGAACAGCGCAGCGCCTCCTGGTTCGCGATATCTCAAGCCGACCTACCTGAAATCGGCGAGCCCACCGACGAACAGTTACAGGCCCTGTACACTGAGCTAGAAGCCGCCCTGCGTGAGCCGGAACGCCGTCAAATCAGCTTGCTGCGGGTCAGCCCGGACGATTTTGTTTCGCAAGCCGAGATTACCGACGAAGACATTGATGCCTTCTACAATGCCTATCAGGCACAGCGTTACACAGCTGAGGGCGAGCGCGTCTTCACCGAGTTCAACTTCGCCGATGAAGCGCTGGCCCGCGCTGCGCCGGGCCGGATCGCCGGTGGTGCCAATGCGGCCGCATTGGAAGGCCTCGATAGTTCGCAACGGAAAACCGGCAAACGTGATCTCATCTCGCTCGACTTTTTGGCGGGGCAGGTTTTCGGCTCACAAGCCCAGCTTGGCGGCATTTATGGCCCGGTGCAAAATGGCAGCGTNTGGACGATTATTCGNCTTGAAGAGATCATTCCCGGCGACATCACGNCATTAGATGTCGTCCGCGACGAAATCCAAAATGAGCTTGCGACCCAGCACGCGCTCGGGATTTTTTATGACGCCCTTCCCCGCTTTGATGACCTGATCGGGACTGGCGCATCGCTCGTCGACATTGGCCTTGAACTGGGCGCGCCGGTTCTGACCTTTGAAGCGGTTGATCGGACTGGCCGCACCGAAAATGGCGGCAGCTTCCGAACCTTGCTCGAAGCGCCCGGCCTGATCCAGATGGCCTTTGATCGCCCGGAAGGCGGCAAGACAGAGCGTATTGGCGACGATGAAGTTACCTGGATGGCCGAGGTAGATGCGATTGTGCCAGAAAGCCTTCCCCCCTTTGAAGAGGTCAAAGACGAGCTCACCGAAGCGTGGAACGTCCGCGAGCAATCTGAACAGTTACGCAACGCCACAAGCGCCGCCGAAGCGCGTTTGAATTCTGGCGAGGTTACGATTGCCGAACTGGCGGCCGAAAATAATAGTGTCGTACAGTCNTTGCCCGCGCCGCTGACCCGCGTGAATTTTCNGGCCAACCTGCCAAACGATCTGATCCGGGGNTTGTTTTCNGCCCGCGAAGAAGGCGCTGTTCTAAGTTCGCCGGGCTTGCCGAATGAAATGATCGTCTTGCAGGTCAACACGATTGAACGCGCTGCGCCGGAAACGCTGGACCTTATGGCCGGTGCTGTGGCGCCGCAACTGCAAACGGAAGTTTCAAACGATCTGTTTCAAGCATTTTTCGTCGAAATTCAGAAATCTACTGAGCTTGAAATGAACGCAGCGGGACTGGAAACCTATAAACGCCGTATTGCACCAGAGCTATGACGGCGACGAATTCACGGGATCAACTGATCGTTCGACGCCGACCCGGCGATCTTGAAACCCCCGTTTCAGCGATGATGAAGCTTGGCGCTGACACGCCTGGCTCATTCTTGTTTGAATCCATTCATGGCGGCGAGCGGCTGGGCCGATATTCATTTNTTGGCATGCACCCCATCGCCTGGATGCGGATAAAGGACGGGATCGGTGAAACGGCGTCCGATGTCGCNTTTAGCGACGCAAAAAGGTTTGATGGCACGCCGATTGAGGCGCTTCGTCATTTCGCCGATTCGGGCCGCGCNANGGTCGATGCCAGCGAAGACCTGCCGCCGATGGCCAGCGGTGCATTCGGTTATGTCGGCTATGACATGATCCAACATGTGGAGCCGGTCGAGATTACCGGGCCAGACAATTTGAACGTGCCCGAAGCGCTGTTGGTTATTCCCGGTGTGGTTGTCATTTTCGATCATCTCTACCAGCAACTCATCCTGGTGGGCCGCCACGCGCTCGGCGACGAGGCGGCGGCAGATGCCCTTTTAGACAAGGTGGAAGCCGCGCTGGAACGCCCGCCGCCGATTAGCCCCCGCGAAGGCACATCCGAAGCCCTAGCTTTCACGTCAAATACCAGCAAAGACCAATATTTCGACATGGTCGATACGGCCCGCGAATATATCAAGGCGGGCGACATCTTTCAGGTCGTGCCAAGTCAACGCTTCAGCGCGCCCTACAATCGCCAATCGATCAGCTTCTATCGGGCCCTGCGGCGGCTCAATCCTTCCGCCTTCATGTTTCATATGAACCTCGGCGACGTGCGTCTGATCGGGTCGAGCCCGGAAATCCTGGTTCGCGTTCGCGATGGCCGCGTCGCCATTCGCCCGATTGCGGGGACGCGTCCGCGCTCTGGTGATCCGGTCGAAGACGCCAATCGCGCCGCTGACCTTCTGGCGGACAAGAAGGAAATTGCCGAGCATTTGATGCTGCTCGATCTTGGGCGCAATGATGTCGGGCGGGTCGCCGCCTATGGCAGTGTCGAGGTGACCGAGCGGTTTATCGTCGAACGCTATAGCCACGTGATGCACATCGTCTCACACGTCGAAGGCGACCTGCGTGAAGGGATTGATAGCGTCGACGCCCTGCTCGCCGGCCTACCCGCCGGGACGGTCTCTGGCGCGCCGAAAATCCGCGCGATGCAGATCATCAACGAGTTAGAACAGGCGCGGCGCGGCATCTATGGCGGGGCCATCGGTTATTTCGGGTGGAATGGCGACCTCGACACCTGTATCGCGCTTCGCACCGCCGTCCTGAAAGATGGACAATTGCATATTCAGGCCGGCGGCGGTGTCGTGCTCGACAGCGATCCACAATACGAATTCGACGAAACACTGCACAAGGCCAATGCCCTTAAAAAAGCCGCTGCCCTCGCCGCCAGTTACGAGTTTGACCAATGAGCAAGCCAAACATCCTCGTCGTCGACAATTATGACAGTTTCACCTGGAATCTGGTGCATTATCTGGAAGAGATCGGCGCCCACACATCGGTTATTCGCAATGACAAACTGACCGTCGATCAGGCGCTTGCGCTAAAGCCGGACGGCGTGGTCCTGTCGCCCGGCCCCTGCACACCGAACGAGGCCGGCATTTGCGTCGAACTGGTCCAGCGCGCGCCGGAGGACCTGCCAATCCTTGGGGTCTGCCTTGGACATCAGTCGATTGGTCAGGCCGCTGGCGGTAAGATCATCACCTCGCAAGAAATCCGCCATGGCAAGATCAGCCCGATCAAGCATACGGGCGGCGCGTTGTTTGACGGCCTGCCGGAAACGTTTGACGTCGTTCGCTATCATTCGCTGTCGATCCAGGCCGATGACCTCCCAGCCGACCTGATCGTCGATGCGGAGACACTGGACGGCGAGATCATGGCCGTTCACCACAAGACCCGGCCGGTCTATGGCGTCCAATTCCACCCCGAGAGCATCCTCACCGAGCATGGCCACGCTGTGCTCAAGAACTGGCTCAACCTGATATAAAAAAGGGGCCACACGGCCCCTTTTCCATTTGCTATGTCGGCTTGGGCCTAGGTGCCGTCAGTCACCGCTTCGACCGCGTCTTCGACGGCCTCTTCCACCGCGTCCACCGCATCGCTGGCCATGTCTTCAACCGTGGCGGCAGGCTTGACGAATTTCAATGTCATCCGGTCACTTTCGCCAATCGCATCCCAGGCCGCCCGCTCAGGTGTGCCATCTTCGGCGCCAGCGCGGACAGGCGGCAAACGCCAGACAAACTCGCCTTCGCCCGGTACGTCCGCGGCGTTCGCGTTGATTTCGCTGCTACCCTCCAGCACAAGACCCGCCGCCTCAAAGGCCGCGATAACCTGGCTTTGCTTGAGGTATCCCAGCGCGCCAGTTGCCCACTCATCCGGGCTATCCTCAGCCGCACGATGTTGCACCACACCAACAACACCGCCCGGTTTCAAGATATTGTACGTTTCAGCGGCGACTGCGGTCATCGTCGAGCGATCTTCGTCGGCGCGATTGATATTGTGCAGGGCGCGGATAAACAGCACCGCATCGGCCTTACCGAACTTTTTCTCAGGGATTTTGGTCAACTGCGTAGAACCAACTTTCGGGCCATCTTCACCTGCCCATTCTTCGGCGCGGGCAAGCCAGCCTTCTCTGTCCTCAACCCGGCTAGCGATCCGCTCTGGCGTCGGGTTTGGCAGGAATTTTTCCCACATCTCATCGGGATAATGGCCACCAATCACAGCGCCGTCAGGGCCGACATATGGCATCAGGATTTTGGTGTACCAGCCGCCACCCGGCAGCGCTTCCAGCACCACCATTCCCGGCTCGACCCCAAAGAAGGCGAGCGTCTCAGCGGGGTGACGCGCATCATAACGCGCCTTCACCTCGTCTGGCTGTGCATCCAACGCGGCGTGCAGCATATCGGTGTTGCTTGGCGCGGCCACATCTTCGGCAATGACCACCTCCTCAACAACCTCAACGACTTTCTCAACCGGCGGCGGGGCGTCCACGGTCACCGGTTCGCGTTCGCCGCTATCGCCCATCAATGTTGCACAACCCGATAGCGCCAGAACGCTGGCAGAGCTCAATAGTGTGATGAATTTTGTCATTATATTCCCTCCAATGCGCATATGGTTAGCGGGTGACCGAAACCTGTAAAGGCCCCGCCGCGATCACAAATTCGGCATCGATCAAGGCTTGATGCCCGGCGCCAACCCGGCTACCGCGAATACATGTCTGATGTTTCTCTCACACCCGTTTTGAAAACCCTCGCGAGTCGGAAATCACTCGATGCCAGCGCGCTCGAGGCCGCCTTCACCGCCATCCTGTCGGGCGGGGTTTCGCCTGAACAAATCGGCGCTTTCCTGATGGGCCTCGCTGTACGTGGCGAAACGGGCGCAGAACTGCTGGCCGGGGCGAAAGTGATGCGCACCAATGCTCGCTCTATCGAACTTGAAGGCGATATTCTCGACACATGCGGCACCGGCGGTCTCGGCTGGACCAGCCTCAATACGTCGACCGCATCCGCCATCGTCATCGCGGCATGCGGCGGCACGGTCGCCAAGCATGGCAACCGTTCGGTTCCGCCCAAAACCGGCAGCGCCGACGTGCTTGAANCCCTCGGCGTGGAACTCGACATGACCGAAGATCGCTTCCGCGACTGTATCAAACAGGCCGGCGTCGGCTTCTTGTTCGCCCGCAGCCACCATAGCGCCATGCGCCACGTCGCGCCGGTTCGCGCCAGCCTCGGTATCCGCACNATTTTCAACCTGCTGGGTCCGCTATCAAATCCGGCCAGCGCGACGCACCAAATTCTTGGCGTACCAGAATCCCGCTGGCTTCGCCCGATGGCTCAAGCCCTGCGTGATCTCGGNATTAAACGCGCCTGGGTGGTCCACGGGCCAGATGAGGCGCTNGGCGGGATCGACGAATTGTCGATTGCGGGCAACACGCAGGTGATCGAAGTCAAAGACGGCAGACTATCTGANCNCACCATCCATCCGCGCGATGCGGGCCTCTCCACGGCACCGCTTTCGGCNCTGCAAGGCGGCGCGCCGGACGATAATGCTCTCGCCATTCGTGAGCTGTTTGAGGGCCGCACTGGCCCATTTCGCGATGCCGTTGTTTTGAATGCTGCTGCGGGCCTCAACATTCTGGGTCTGGCCGCCGATCTGAAAAACGGCGCNGAACAAGCGGCCGCCGCGCTCGATGAAGGCCGCGCCCTCGAAACGCTTAATACGCTTGCGGCCGCCTCAAAAGGCTAAGTCCGGCTGANTCTTGGGAAGTTGGATTTTTCGCGCCNCTCCTATTCACTTACCGTAGGAAACACATACGATAAATGCGATCTGGCGCCGCTCTGTGGCGATTTATAGGAGACAGATGATGGCCGATACAGCGCACCCTGCGACCGACAAGCTGGCGCGTCCAAAGCTCAGCTANCGCGAACCGGCTCATCCAAACTATCTGGAACGTGGCGATCGTGTCCCCCCGGCCAGCGAGCTAGATCTCGAAACGCTCGATCTGATCGACGTCGAAATCTGGCGCCAGAACAAGATGTGGGACCGGTTTGAGCGTCTGCGCAAGGAAGACCCTGTGCATTGGACCCCAGACAGCTTCCTCGGCCCGTACTGGTCGATTACCCGGTATAAGGACATCATGGCGATTGATGTCGATCATAAGCGATTTTCGTCAGATTCGACGCTGGGCGGGATTCTGCTCGGCGATCCGGTGAATAGTATGGTGAGCCGCAGCTTTATCTCTTCCGATGAGCCGGTCCATTCGGCGCAACGCAAAACCGCACAGCCCGCCGTCGCCCCGACCATGCTGCGCGACTATGAGCCCCTGATTCGGCAACGCACTCAGGCCGTGCTTGACAATCTACCCGTCGGCACGCCGTTCGATTGGGTCGATGCGGTCTCGATAGAATTGACCGCGATGATGCTCGCCACCCTGTTCAATTATCCGCAAGAACGCCGCCGCGAACTGACCCGCTGGTCCGATGTCACCACCAACCCGCGCGATCCGGATATCTGTCCAGGCGGCATGGAACAATGGCGCACCGAACTGTCGGAATGTGGGCAGGTTTTCTGGGAAATATTCCAAAACGCGAAAAACAACCCGCCCGGCGATGACTTGATGAGCCTGCTGGCGCACGGCCCAGCGACCCGCGACATGAGCCCGCCAGAATTGCTCGGCAATGTCATCCTGCTGATCATTGGCGGCAATGACACGACCCGCAACTCCATGTCTGGCGGCGTCTATGCACTCAACAAATTCCCGGACCAATATGCCAAGCTGAAGGCCGATCATAGCCTGATCCCGAATATGGTATCGGAAGTGATCCGCTGGCAAACCCCGCTCGCCTATATGCGCCGAACCGCGCTGGAAGACGTTGAATTGCACGGCAAAACGATCAAAAAGGGTGATCAGGTCGCGATGTGGTACATGTCTGGCAACCGCGATGAAACGTTCTGGAACGAAGATCCAAACAAGCTGATCATCGACCGCAAACAGGCGCGCAATCACATCTCATTCGGCTTCGGCATTCATCGCTGCGTCGGCAACCGCCTCGCCGAACTGCAATTGCGCATCCTGTGGGAAGAAATTCTTGCACGGTTTGAACATATCGAAGTCCTCGACGAGCCAAGTCGCACATCCAGCTCCTTCGTTAAAGGCTACACATGGCTACCGGTCATCTGCCACCCGAAACGGTGATCCTGCCTCATCGATGCCCCACACTGTCGAAGGCCGTCTTCCCATAGCTGTGTTTCCGCGATAGTTCCACTTTTATGACCACGATCCTCGACAAAATTGTAGAGTACAAGCGCGATGAAGTCGCTGTTTTGAAGCGTCAGCGGAGTGAGGCGTCTTTCCTATCGGATTCCGCGTCGATTCCGCCTGCTTTCGGCTTCGCTTCGGCGCTTGATCGGGCTGTGAACCGGGGCCAAAATGGCTTAATCTGTGAGATGAAGCGCAAATCTCCGTCGGCCGGCGAAATATTGTCGGGGGCAGATCCGGCTGAAATCGCCGCAGAATATGAAGCTGGCGGCGCAGCCTGCCTTTCGGTGCTGACAGATGGCCCAAGTTTCGGCGGCAGCCTCGCCGATTTTCGGTCTATCCGCCAAAAAGTCCGCCTGCCTATGCTCCGCAAAGACTTCATGATTGATACAATTCAGGTCGCAGAAGCCCGCGCCAATGGCGCTGATGCGGTCCTGGTTATCCTGTCTTGCACCGATGATCATCTCGCCCTTGATCTGGTGCAATCTGCTCAGGAGCTCGGCATGGATGCGCTGATAGAAACACATGATGAGCGTGAGTTGGAACGGGCCGCAAGGCTGCCAGCAACGCTAATCGGGATCAACAATCGTAACCTGAAGCTGATGGTCACGGACCTGCAAACGACCGAAGACTTAGCCCATCTTGTGCCCGCTGATCGCCACCTGATTTCAGAAAGCGGCGTGCGCACAGAAGCTGACATTATTCGCCTTAGAAAGACCGGCGCGCGGCGGTTTTTGATCGGCGAAAGCCTGATGAAGCGCTCCGACCGGCAGGCCCATACGACCGCGCTTTGTGAAGCCCAATGACGCTGTCGCTCCGGCCCTTTACAAAACGTGACACTCCCCAACTAAAATCATGGTTCGATACCGAAGAAGATGTCGTGCAATGGGCCGGCGCAAGCCTGCAATACCCATAAAAAACAGTCAATTACATCGCCTTATGCGGAAACATTATGGGGCCGAGCCTGAACATGAAGTTTGGGCCGTCATCGGGCACGACAATACCGTGACCGGGCACTTTCAGCTGAGGTACAGCCGCCGGCTCGCGCAGGCCATACTCGGCCGCGTCGCGATCGCACCAGACCATCGCGGAATGGGTTTCGGGGCCAAGCTTATCGCGCTTGCCACACGCCAGGCCTTCGCACGTCCGTGGATCAACCGGATTGAGCTTCGGGTTTACGACTTCAACACCCCCGCCATCAAGACCTACAAACGGTCAGGCTTTGTCGAGGAAGGCACACTCAGGCAATCAACGCCTATAGGCAACACATACTGGAATGCCGTGATCATGAGCCTGCTTCGGGCCGAGTTCGAGGGATTTGACAAAAGAACAGAAGGCGAATAAACAAAAAGAGAACAGATTCGCAGCTACCGGAGAAAACGCTTGCTGACGTCCAAACAAAAAGAACTCCTTCTCTTCATTCATGAACGCATAAAAGCGGACGGTGTATCCCCCTCTTTTGACGAGATGAAGGAAGCTTTGAACCTCGCCTCCAAGTCCGGGATTCACAGATTGATTGTGGCACTGGAAGAGCGCGGTTTTATCCGCCGACTGCCAAACCGGGCCCGTGCGCTCGAAGTGCTGAAAATGCCCGATAGCGCAACCGCAACCGCGCCGCCGCGCGGACGCCAGACGTTCCGGCCCAGCGTCGTCGGCTCGACAGCGCCCCGCATGGGTGGAAATTCCATTCCAGTCCTTGGCCGGATTGCCGCCGGTGTCCCAATCTCAGCCATTCAGCATGAGGTTGATCGCGTCACCCCACCGCTGGAGTTTGCCGACAGTGATGCCCATTATGCGCTCGAGGTTAAGGGCGATTCCATGATTGATGCGGGCATTCTGGATGGTGATATCGTTATCCTGAACCGCACAGACAGCGCCAATTCAGGCGACATTGTTGTCGCGCTCATCGATGATGAGGAAGCAACATTGAAACGGCTTCGCAAGAAGGGTGAATCGGTCGCGCTGGAGGCGGCAAACCCCGCCTATGAAACCCGGATTTTCGGCCCGGACCGTGTTCGCGTTCAAGGCCGTCTGGTCGCCCTTATCCGCAAATACACCTAGAACTAATCAACCGAACATAGCTTCCAAGGCCGCTCTCCACAGGGCGGCCTTTTGACGATTTGTGTCTGATCATTGCCATGCACACGCCAGCTTATCCCACCGGCGCGCTGCACCTCGTCCCAAGTATGAACGGATCGGCCACATTTCGTCCCTTCAGGGCGCTTGCCAACCACTAAAACCAAGTCATCCGGCAAGACGCTTTGGCAGTCCAAATCCCCGGGAAAGAGCAAGACGCGCACGCCGGATATCTGGCGTGTGCAAACCGTATTGCTGCATCCCGCCGCCACCGGGACATCGACGAACCGTAGTGGCGCAAGACCGTCACCTTTAACAAGTTCGATACGCTCAACGACGCGCCCTTCATCGACCAGAAATACTTCTCCTGACGGGCCCCAATGGATCCCGGCCATGGGTGTGGATATCCAGACACTGCCCGCAGCGGCCGCACACACAGTCCCTGCGACGAGGCGCCGACGCCACCCGGTAACCACTGAAACAAGTACAAGACCGACAACCAGTAGCAGCAACACAGACCCCGGCATCGGCTTACCAAAACTCGTGCCGCCTGGGGCCAGTGCGTTAAATGTGTGCGCCACGATGAGGACGCCCTCAAGCGTTTTGCCAAACAACCCGAGGGCAAAGTCGGCTACGCCAAAGGGCGACATCAGCAATGCCAATGCCGCCAGCGGGGCCGTGGCCAGGGATATGATTGGCATCGCGATCAGGTTCGCCAATAGGCCAAAACCTGCCACGCGGTCGAAATGATACATCGCGAACGGCATTGTCGCCAATCCTGACACGAGTGACGTGACCGCCAATGACTTTATCCAGAACATCGCGCCTCGACCTCCCGGCTGGGCGAGTTCTCTACGCCGGCGTTGCCACGCCTCATAGGTTGCGATCAGTGCCCCCGTTGCGGCAAAAGACATTTGAAATCCGGGCGTTAAAACGCTCCACGGCGACAGTAGAACGACGATAATCATGGCGATAGACAAAGAGCGTAGACTCAATGCCACGCGGTCAAACAAGACGGCTCCAAACAGCACTGCGGCCATGATGAAAGCGCGTTGCGTCGAAACACTTGCCCCAGATAGGATCAAATAGACCAAGCTGGCGATAAGCGCGGCAACCGCCGCCGGTTTCTGCACCGGGATGCGAAGGGCAAGCGGTTCGATCAACGCGAGCCCGCGCCAGACCATCAGATAAATCAAGCCGCCTACAATACCCATATGCAAACCGGATATCGCCAATAGGTGCGCAAGACCCGAGCCGCGCAGCGCTTCCTGATCCGCCGTTGACATGAAACTGCGATCCCCCGACGCCAGAGCCGCCGCGAACCCACCCGCTCGTTCCCCCGAGGCCTGATAGACATAATGGCCGAGATTTCGCCGATGCTTGGCCACCCAAAGCCGAAATTGATTAAGGCGTGAGGATGGTGCTCCGAGCGCGCCGCCGCGGCAGCGCCCCTGAACATAGCCAACCGCCCCCAAGCCTTCAAAATAGGCTTGTCGATCAAACGCGTAATCCCCTTTGACGATCGGGCCCGGCGGCGGACGCAAAACGGCCCAGCAGCGCACAAACCGCCCCGACTCGACGGCGAGGCGCGTCGTGTGGGTCACCCGCACACGGTCTGGTAGGTTGGCCCTCGGTACATCATCAATTGCATGCACGATGAGCCGCAGACGAACCCCGCGCTTGGCCGGTTCGATCTCCTCAACCCAGCCCTCAACCATAACGGGGCCAATCATGTCGGTGATCACCGGATGGGAAACCCGTAATGTTGCGAGTTTTCCCGCCAAGGCGCCGACACTCGATCCGGTTAGGAAAATCAACCCACTCAGCAGGATAGGCGCGATCAGCCATCGCCGCGATGCCCATAAAAGCACAAAAATTGCGGAGGTGGCGGCCAATAGAAGCGGCCAAAGGGCAGGCTCTGTCCAAATGGAAGCATACCATCCGGCCCCCGTACACAAACCGAACGCGAAAAATAGCGGCTGGCGATCAACCCCGCCAATACCGATAAGCCAACGCACAAAACGCACCGGCTCACGCGCGCCCCCCTTGCGAAGTGAGGCGTCAACGTGTTCATGCAGATCAGCATCAACAATCCGACCCGTTAGAGGCTTCGAACCCGGCTCATGACTATAGTTACCCGTTTTGCACCCTCCCCCACCGGAATGCTCCACATTGGTGGTGCACGTACAGCCTTATTCAATGCGCTTCTGGCACGCCACCACAAGGGCAAATTTCTACTTCGTGTCGAAGACACCGACAAAGTCCGCTCAACCGAGGAAGCGAGTCAGGCGATTTTGGAAGGTCTGCGCTGGCTGAAATTAACGCCGGATGAGCCCCCGGTATTTCAAAGCCAGAACGCCGATCAGCACACCGCCTGTGCCGCCGCGATGGTCGACAATGGCACGGCGTTCCGCTGCTATGCGACACCAGAGGAATTACAAACCCGCCGCGATGCTGGTGAGGCCAAGCGGGCCGCTGCCAAACAGGACGGTATTAGCGACGAGCAGAAAGCCGCCTTGCTGGCGGACGCCGAACAGTTTCTGTCCCCCTTCCGCTCGCCATGGCGCGACGGGGCGCCTGCGCCCGCGCCCGACGCGCCCTATACTGTGCGGCTGCGGGCGCCCGATGCGGGTAAAATCACCGTGGATGACGGCGTACAGGGCGAAGTTTCCATCGATGCGAGCGAAGTGGATGATCTCATCCTGCTGCGCGCCGATGGCAGCCCGACCTATATGCTGGCCGTTGTGGTCGATGATCACAATATGGGCGTGACGCATGTCGTTCGCGGCGACGATCATTTGCGCAATACATTCCGGCAAATCCCGATCTATCGGGCGATGGGCTGGGATATTCCTGAATTCGCTCACCTGCCCCTCATTCACGGCACCGACGGCGCAAAACTATCCAAACGACATGGCGCATTATCGACGCTAGCCTATCGCGATATGGGCTACCTGCCGGAGGCCATGACGGCCTATCTACTGCGCCTGGGCTGGAGTCACGGCGATCAGGAGGTTTTCACACTCGATGAGGCTGCAGTGGTCTTTACCATCTCGGGTCTCAACAAATCGCCATCGCGGCTCGATTTGGAAAAATTGAATGATGTCAACGCTCATTTCATTCGAACGGCAGACGAGGAACGATTGCTGCGGCTGCTAACACCGCATATTGCCAATCTGACAGATATTTGCCCGGACCTTTTATCGCGGATAAAGACCGCACTACCGATCGTTAAAGAACGCGGGTCAACTTTACTGGAAGTTGCTGAATCTTTTAGATTTTTATGGGACAGCAATGCCGATAATTTGAACAAAAAGGCCCGCAAAGCCCTGCGCGAAGAAGGGCTTGCGCACTTAAAGCTTCTGCGAGCAGCCCTAGACCAAATCGAAATCTGGTCTATTGAGGCGGTGCAGGGCGTGCTGGAGGTGTATTGCACCGCACACAACCTATCTATGGGACAGGTCGGTCCGCCGCTTCGCGCGGCATTAACCGGAGGACTGCCCGC
>JGI24724J26744_10001515_pt1 | contig 15888 bp, 20 predicted proteins | sample Cruoilmetagenom7_FD_26744 | JGI IMG/M metagenome (IMG submission 26744)
GGACATTCCGCCCGCTCGCCTTTGACCACACCACAACCCGCACCAGACGCAACAGCAAAACCGGCCACAGCCACATAGGCACATGCGCGAAATGGCTCGGGTGGAAGATCACTGGCATGGGGGGATTATACAGCGAGGTGCGTGGGGGGAGGATAGGTTTTGGGTTGGGGCGCTCTCTCACGGCCGCTTTGCACGGCTCGGCCGGGTGATGGGCTGCCCAGTCAAGCTGGGCAGAACGACAATGCGGCCGCACCGCCAGAAAATGCCCTCTGCCAGTGTTTGATGCGGCGTTAGCGAGCGGGAGAGAACGATTGGGTATTCAGCAAGTTTTTGTTCAACTCGGAATACCCAAACATTATCGCGCCAGACCTAAACTTCGTGGATTGACCTTTGAATGACGCCTTAAAGCCCTAGAAATTGTCCTTGCGGCCGCGGACTTCGGCGAAGGTGGCGACAGCGTCGCCGGGGTGGCCCATGGCGGCCTGTAGGGCCGGATCATCGGCGCGCAGGAAAGGGTTGGTCATCACTTCACGGGCCAGACCCATCGGGACTGTGCGTTCGCCGCGGGCACGTTTGGCATCAATTTCTTCGATATAGATTTTCAGCGCCGTATTATCTGGATCAACCGATTCAGCGAAGCGAGCATTGCTTTGCGTGTATTCGTGGGCGCAGTGCAGCACCGTTTCTGGCGGCAGGCCGCGCAGGGTCAGCAAGCTGTTCCACATCATCGCGGCATCGCCTTCAAACACGCGGCCGCAGCCGAGGGCGAAAATGGCGTCACCAACAAAGGCGACATTCTCCGCAGCGATATGGTAGGCGGTATGGCCNAGCGTATGGCCCGGCACGTCCAGCACATCGGCGGTGTAGCCGCCAAGCGTGACTTGGTCGCCGCCGCCNGCCTGAACCTCAATCCCCGGGATTTTTGCCGCTTCACCCCTGGGGCCNATAATCGTGCAGCCGGTCGCCTCTTTGATTTTCAGGTTTCCGCCAGCATGGTCGGGGTGCCAGTGCGTGTTCCAGATCGCGCTGATCGTCCATCCCTGGCTTGCCGCCTCAGCGAGATAGACGTCAGCATCAGGCGTATCAATTGCCGCTGTCTCGCCCGNTGCAGTGTCGTGGACTAAATATCCATAATTATCATTCAGGCAGGGGAATTGATGTATCTTCAACATGGTACCATCTCAATCTAACCAATTATTTGAACGAATAAGAGACACATGCGCCAATCTGCGGCAACCCTTGAATCCTTTTATTTGTCCCGGCTTGGCCAGGCGACGGCNGATCGGCTGAGCCAGCGCTTGATTGATCTTTGGGGCGGGTGTGAAGGNCAGCGTGTGCTGATCATTGGGTTTCCGCCGCCACTCTTGCCACTTTGGCAGGATCTGGCGCGGACTTGNGTTGGNGTCGTGCCTGAAACGGTTGGCAATGTGCGCTANGAAAATCAACGCGGCGGGGCGATCGCGGTCAGCCCAGAGCAGCGATTGCCATTTGGCGACGGCGTCTTTGACCGCGTNATCNTGCTGCATGCNCTGGAAGAGGCGGACAATCCNCGCTTGATCCTGCGCGAAGCCTGGCGTGTTCTGGCCCCNGAAGGNCGGATTGTTGTGGCNACCGCCAATCGGCGCAGTTTCTGGTCACTGGATGAGGGCAACGCGTTCGGGCATGGCCGGCCATGGACACGCAAACAATTGATNCAATTCATGGCGGACAGCCTGTTTCAGGTGACCGCGAGTACGACAGCGGTGCATATGCCGCCGCTAAACTGGTCGATCATCACGGCGGCCTCGCGGTCTTGGGAGCGGGTGGGTGAGATCCTGACGCCGGGCCTTGGCGGGGTGGTGTTGGTGGAGGCGGTGAAGCGTTTATATGCAAAACCGGGCGGAAGCGCGGCCGCAGCGGTCACCGACGCCCGACAAGCAAGCAAAGGCCGCGCAGCTTTGCCCAGAAACAAAGCAGCGCCGGGGGTTCGCACGGGAAGTACAAAATCGCCAATTGACGTGGCCGCTACAACCGATACGCCATAGATAGCCGTAACTATTGGGAACCGAGCCTATGAAACTCGTAACAGCCATATTCAAACCCAGCCGCCTGGACGCGGTGATCGATGCGCTCGGCGAGGTTGGCGTATCCGGTCTCACCGTGTCGGAAGTACGCGGTTATGGACGCCAGCAAGGCAAAACCGAAGTCTATCGCGGCGCCGAATATGAAGTGCGACTGCTGCCAAAGGTCAAAGTTGAGGTCGCTTGCGGCGCCAGTGAGGTTGATCGCGCGGTTGAGGCGATCACTAATGCGGCCAATACCGGAACGATTGGCGACGGCAAAATCTTCGTTGTGCCGATGGATTCGATCATCCGTATCCGCACTGGCGAACGCGACGAACAGGCGATTGGCAGCTAGGCTGCGCCGAAAGCGATCCGACCACAGGTCTTGATTTTGTTCGCCCTTGCCTGCACGAGGGGCGTTCAAAATTGGAGAGACGGATGGCCGGTCCAAAAGCGCTAGACAATATTCTTGAGATCACGCCCTATAAAGGCGGGCAAAAGCTTCCCGATGCGTTGAAGCTGTCGTCAAATGAGAACCCGCTCGGCTGTAGCCCGAAAGCGCAAGCCGCGGCAATCGACGCGGCCAAATCGTTGGAGCTTTACCCGGATGGGTCGGCCAGCGAGCTGTGTCAGGCGATTGGCCAGAAATACGGGATTGACGCCGACCGGGTGGTTTGCGGCGCCGGATCGGACGAAATTTTCCAATTGCTGGCGCGCGCCTATTTGCAACCCGGTGATGAAATCCTGCAAAGTCAGCACGGTTTTCTGGTCTACCGTTTGGTGGCGCAACAATCAGGTGCGGCAACGATCAGCGCGCCTGAAAAAGACCTGACCACCGATGTCGACGCGCTGCTCGAACGGGTTACCGCGCGTACAAAAATCGTCTTTGTCGCCAACCCCAACAACCCAACCGGAACCTATATTCCCTATAGCGAAATCAAGCGACTGCACGCCAACCTGCCAGAAAACGTTCTTCTGGTGCTGGATGGGGCCTATGCCGAATATGTCAGCAAGAATGATTATAGCGCCGGTATGGACCTGGCCGGTGAGATGGAAAACGTGCTGGTCACACGCACTTTCTCAAAAATTCACGGGCTGGCGGCGCTTCGCCTCGGTTGGGCCTATGGCCCGGAAAGCGTAATCGATGCCCTGCACCGCACACGTGGGCCATTCAATGTCAGTGCGGTTGCCCAAGCCGCCGGGATTGCCGCCCTGAAGGATGATGCTTTTCAGGCCAAGTCAAAAGCGCATAACGAAGCCGAGCTGGCGCGTGTCGGCGCCGCGATTGAAGCCGCCGGTTTCAAGACCTATCCCAGCGTTGGCAATTTCATCCTGGTGCGGTTTGAAGACCGGGACGGCCGCCGCAGCACAGACGCCGATACGTTTTTACGCGCCCGCGGCATCGTCATCCGGGACGTCAATGTCTATGGGCTGCCCGATTGTTTGCGCCTGTCGCTGGGCACCGTATCGGGTAATGATGACGTGATTGCCGCTTTTGAGGCCTTCGCGAAACGCTAATGACCGACCCTGTTTTCAATCGGATCGCGATTATAGGAACCGGCTTGCTCGGCGCGTCGATTGCGCATGCGGTCAGCGCCTATGGCGGCGCGGCGCAGGTGGCGATGTTTGACGGGGATGCCGCGGCCCGCGATCTTGCCGGGAAAATCGTTCCCGGACAGGTCAGCCAGACCCTTCAGGACGCGGCGGAAAATGCCGACGCGGTCTTCCTCTGCACACCGGTCGGCGTGTTTGGTGAGATTACCGCCAGCATTGCCCCTTTCTTGAAGCCGGGCTCAATCCTCACTGATGTTGGTTCGGTAAAATCCCGCGCCTATGACGATATGCGCGCGGCCTGCCCGGATAATGTCCACCTGATCCCCGGACACCCGATTGCGGGACCGAGAAATCCGGCCCGGATGCCGGGTTTGCCAGCCTGTTTCGGGACGCCTGGCATATCCTGACGCCGGAAGACAATCCGGATCCTGATTATCAAGCCGCCCTCGCGAATCTCACACTTTTTTGGCAAGGCCTTGGCGCAAAGGTCGAACATATGGACGTGGCGCGCCATGACCGTGTGCTGGCGATCACATCGCACCTGCCACACCTGATCGCCTATAATATCGTCTCAACCGCCTATGACATGGAAAATGTCAAAGACGGAGAGGTGGTCAAATATTCCGCCGGTGGGTTTCGAGATTTCACCCGGATCGCAGCCTCTGACCCGGTCATGTGGCGGGATGTCTTCCTCGGCAATAAGGACGCGGTGCTAGAGACATTGGGCCGGTTCAGTGAAGATCTCGCCGTCTTGCAGCGGGCGATCCGCTGGGGCGATGGCGACACGCTGATGCGGGAATTTCAGCGCGCACGCGGCATCCGCAAAGCGATTATTGATGCCGGGCTTGATACCGCAGAGGCCGATTTTGGCCGCCGCCATCCCGACGCCGAAGATTAGGTCACAATGTAAAACGGGCAGCGCTCCCCTTTAGGACGCCGCCCGTTCCTGCATTGATCATGGATCAACGCTTCCACCATCAAGTCATTGCGTCTACGGACGTCGCAAATTCCTTCGGCTTTTTTAGAACACAGCCTGACGAATAATCATCCCCCCCATGCTCTGAAATCACCTTAGACTTGGCCACCTGAACGCTGTTCACCTATCTTGTTGGCCCTTATTCATGTTTGTTACGGTATGTTCATGTTGGGTTGATGGAGGCCAGAAATGACGCGATTGTTTACACTGATGGCGGCAGGCGCGGCGCTGACCGCCTGCACGACGGCTGAACTTGAGGCGATTTCCGCTGGTTTGGCGCAAGGCCTGGCCGAGGCCTCGTATGAAACCAGTCAGCCTTATGGCTATACCGGCGCTTACTACAATCCGGGCGCGTTCTCGACCTATTCCGGTTGGCCATCCAGCTATAGCTATGGCGAGTATGTCGGCTATTTTGGCTGCGCGCATACCGGCTCATTCTACACGTGCGACAGTGATGGTGACGGTTATGCTGACATGTATGGCAATACCAGCGATGGCTCCTATTCATCCTCGCACCTGCGGGTGAACGGGCGCGGCGAAGCCTATACATGGGCGAATGATTGTTCGTGCTGGGCGCGCGAACGCTCACTCGATGGTGCCGCAAGGATCGCCATGACCACTATCGCGATTATGACTAAGCGCGCTTAGTCCGATGCGGGCGGAACGTGGCGGTCAAACCAGCTGCAAAGCTCGGAAAACCGGCTAAACTGTTCGGCGCATAGATTGGCAAAATCGGGATCATGCACGATATTGAGGTCCGGCATGTCATGCCAGATCGCGCAGCCTTTCCGGCGCAAAAACGCGCCGCGCGGATGATCCTGCTCAAACGGTTTCGGGACGCGCTTCAGCGGTGGATCGTTCAACCGCCCACCGGCCGCGATCAAATCTGACAGTATCCGGTCGAGGTTTTCCCCGGCCTTTCCGTGCACCGCGTCGCGATAGGCAGCGAGCTGACCCTTGTCGAACCGCATCATGCCGCCACCAAGCACCAGACCGCTGGTTTGCAGACCAAAAAANANAGCACAGCGCCCGCCTTCGCGGCGAAACAGGATATGCAGATGCGAATTATACGGCGTCTTGTCCTTGGAGAAGCGGATATCGCGATTGATCCGAAAGATTTTGGCACTGTGCAGATCATCGGTCTCGGCCTGCAAACGAAACTTCATCGCCGCAACGAAGCTGGCTGCTGGGTCTTTCACCGCGGCCTCATAACGCGCCTTGTTCGCCTGAAACCATTCGCGATTATTGTTGGCCTTCAGGTCGTTTAGAAAACGAACCGTGTCGGCGGGAAATCCTGCAAATCCTGACATCTAGTTCCCCTTTCTTTAGGTGTGGCGGGGCTGTTGGCTGAAANCCTGTGNGGCATCATCATTGCGCGTTTTCGGCGGGACGTCATCCTTTCGGGTAAGCAAGACGCCAANGTCGCGGCGCGAAGCCTGNTCGCATCCCCTNTTCGCATCCTATGGGCAGTCGCCTGATTTTATGTCATAAACACCACATGATCAGATCAGCTACTGCCCTCGCCGTCCTCGTNTTTNCCGCCGCTTGCGCAACAAGTGTTCCGTATGGCCCCGCCGAGAAGGANGGNGGAAAAGGATATGCGGTCCAGCCGATCGAATCTAATCGGTTCCGNGTTTCATACACCGATACGAAGCCGGAACTNGCCAGAACAAACGCCCTACGCCGGGCCGCTGAAGTGACGAAAGAACAATCGGCTGACTGGTTTGAAATTGTTGGCGCCTATGATGACAGTTCAACCCAATCAGGGCGTAGCGGGTCNTCGATTTCAATCGGTGGCGGCACCAGTTCTGGCGGAAGCTCCAGGGTTGGTCTTGGGGTTGGGTTTGGTATTCCAATTGGTGGATCAGCCGGCCCGGCAACGCATGTTCTGGAAATCATCACGGGCAGCGGCGACAAGCCCGATGGCGAGCGCGTTTATTTGGCTGACGATGTCTTGCTAAATCTGGCCACTCAATAGGCTAGACCCGCAAGCCGGCTTTCTGGCGATACACCGCGAGCAGGTCGAGCTGTTCATCACTTGGGCTGCCTTCGGCTTCCGACACATAGACAAGCATGCCATCAAGATCGACCATTTGTTTGTCTGACATGCCGGGCGAAGCCTGTATGAACGCCGTCATCTTGGACACGACGGCATGCGCCGCACCGGCCTCACGGGCGAGCCATCCGGCCTGCGTAATCAGATTGTTCGCATCTGCCTCGTTAAACTCAAAATGTTGAATGATTTCTGCCCGGATCACCGCTTCTTGCTTCTCGGTAACCGCCCCGCGTGCCTGAGCGATCTCCAGCATCAAGATTGTCGCTGCCTCTCGCGGGTCTTCGACGACCTGTAAGCCGCCCTTCCGGCTCATATTTCGAAACCGCATCTTTCGCGGCAGATTGGCGACGGTTTCAGCCGCCTTCATACCCTCTTGCGCGGCCCCGCTCAGCATTTTCAAGCGCCAATACCAAACTGCAACAAACGTCGCCAAACTGACAAGGCCGATAAGAATATGCATGCGTTTTATCTCATTTAGTGCTCTCAATAGCGNCACTATACACCGGTTTGGTGTTGAAGAGGTAGTGAAAACCAACCAAACTCTATGAATGACCGAAGACGATTATAACGCGTATTGTGGCGGGCTGCCGGTGACCACGCATGTGGTTCAATGGGGGGAGTCCCACGTCTGGAAGGTCGGCGGCAAAGTGTTCGCCATTGCCGGATGGCGCGAAGGCGATGAGTTCGCGGTGACGTTTAAAGTTACCCCGCTCTCCTACGATATTCTCAAGGATCAGCCGGGGCTGCGGCCCGCGCCCTATATGGCGTCTCGGGGGATGAAATGGATTCAGCATTACGCCGAGCCCGGGCTCGATGACGAGGCNTTGAAACTGTACATAAAGGAAAGCCACCGGCTGGTGGCCGATGGCTTATCCAAGAAGAAACAACGTGAACTTGGCCTATTGGCCGACTAGCTAGGGCTGGCCGCCATCAATCGCATCAAGCTCGCCCTGCGCATTATTGGCTTGCTGCACAACATAAGCGCGGACCGCCTCAATCTCGTCTTCGGACAGGACATCAGCGAACGAAACCATGCCAATCGATTGCAGGTTGCCATCAGCGACAACCCCTTTCCATGCATCGGCATTGGACGAGTAAATCGACCAGCGCAGATCCGGAAGAACCCCGGAGCTGACCGCCATTGGGCCATGGCAGACGGTGCAATTGCGTGCGTATTGNACGAGGCCGGTTGCGAGTTGTTCTTCGGTTCCGAANTCTTCAGCCTGGGCGATGCGCTCAATCATTGGCAGATCAACATCTGCGATCACCTGGTCGCCGCCGAGCTTGAACGTCACGACTTTGCCGACGGCCGGCGGCACTTTTTTGTCAAAGGCAAAGCCAGCGGCCAATGTGAACGCACTGCCCCAACCGGTTGTGATCGTGACATATTGTTCGCCATCGATCTCAAACGTGCCCGGCCCAGACGCGGCGCCAGACTTAACATCATGGCTCCACAACCTGTCGCCCGTGGCCGCATCATAGGCCACGAACTCGCCGTTTAGCTTGCCCTGAAACACCACGCCGCCAGCGGTCGACAGGACGCCGCCATTCCACGGGCCGTCATGTTCAACCGTCCAGCGCGGTGCGTTGGCGACTGGGTCCCACGCAACCAAGCGGCCCTTCAGGCCCGACTTGAGGAACTTGAACACTTCACCGGGAACAATAGCCGGGATGTCCGCGGCAAAGTCAGCGCCGGTATTCCACTTGGAAGAATTGTCCTGAAAGCGAGGATCTTCTGAATAGGACTGGGGAATCTCCTGCGCCGGGATAAAGGCCAAACCGACGTCCGGGTTAAACGCCATTGGATGCCAATTATGCCCGCCAAGCGGACCCGGCATTTGTTGATATGGTATCTCAGCATAGCGCGCCTCGGGGATTTCGATTGGGCGCCCGTCGGCCGTCAGCCCTGTCGTCCAGTTTTGCGGGACATAAGCTGCGCCCTGAATAAATTCGCCGCTTGCCGCATCAAGGACGTAGAAATAGCCATTCTTCGGCGCCTGCATCACCACACGGCGATCCGCGCCACCTTCGCCAAGTGGCAAGTTGGCCAGAATCAAAGTCTGGGTCGCGGTATAGTCCCAACTCTCGCCGGGCGTGGTTTGGAAATGCCACTTATACTCACCCGTATCGGCATCAACCGCGACGATGGACGACAAGAACAGATTGTCCAACCCAGATGGATCGCGAAGACGCTGGTTCCATGGCGACCCATTGCCGACGCCAAAGATCACACTGTCATTTTCAGTGTCGTAAATGATTGAATCCCAAACGGTGCCGCCACCACCATCCGTTTTCCACGCGCCCGTATCGCCCCAGGTGACATTGCCTACCTGTTCAAACGCACTGTCAGAGGCGGCCCCATCAGGCTGCTTGTCTGCGCTAGGAACGGTATAGAAGCGCCAGATCATGTCGCCGCTATTGGCGTCATATGCAGAAACATAACCGCGCACGCCAAGTTCAGCGCCGCCATTACCGATCAGGACTTTGCCATCAATCACGCGCGGCGCACCGGTAATCGTATAAGGGCGAGATTGATCGACGGTCACCTCCGACCAGATCAATTCGCCGGTTTGCGCATCCAGGGCCTGCAAGCGCCCATCAATGACACCTGCAAACACCTTGCCCTCATAGACCGCAACACCGCGGTTCACGACATCGCAGCACGCATTCACGCCAACCGCGCGATCAACATCAGGATCATGCACCCAAAGCTCTTCGCCGGTCTTGGCGTCCAGCGCGTAAACGACCGACCAGGCCGATGTGACGTACATAACACCGTCAACAACGATTGGTGTCGACTCAACCCCGCGGGCCGTCGCCAGATCATAAGTCCATGCGACACCAAGGTCAGCGATATTGGACGCATTGATGCTGGTCAGAAGCGAGTGGCGCTGCTCGTCATAGGTGCCGCCATGGGTCAACCATTCTGCCGGGGTCTCACTAGCATTCATCAGCCGTTCGGCGGTCACATTAGCGAACACTTCCGGGGCCGGGTCAGCTGTAACCTCTGGCGTATCACTGGACTGGCCGCAAGCCGACAGCAGGACCGCCGTCAAAACCGCAGCCGCGGTCAATTTGAGCGAATTCATAAGCGCTTTCCTCGTTTCCTCACCCATGGGGCGGCCTCTACCGGACCATTTGTTCGCGAGAATATGGATTTTCAGAGGTCTGTCGAGGTCGGCCGTTGCGGCAACTCTTTCGCGGCATCTAGTAAATCGCTCTGTGCCGCGTCGATGGCACCGGCGACAATCTGGTGCCAATCCGCCTTTGATCCGGCTTGTGCGCTGCCATCTGGGAAGGTCACTGATCGAGAGGCATTCACGCAGCCGCCCTCAAGGCGGTTGCCGCCGTCACGCGAAGAAACGAAGCCGGCCAAGGCTTCGGCTGCGCCGGCACCCTGCGCGCCATATCCCGGCACCAGAAAGAGCGCATTCGGCGCAAGACCGCGCAAAGACCGGGCTTCATCCGGGCCGGTCGCCCCAGCGACCAGCATCAGGCCCGACCAGTCATGCTGACCCATCAAGCGTTCAATCATCGGGGCCAGCGATTCAACCACGCGCGCATAAAGCGGCGCACCGCCCATATCCCTGGTCTGATAGTCAGTCGCGCCGGGATTGGAGGTTCGCGCCAGCACGATGACACCTTTGCCGGTCTCTTGCGCCGTGCGCACGTGCGGCTCCAGCGTATCCAGCCCCATATAGGGGTTAACCGTCAACGCATCGCAGGCAAATGGGGCATCCTTGGCGAGATAGGCGCTGGCATAACCCTCAGCCGTGGAGCCAATATCACCGCGTTTGGCATCCATAAGAGTGACCAATCCGGCCGCCTTGGCAGCGTCGCAAACCCGGGCCAGGGCCCGCATGCCTTGCCAGCCATGACGCTCAAACAAGCCTGCTTGCGGCTTTACAATTCCGGCACGGCCAGCCGCCGCCTGCACGACCGCCTCGCCCCAAGCGGCGAGACCCGCCGGTGTATCGCCGCCGAACAGATCAGGAATGCGGCCTGCATGCGGGTCAATGCCAACGCATAGCGGGCCATGTTCTCGGGTTGCGCTGAGCAAGCGGTCAGCAAAATTCACGAACCTTCTCCGACCTGGCACGCGACCTTCACGACTTGTAGNTTGCGCCGGGCAAAGTCGGCTTCGCGGCCATAACTATCGGGCGAAAAGGGCCGCGGGCGTTCACCGATCAACTCCACGCCCTGTTCCTCAATGAAAGAGGCGACCGCCTCCGGTGAGGCGGAATATATCCGGCCGCGGCGCGGGCTTTCAGCCACGATAACACCGCGCACCCGGCCCAAATCATCATAGACGGGGCCGCCGCTCATNCCGCCAAGTGAGCCAAGCAGGCCTCTGGTTCGGCCCGTTTCAGCCCANGCCAATACCGTTTCCTTGCCTTTACGNAGACCNCCCGTGATCAAGCTGGAGCGCGCCAGAAGCCGCGACGCAGCCTCACCCGGCCGGCCCTGAGGGTAGCCAACATGATAACCGCGCGTACCGATCCGCAAATCATTGGCGGTATTCAGATCAACGGGATACGGGCTTGACGTGGTTTCAATCAAAGCGAGGTCATATCTTTCTGACACCGTTACCGCGCGTGCGCGGACATATTGATCCGGTGCAACCAAAAGCGCGACCTCGTCGCAGCCATCGACAACGTGGCGAGCGGTCAGCCATTGCCCTTGCTCATTAATCGCGAATGCCGAGCCGATCCCGCTCTTTGGCTTTGTCACCTGAACCAAAACCCGCTCATCGAAGGCCGAAGCGGGCGGTAACATCGCCCCCTCTTCCTTGATTGCTTCAGGCGGCGGCGGCGGTGCGTCGTGCGAAGGCCCGGAAAAAATTGACCAAAGAACCACGCCGAGTACGAGCGAGTAGATAATCCAGTCGGGAATCCATCTTAGCACCCGCGCACTCCTAGTAGAGGCGTTGCAGGTTCGGGTCCCACAATCCGGCGGCCAAGATCAGCGCAACAGCGATTTTTGACGCNATCAACACGATCGCCGCGCCAGCTTCGTCATTTTGAATGCGCTGCGGGATATCCTTCAAGATCATATCGATGATCCTATAGGTCAGAAGTTGCAGCAATAAGGCGACGCTGCCCCATAATAACAAATCCAGCAAAGACAGGCTTGAAGCCAGACAGGATGCCAGCGGAATGGCCAATCCAACGATCGCGCCCGCCAGTGCCAGCCCGGCAGCGCCATTGCCGCCGCGCACAAGGGCCAGCTCTTTCCACGGTGTCAGCAGCACGTAAACCGCACTGGCGACCAGCAGCAAAATCCCTGCTGACCCGGTCATTAATAGGAAAGCAGGAAAGCCCTGCCGAAAACTATCTAGCGTTGCCGTCATACGTTGCGTCTCTCGCCAATTGTCCCACCCAAGACTGGTCTAGCCAAGGCAGCGCCCGCACTCAAGCCAGAAGGTTATCCTGCGGCCAGAAAATCAAATTTTCCAGGCGAAATCCCCGCACGAACAAAGTCAGGTCTTGTTCGCACTATCCTTAACCCGGATCTTGTTCTTGCCATGCTTGGTGCCGTGCAGGGCGGCGATCGCCGCGCCCGCCTCATCCGCATCCGGCATGCTGACAAAACCAAAACCTTTGGACGTATTGGTCACCTTATCCATAACAATCTGACACGATGTGACCTTACCATGGGTCTCAAACAGGGCCGATAGCTGGGCCTGGGTCCATGTGCGCGGCAGGTTCAGAGCGATAATATCCATCTTCTTGGCCTCGTCTATCCGCGCTCAAACGGGTCGCGCATCAAGATGACGTCTTCGCGTTCCGGCGAGGTTGAAACAAGTGCACATGGGCGGCCGACCAATTCTTCCAGACGGCGGACATATTTCACCGCTTCAGCCGGAAGGTCATTCCACGAGCGCGCACCGCGGGTCGAATCCGACCAGCCCGGCATGCTNTCATAAATNGGNTCGACATTGGCCTGATCNGTCAGCCCCGCCGGGAANTAGTCAATTTCTTTCCCGTTCAGGCGGTAGCCGGTGCAAATCTTGATTTCTTCAAACCCGTCCAGCACATCCAGCTTGGTCAGCGCCAATCCGGTGACGCCAGATGTCGCACAGGCCTGACGNACCATGACGCTATCAAACCAGCCGCAACGCCGCGAACGGCCTGTATTCACGCCAACCTCGCGGCCAACCGTGCCTAATCGNTCGCCAATCTCGTCATGCAGCTCAGTTGGAAACGGACCGGAGCCGACCCGCGTCGTGTAAGCTTTTGCCAGGCCCAATACATAAGTCACCGCACCGGGGCCAACCCCGGAGCCAGCCGAGGCATTGCCAGCGACCACGTTCGACGATGTCACAAACGGGTANGTGCCATGGTCAACGTCGAGCATCACGCCCTGCGCGCCTTCAAACAGTATCCGTTCACCGCGGCGAACATTCTCATCNAGATGTTTCCAAACCGGTTTGGCATAAGCGAGGATCTTCGGCGCGATTTCCAGCAAAGCCGCCTTGAGGGCCGGACCATCNGGCTCTGGCAGNGACAGGCCTGCGCGAAGCGGCCGGTGGTGNGCCAATAGGCGTTCAAGCTTCATATCGATGGCGGCCGGATCAGCCAGATCCGCAACGCGGATGGCACGGCGGCCAACCTTGTCCTCATAGGCGGGGCCAATGCCGCGCTTGGTCGTGCCAATCTTTGCATCGCCCAGCGCGCCTTCACGGGCCGCGTCAATGTCCTTGTGCCAAGGCAGGATCAGCGCCGCATTGTCGGCTAGCAATAGAGTTTCTGGCGAAACCTCAACGCCCTGCTTTTTGATCCCGGAGATTTCTTCGAGCATATGCCAAGGGTCAACCACGACGCCATTGCCGATGACCGATAGTTTGCCGCCGCGGACCAGACCAGATGGCAGCAAGGCCAATTTGAAGGTTACGCCATCAATTACCAGAGTGTGGCCAGCATTGTGCCCGCCTTGAAACCGAACAATCACATCGGCGCGATGCGACAGCCAATCGACAATCTTGCCCTTGCCTTCATCGCCCCATTGGGCCCCGACGACGACTACACCTGCCATTTTGGACACTCCTGAAAAGCCCACGCGCGTAAGACCGTGTTTGGGCCGGAAAAGCAAGCCCAAGAAAACTGAGGCTTGGATTAGAATATATATAAAATTGCACAGATCGCTTTATCTATAATCAAACAGAGTTCTGGTAGTCAGGCTGTATGGGACGCTTTAATCTCCGCAAATTACACGCCTCTGGCCGGGCCCTTGTTGCCGCGACAACCCTCGGCCTGTGCGCGGCCACGCCATCGGTCGGGTCGATCATCGATCGTCCGTTCATGAAAGTTGAGGGCGTTGTAATTGTTTGGGGCGCTGATGTCAGCAGCAATACGCCGATCGCCTCTGAATTCATTATCGAAGATAGCGGCGCCAGTACCGATCTGATCGCTGGCGATGCTTACACTGTCCTGACCGGCACACTGGACGCATTGGACGAATCCTACGCGAACGATTCCGGCGCGACCCTGCTCATTCGCCGGATTGCCAACGGTCCAAACCAAGATACGCGCGCCAATGGCGACCGCGTGACCAATGCGAGCGACAGTTTCACCGCTTTCGAATTGGACAATAGAACCGATGTTCGCACGGTCCGCAGTGAGATAGAATCGTCCTTCTATGTCGCCTCAAACAAGGCATTCAGCATTGATGCGCTTGCCAGCACGACTGGCAATCCGGCTGATTTGAACCTCATCCGGCTGCGCATGCGTGTCTCACGCACCGGGTCAGACGCTGGCTTATCGTTTGGAACGTCGGCCCAATACCCACACACCGGCAACACAAACCGCTCTGGTGTTCAGCACAATAACTATCGCAGGCTCTCGACGATGACCGGCGGTTACAATATTTTTAACGGCAACCGCCGCACCGCGGCGACTCCCGGCGATCTCGCCGCGCAGTCCGTTCGTTTCGACAATACCTATCGCTGGAATACCGGTAATATTGACCTCGCCGCCGGCGTGTTCGATGTCGAGGCCGAAGTCGCCTACACCGTCTATATTCCCTGATTTCATTTGAATATGGCTGGGCCGGTCGAACCATCAAATGCCGACCTTTACCTGTTCAGCGGCGATTATCCGCATGTTGAGGGTGGCGCGCCCTAGTCTTTCATCAAGCCAGCGGCTTTCAGCGTCTTACCGGCGCGAATAACCTTGGCCAGCTTTTCTTCCGATGACCGGTCACCACTATTTGAGTCCGGGTGGAATTGGCGAACATATTCGGCATAGCGGGCCCGGATTTCTGGGGCCTTGGCATTCGGCTTCAGGTCAAGTTCGGCCAATGCACGTTTGGCGACGCCGGTGGCACTGCGATTGCCGCGACGGGCCTCTTTGGCCGCTTCGTTATTTTCAAAGAAGTCGCTGCCCTTCCAGGTGCGCGGGTCGGCGCGTTTGCCCGACTTGGTGCCGCCCATCGGGCCAGAGCCCATTTTCCAGGTTGGCGTAAAGCCGTAGCGAGCGCTTTCGCGAAAATCTTTTTGTTCTTCGTCGGTCATCGTGTCGAAGAAATTGAACGACTTATTATACTCCGCCGCATGGCGCTTGCAGAACCAATGCTTGCCGTCGCCGACCTGTTTTGGCGCAGGGTGTTCACCTGCGAGATCGCAGCTGCCATGCTCACAAACACGGTTTTCCTGTGCTTTTGCACGCGATTTATCGTCGGCCGGCGGCTTCACTCGTATATCAGTGAATTTTACGCGGTAATCATAGTCTTTGCTCATCAGCGGCACTGTATATATGTTTCTGCTTAACGAGGCCAGAACTGATGACACGACAATCCAGAATTTTTACAACTCTGACCGAGACCTTCGCCCCGGAAATGCTCGACGTGATTGACGATAGCGCCCGCCATGCGGGCCATGCCGGGGCCAGCGCCGAAGGTGAAACACACTATAATATAGTGATAAAGTCGGCGGCCTTTGCCGGTCAAAGCCGGGTTTCAATGCAACGCGCGATCATGCGAGCTCTGGATGAGGAATTCCAAACCGGGCTGCATGCGCTGTCGATCAAGGCCTCCACAATCTGACCTTATTCGATAAGCCTTTGGTTAAGCCCTCTCGGCTAATCTAAGCACCAGTCGGAGGCGGTCATGGCGGCGCAACACAAACTCAACACGAATACCGAGCGTGCCCCCGCAGGCACCGTTCGTGTTGCCGCGACCGCCGATCAAACCTGGGCGTTGGACGCTGAATTTCTGTATAAACGTCTGGAAATATTGCGCCCCGTCGGGAGGCATTACGTCAA
>JGI24724J26744_10001519_pt1 | contig 15858 bp, 14 predicted proteins | sample Cruoilmetagenom7_FD_26744 | JGI IMG/M metagenome (IMG submission 26744)
ATGAAGGAGAGGGTGTTCATGAAGTTCTTTTCGTGGGCAGGATTGCCGTAAGGAGAGAAAACAGCAGAGGGTGTATTGGGCCTGAGCAGCGTTGCGAGTGANAAAATTTAGTGTTTATCAGGATATCGAGGTAAATGCTAACGGGAAAACAGAAGCGTGTGTNCTGTTGCATCGACCGACTTGCAACCGTTGTGGGGNGCATTTTTTGTTATTTTGCTGTGAGGAACCCCCATCCTGTCAGGGAGAAACAGGATGTTTCTCAANGAAGAGTAGTGTTTTGTTTTTGCGATATCTTATGGTATTTCGAGGACTATCCTCCCTTNTTCCTTCTCGTTCGTTCTCGGAGNAGGCGCGGCAGGGCGGAGTGTGAGGTGGGGAGCAGTATGCCCTTGGATGGATGTTTTCTGGGCGTGCTTTTTATGACTGGCGCGCGCTTCGAGGNTTTTATGGAAGCGCGCAACCCATCCTGGGGGGAGTATGGGGCTTGTGGGAAGGGCGGCATTTCCACAATGAAGACGCTATTGCAGGTCTTGGTGAGGCGTGGATCGGTAGAGCTTGGTGCGGGCTGGGGATGACGGGAGAATGATTGTTTGTCGCGACTGTCGGGATTCTTGCTGTACAGGCAGACAAGAAGCTTTTTCTGGTTTTTTCGCGTGTTTGTTGTCGCACTTCTCGAAGTTCGCTCAAGTACCTGAGCGATATCTACTCGTCGCGTGGTGTGCTGTCTTTGGTGTTGCCCGCTATTGACCTGGAGAAGTTTTTGCTGCCTGTAGAGAGGCGGAAAGAGGACGAGGGGGGATTAGCGGTTATTGGCTCGCTCGATCCAGTAAAAAGAGTCTGTGATTGTGATTTTGTAGCGGTTGACTGCGTTTATTGCGTCGTGCAGTGTCGGGAAAGATGCAAGAACGAGATCATTCTTGCGATCGGAATTGGCGATCACAATGTATCGGTTACTTGGGAGGGTGTCCACGCTGACACTCTCCTTGTTCAGAATTTTTTGTATACACAGGCCAACAGTATGAAGGGTGCTGTGCGTTCCATGTCAGTGCAGCCTATCAGAGGGTTTTTTTGCACTGTGAGGAAGGACGCACGCGATCCTCTACTTCGTGCCGGGTTTCTCGCTTAGTACTTTACGAACTCGAGAGGTCCGCGATTTTTTTCGCGTTGTAGGAGATGGTCAAGGATTCTCATGCGCATTTTGCGTGGCATGTGGTCAGAGAGAAAGAGGGAGTCAAGGCTCTTGACGGCCATCTCGGACAGAGGCCCCGGCATTTTGAATGCCCGATTGTAAACCGATGTTAAGATGTGCACGTTTTCTCGTGCGGCTTTCATTTCGGGCTGGTTGAAACCGGGCAGTTGCAAGATTGAGTCGCAGAAAATGGAGTCCCGGTGGTCTTCNGTGAGATATCCCTCTTCTTTACAGATATCATACATATGAGTATTTGGGAAGGGGTAGAAAACTGAGACTTGCATCGTGTCGGGTTCCGCGCGTGCGTTCACCTTGATGGTGTCGAGAATCATGTCGACAGTCTCATGAGGCATTGCCACCATGTTGGTGGAGACGGTTTTGATGCCATGATCGTGACACATCTGATAAACGCGTACGATGTCATCGTTTGTCATGTGTCGGTGCAGAATTTTCCCGCGTAGCCAGGGGTTTCCTGATTCGATTCCCATTGCCATGAGTTCGCAGCCGGCCTCTGCAAACATCACAATTGTTTCTTCGTCGAGCAGGTTGACGAATGCATTGCAGACGAAGGGTAAATCGATTTCGGCTTTGTAACGCTTGCAAAAATCAGTGAACCATTCTGGGTCCCAGGTGAGAATGTCGTCATCAAANCGGATAAAAGAGAGCGAGGAACTGCGGTCTTTCAGACTTTTTAGTTCTTTGATGACATTGTCTACTGAGCGAAAACGGACGTATTTCTTTTTATTTTCGTACTGCTGACGCTGGATGTGATTCGAACAGTAAGTGCAGTTGTAAGGGCAGCCACGGCAGGCCATAACTGTGCCGCGTTCTTTTTGATCTTCGCACAAGAGGGCGTCGTCGAAAAGGTCACGGTCGGCAAAGGGGAGGGCGTCAAGATCTTCAAGAAGTGGACGTACTTTATTGCGAATGACTTCGCCCTTGGTGTTTCGTCCCCACACATTNTCCAGANTGAGTGGATCGCCTCCGTCGCGTAGCGTGTTCATGATTTCTACGATGGCATGATCGCCTTCGCCGCGTACGACATAGTCCATGCTTGGGGTTCCCGGGACAATGTCCTCGGGGTCGAGCATGGCGTGCACGCCACCAGTGAGTGTAATGAGGTCAGGGAATGACTCTTTTGTCCACTCCGAGTACATTTTGCACTTCTGGTACATCATTGTAGTGGCAGAGAAAGCCAGTAGGTCCGGACTGTCTTCTTTCACCCTGGAGACAAATTCTTCGCGTTCCCAAGGACGAACACAGTGAATGAGGCTCACTTCGTGCCCGGCAGCTTTGAGTTGGGCCGACATCATGCATATACCAAGATGCATGCGCGCCTCGGGGAAGAAAGACCCGTCGGAGTACTGAAAGAAATCGGGGTAGACAAAGGTGATTTTCACAGATCCCCCAATGTGTGATGCTTGGCTCTTAGCATAGCCAGAAAGTAGATGTTTTGGACGAACTGCTGGAAACCCTTGCAAACTCCTCCGCNTTCCAGCGACTTGTGCCTAACGCAAAACGCACTGGATTTCTAGGTTTTTTGTTGTAGGCAGGATGTCCATGGGGGAGAGGCTGCCCTGGAAAGTGCGATGGGTTACGGCTTTGCGCTGCTCTCTTTTTTTGGGATTTTATGGAAGGTGGCAGTTTGCTTGGAGGGTNTTTTTNGGTGCTCAGGTTTTCGTCTTCAGGAGGCCTTGGAGCAGGAGAACTGCTCCGGCTTTGTCGAGCGGCTCATTCCAGTTTCCGCATTTTGGGGATTGCACACATCCCGGGCAAGATTCCGTGCATGTGCAGCTTTCCACAACGTGCAAAGTGGCTTCTGCGTGCGCGCGTCCTGTGGCGAATCCCTCTTCGGCAATACCGGTTCCTCCCGTGGTTCCTTCATGGATAAACCAGGTGGCGACGCCGGTTTGGGGGTGACGTTGCGTGCTGACTCCGCCAATGTCCCAGCGGTCACAGATGGCAAAGAGGGGAAGGATGCCGATGCCGGCATGTTCGCAGGCGTGGATAGTGCCTTGCAGAGTATCTGGGGAGACATTGCATATGACAAACAATTCATCCGGTATCAGGTACCAAAATGCCCTTGTGTGGAGGGATTTTGCAGGAAGATCCAGGGCTATTGTCTTGGTATTTCTGGAGGGGGGTCGGTCGAACGGTCGCTGCCGGTAACCAGTGATGCGCTGGGTGACCTCCACACTCCCAAGGCAAAGAAGGGCGCCTGTATCCCCCAATGGCATTGTTCTATCTGTATGTGCAATGCGGATATCGGTTTCCGCTCGTGGCTCGGTGTAGTACTCCGTGGGAGAAGGCGTCGCATGCGCGACACCCNTCGTGATGTCGAGCTCGGTCACTTNATAGGTTTCTCCCTGGTGCAAATAGATTGCTCCTGGGTGCACTGTCCAGGCGGCCCTGCCCGTGTCGACAGAACCAATCATCTGACCGCTCTCTCTGTTTAAAATGCTGACCGTGCGAGCGTCTGAGGACCGGATGGAGATGCTGCGGGCAAGAGATCGGCCACCGGAGGGAAACAGGCGGCCTTTGCGCATGCGGAGAAGTCCTGCCTCCAAGAGAGGGGCAGCACGCACGTCCATNTTCTCGCCGAGAATGGGCTCTGAGGAACGCAGTGGAAGCTCATAGGCGGCGCACGCGAGATGCGGATCGGCGATGACAGGGTTCTCGGAATTCACGACAGCCGGGGTTGGTGTCCGTGTAAACAAGGCCTCAGGTTGGGTCATATACCACTGGTCGAGCTGATCCTGACCTGCCACGAGGATTGCCAGGCTCGGNGTATCACCGCGTCCTGCTCGTCCGGTTTGCTGACGAAAGGACGCGATTGTTGAAGGAAAGCCGCAAAGGATGACGGCATCGAGGCCATGGATGTCCATGCCTAGTTCCAAGGCATTCGTNGTGGAGAGCCCGCGTAGCTCGCCTGATGCGATTTGCTCTTCGAGCGCGCGTCGTTCTTTTGAGAGGTAGCCCCCGCGATAACAGGCAATTTGTGCGGCTTCGGGGCTGTCTCCAAGNGCTTGTTTGGCAAGATGGGCGATCAGCTCGGCTGCTTTGCGAGAACGGGCAAAAGCAAGAGTTTGCATCCCATGTGCCACGGACCAACCAAGCAGCGCTGCGGTTTCTCCCACTCCGGAAACGCGTATTCCTTTTTTTGCATTGAGGAGGGGCGGGTTCCAGAAGATGGTGGAACGAGGTGGAGATGGGGAAGTGTCCTGCGTAATTGCATGCATCGGTATACCGGTAATTGCGGCAGCATGTTGTGCAGGTTTGCCGAGTGTGGCGGAGCTGCACACAAAGACAGGGTGTGCGGCGTAAGAGGCAGCAAGCCGGCGTAGGCGGCGCATGATGTGCGCGACATGGGACCCGAAGACCCCACGATAAGTGTGGAACTCGTCAATTCCCACGATATGGAGCCGGCGCAAGAAACTGGCCCATTGGGGATGGCCAGGGAGAATCGAGGCGTGGAGCATGTCGGGATTCGTAAGGATAACCGTGGCATGTTGGCGGGCGTAGCGCCGCTTTGCCGGTGGGGTGTCGCCATCCACGGCAACCGCTTCAAGACCCGGCATTTGTAGCGCGCGTAGACGGCGAAGCTGATCCCGGGCCAGAGCTTTTGTGGGAAAGAGAAGAATGGCTGTGGGATTTTTTTCTGTGGAAAGGTTTGCCCCCGGGGCGGTGCCGTCCTTGCCTGCTTGTTCTGCAGTCATCTCAAGCAGGGGGAGCAGATAACAGAGACTTTTTCCCGACGCGGTGCCTGTGGCGACAACGGTTGATTGCCCTCTCCGCACGAAATCCAGGGCTTCGGCTTGGTGCGCGTAGAGCCTGCTGATGCCAATACGAGTCAGTGCTGCCCTTGTTGTGGGATAGAGGACCGNCTGCGTAAATTTTCCAGGGTGCGCAGGTGTTTCCTCTACATGGGCTATTCTCTCCCTGAAGTTGGGTGAAGAGAGCAGCTCTTGCAGGGCAGTGGTCGCAAGCGGAATTTCCNTGTGCTCAGATAGCTTTGTGGTTTTTGATAACTTTGTTATTGTCATTTTTGCGCTACTTCGTAGGGTTTGTCTGGTGATTCCGCATGTTCTCTACGTTTTCTCCCTATCAAGAGTGCTATGTGTCGGTTTTTTTTGATCCCGCAAGAGTGGCACTGGATCAGTGGTTTGTTTTCATTGCTATCTTTGCGGGTGTGCATGCGTGTGATTGCAGCGAGCGTGATTTGAGCTGGGTCTGGCGGGCGCTTGTCTGCGACGATGGTTCTGCTCCAGCAGAGCTGCACGTAAAGGTGATGCGCGTGTGTCAACGTGTTTGCTCGTGCTTTTCTATGATGAGAAAAGCACGAAGAGGCTGATTTGCGAAAGGAACAGGACTTGGTCGATCTTGATCTTCGAGAGTCTATGAAGAATGACTTCCATGTTCTCTCTGTTGGCGGAGAGATTGATGTCTACACTGCTCCTTCTCTGCGTGAGAAGATCGAAGAAGTGCTAGGCGATAATGTCACTATGTTGGCAATTGACCTTGAAAATGTGGGTTTTCTTGACTCAACAGGACTTGGCGTACTGGTAGGCGCTATGAAACGTTTGAATGAACGGGACGGGAATCTCGTAGTCANCTGTACGAAACCGCATATTTTAAAAGTGTTTGAGATCACGGGGCTATCAAAAGTATTTGATATCCGTGACGATCTTGAGAAACTCTGAGCTACCCTCCTATGTTGGCCGTGAACGGCGATCTCACGAGTGTCCGATTGCAATTTCCCTCTCATCCACGCCATATCTCTTTGGCGCGGATGCTTGCCGGCGCTGTAGCGGAGCAAGGAGGGTTCGGTCCCGAAAGGGTGGCCGATATTCGATTACTGGTCTCTGAGGCATGTACGAACGCTGTTCGTGCCCAACAGGCACGAGGAGTTGTTTCTCCCATCACGCTGGTGTGCCGGGAAGATGGAGTCTTCCATGTAGAGATTGTCGATGCGACAGGGGCCTTCTTTGATGGCAGCATGACAGATGTGCTTCCCGATGTCGTGGGGGGCCAGGGAGAAAACGGAGGATTTGGGTTGCCTCTTATGCACCGGATCGCCGACCGACTTTCTTTTTTTGAAAATGCCGATGGGGGTACGACAGTGACTTTTTCTGTACGGAAAGAGAGTTCCTCTATNCAGTCCTCCTAGGTTGCCCCTTGTGCAACCCTCCTGGGGCGCCCCTTCTCGGCCACCCTTTTCGGTATACCCCCTCGTAGGCAGCCCTCTCTGCTTGACGGGGGGGAGGAGCTGTCGGATTTTCTTGATATCTGGATGTTTTTCACAGGACAGTATGCCGCGTGTGCTTCTGGTGTGCTGTTGCTCTGTTTTGTTGTGTGTGCGCCTTCTCTGTTTCCGGCGCAATCAAGTCTTGATGGTGTGTTGTGCGGATGCTCTCCATGGACATTGGGCCAAACGCCAAGAAACCAATGTTCTTCGTCTGCTTTCCCTTTATTGAATGCGGGAGAGCGCGGGGCGTTTGTGGTGTGCATCACATGATTTTTCCCTCTTTCGAAAAATTAGGGTTTCTTTTTTCATGTAGTTAGGGTATCCTAACTACATGAAGCACGNGAGACGCAGACTTTGAGTCAGGTCGAAGGCAAGATCGGGAGGCGCGAGATGATGCTACCGAAGGAGGCGATGACGGAACAGGCGTTGCAGCTTTTGTTCCGGAAAGAAATTGATCGCCACATCATTTTGGTAGGTCAGGCCGATGCTGCTGATCGTGCGGGGGAGGAATTCCGGGCAGCTTTTTGCAACACGAAAGCGGAACAGCATTTGTGGCGTGCAGTCGGATTACTTGAGTGCCTTGCCGGTGCTGATGCCTCTGTCGCTATGGAAGTGCCAAGAGAGTGTTTGTGAAGCAGGGAAACGGCAGTAATGCGCTTGCAGAACGATCTTTGTTGTAAGCAATTGTATTGCAAANCTATCTTGAGTAAGAAAAACGGAAGGATAATTTTGTGAGCGGACTTGTCGGAGGACCTGCTCCTGAGTTCACAGCGGAAGCTTTATCAGAAGGGGAGATCACTACACTTTCTCTTGAGGCGTATCGGGGAAAATGGCTCTATCTTCTTTTTTACCCGCTTGATTTTACGTTTGTATGTCCGACAGAACTTCTCGCCTTTTCTGACAAGATAAAAGATTTTGACTCTTTGAACGCGGAGGTTTTGGGCGTCAGTATTGATAGTGTCTATACCCACCTTGCTTGGACAGAAACCCCCCGCACGAATGGTGGGATCGAAGGACTTCAGTTCCCTTTGCTGTCAGATCAAAAGCGAGAGCTTTCCCAAGCATTTGGTGTGGATAGTCCAGATGGACCTGCCTACCGAGGATTATTTCTTATTGATCCCGATGGGATAGTGCAACAGATGACCGTTAACAATCTTCCTGTCGGACGAAATGTGGAGGAAGCTTTGCGAATCCTGCAGGCATACCAACATGTGGNGGAGNATGGCGACGTGTGTCCTGCGAATTGGATCCCAGGTGAGACCACTATGGTCGCTGACCCGAAAGCTTCAAAAGACTATTTTTCTCAACTTTCCTGAGTGCGTTACGCGTTGTAGGGTCGCAGCGCAGACGTTGTTTATTTCGTGTCTCCGCACCTGATCGCGCCTTGTAAGGTGTTGTGGGACAAAACCCAGGACTGTTACTCAGGACAGTCTTGGGAACAAGAGGCCGCTCGTGTCGTCCGTGCGGGCGGGCCTTCCAGGGGCCCTGCGTCACGCAGGGCCCCTATTTTTTTGTGTGTTGTTTTGTTTTTATGACTGCGCTGGTTTTCTTTTTTATGCTGCTATTTCCCAGGACTGTGACGCGCGAACGCGTGGGGTCTCCTGGGAGTTTTCGGAGAAGTGGGAGACCGGGGATTCGCGCGCTGCGGAGCTGCCTTTTTCCACAGGGGTAAATCTGGATTGAGGAGTTGTGTAATCCGGGGGCAAAAGTAGTGTGGCAAAGATTATTCCAGGAAGTAAGTATGTAGTCTGGGCCTTAAAGTGGGTTGTAAAAAATGTGTGATGGCAGGAAGTATAGGCCCAGAAAGCGGGGTACTCGCGGAGTGCTAGCGGGGTATTTAGGATGAAGAAGGGAAGGGGAATCTGGCGATAGGAAAGATGCCAAATTCGTGGAAAGACCGTTTTTTTGTAGGGGTATTTTTATTATTTGTTATCGGTTTCTGTATGTATTCTAAAGTGTCTCGGTAGTCAATACTATTGTGCAAAAGGCGGAATAATGGACTCTCTTTTGCGCCTTGTTGGCTGTCTTGGTGTGTGGGGTTGTCCTGGTCGTGTGGGTCCTGGTCGGTCTGTTGGCAAGAGCCGTGGGAAGAAAGGTCGTTGGACTCTGTGAGTGGGGTATGGTGATCGAAGAAGATATGCCGAATGTCCTGTCCGCGATCTGTGGAGATCACTGCTTGGCGGGCTTTTGGCAGCATAACTCCCTGTATTTCGACAAAGTGATTTGTGTAGAGAACGGATGCAGTGAGCCGCCCACAGTTTCGGTGCCAGTGTTGTTCTGCATAGTGCACAGGGAGGAGGTGGCCGTCACGTGTTGTTTCGTAACGCAATATGGTGATGATGTTGCGGATTGTGGGGCCAGTGATGTCGATTTGGCGTACGCAATTATTGCTGACGGAAAAAACTGTCGCGGAGGGGTCTCCGGTGAGTCGGATGCGCCGTCCTGCTGGGGGCATTGGGGAGTTGATGGGGAGATGGTCGACGAATGCAGGAGGATAAGGAGCGAGCCGGTCTGAAAGAGGATCTTGCCACCGGCGAGAGATGACTGCGGTAAGTTCTGGCAAGAGCCATACCGGTGCCTGTTTTTCCAAATGTTTGTGCTTGTTGCCCAGGGTTTTGTTGCCGGAGCATATCTCGATCCGGTCGGGTGGATGGGCTTCGATCCAGGTGGCGCTGCTCCCCTGTGTTGTGCTGTATGCAATGGCGGCGCGGAANCCCTTGAAGGTGTTGGGGAAGCGGTAACAAGCTGCCTGGGCGGACTGTAATAGGTCCCTGGCTTGGTTCTGCGGGGGTCGGAGTGATGACATGGGGACTGTTCTCTCCAGAGATAGCAGGGGCGAATCTTGACGTTACCCTAATGTATGTCATTAGGGTAACCTCAATTTTGCAGCGCTTTGTGTTACCCAAAGAATCTTTGAGGAAAGTCTGGAGATTTTTCTGCTTGCGTGTGAGGGAAGAGGCAATGGAAAAGAAAAGAATGCGGAGAAGTTTTTCAAAAGAAACAGAGATTTCGACGATTTCTGTGTCCGGAGACTCTTCTTGGGAAACCTCCGCTTTTCCCGGTTCTTTGTGGTTTGGCTGGATAGGTGGACAAGGTCGGCGACAAAGAGGGCATTCTTTTGTAGCTGGGACCGCGCGTAGTGGGTCTGTCTTTTCTCGTGTGTTTCTTGCTGTTGTGCTGGCGCTGGGGTTTGTTCTTGCTGCATGCGGCGATGACGACGACAACAGTGTTGATGCGTCAACATCTTCTCGTGAAGAGATCCTGGGAGAGGCGAGAACACTGGCGCAAGAAGTCGTGTATGTAGATGCATCCGGGGAAGAAATCATCATTGAGGACATCAGCCGCATTGTCGTTTTAAATGGGGATCTCATGGAGGTGGTGTTTGCCTTGGGTTTCGGCCCCAATGTCGTGGCACGAGACCTGAGCGCGACGTATCCTCCGGAAGCTGCGGCTTTGCCGGAAATCGGCTACCAACGCAGCCTTAGCACAGAGACTGTGCTCTCATATGCTCCTACTTTGGTTTTGGGAACGACAGAAGCAGGGCCTGCGGAGAAAATCAAACAGCTGCGTGACACCGGAACAGATGTCGTCATTATTGAGCCCGAAAACTCTTTTGCGGGCGCTGCCGAGAAGATTCGTCAAGTTGGCATTGTGCTTGGCGTGCCCGAAGAAGGAGAAAGCCTTGCGGTTACTCTTCTTGCCCAGCTTGAAGCAGTGCGGGTCGAGGCGGGGCCTGATGCTCCCCGCGTCGCGTTTTCCTATATGCGTGGTGCAAATATTCTCTTCATTTTGGGTGAGGGGAGTCCTGCCCACCCCATGATTACAGCGGCCGGTGCAATCGATGTGGGCGCAGTGGCTGAGGTGGGAGAAGGCGAGGTCATGACTCCTGAGGTGCTTGTGACAATGGCGCCTGATGTCTTTCTTGTGACAGAAGATGGGCTTGCATCAGTAGGTGGGATCGATGGCATGCTCGCGCTTCCGGGTGTAGCCCAGACGCCGGCAGGTGCGAATCGTGCCATTATTGCTTTCGATACTCAGTACATGCTTGGTCTTGGACCGCGCTCTGCGGATGCGCTCGCTGATCTTGTGACAGCCCTGAAGGAAATGGGGTTATAACGGCAATGTCTCTGCGTACAGGAGAGCACCCAAATTTTCATGAGGGAGTAGATTCGGGCAGTAGCCGAAGTCAGAGGGTGTCTGGAGTTGGCGCAAGTGCTGGAGGTGAGGGGAACCCTGCCCCTCACCTTGGGACAGAGACCCTTTCTCGTCGACAGCGCCGGCGGCGAGGCGCGTTCTTCTTGCTCTGTGCGTCTGCGGGACTGCTCTGCACGATGATCTGGAGCGTGGGAGTCGGCGCGGTGAAGATCAGCCCTTCCGAAGTCTTGGACATTCTCGTTGCACGCGCCGGCTTTGCCGAAAATGATTCCTACACTGCGCAGCAGGACGCCGTGCTCTGGTCTATTCGCTTACCCCGCGTGCTGCTCGGAGTTTTTGTGGGCATGGGTCTTGCTGTTTCAGGGGCATCCTTGCAGGGAATTTTCCGTAATCCTCTGGCGGATCCTGCGCTTATCGGAGTATCAGCTGGGGCTGCTGTGGGTGCAGTGACCGCGATTGTGGCCGACATGAATTTCGCCGGTATTCATACGGTTGCCATACTGGCCTTTCTGGGAGGGACAGGCGCGACCTTTCTTGTGTATGCGCTCTCCCGCCAAGAAGGCCGCACGGATGTTGTTATTTTCGTGCTGACGGGTGTCGCGGTGAACGCCATGCTCATGGGTGTTGTGGGGTTCTCTACTTTTATTGCGGACGACGCCGAGTTGCGTGAAATCACGTTTTGGAGTCTTGGCAGTGTCGGCATTGCGACTTGGGAATCTGTGCGGGTTGTTGCTCCCCTTGTAACGCTTGGGGTACTTGCCCTGTTACGCCAGTCCTATGCGTTAAATGTGCTTTCGCTGGGCGATGAGGAGTCTCGTGCTGTCGGAGTCCACACAGAAAGAACCCGGATGCGCGTCATCTTGTGCGCGGCACTTGTGACGGGGGCCACCGTGTCTGTGGCGGGCATCATCGGCTTTATCGGCCTCGTTGTACCTCATTTTGTGCGCCTTGCGACTGGCCCCGATCATCGTATTTTGCTTCCTGCAAGCGCGCTTCTCGGTGCGGCGCTTGTGGTGCTGGCGGATCTTTCGGCCCGTACNGTGGCTTCTCCTCGCGAAATACCGCTTGGCGTTGTGACGGTGTTTGTGGGTGGTCCCTGTTTTCTCTGGCTTCTGCGCCGGGGAAATACCGGGCGAAGGGCCTGGTCCTGATGGCCACTCCGCCTATCTCTCCCAGTCAAAAAAATGGGAGCCCTGTACTCATGGCGCGTGGGGTAGGAGTGCGAGCCGGGGGGCGTTGGATTCTCCAGAATGTGGATCTCAATGTTTTCGGCGGAGAACTGCTCTCATTGGTTGGTCCGAATGGCGCGGGAAAGTCGACTTTATTGTCGGTCTTGTCAGGTGATCGTCGCCGCCATGAAGGCACTGTGTGCTTGCATGGACGGGATGTGCATTCTTATCGAGTGCGTGAATTGGCGAAAGAACGAAGTGTTTTACTGCAACGTCCTCATATGCAATTCGCTTTTACGATCGAAGAAGTTGTGCGTTTCGGACTCTATGCTCGCGCGAAAGAGCGCACGCCACGCGAGGAGAATCGTCTTGTGGCGGAAGTCCTTGGTGTTGTGGGTCTTTCTGAGAAAGCGGGACAATCTTTTTTTTCTCTATCGGGGGGAGAACAGGCGCTTGCCTCTTTTGCGCGTGTGCTCGTACAAGGTGCGCCAGTTTTACTGCTTGACGAACCGACTGCTTCGCTCGACATCTGCCATCAGGAGCGTTTACTGAAGCTCGCACGTCAACATGTGGAAGAAGGCGGGACAGTCGTGGTGGTTTTGCACGACCTCAACGTTGCTGCTGCATACAGCAATCGTGTGCTCTTGTTGCGTGACGGGCATGTTGCGGGTGTGGGTACTCCTACTGAAGTGCTGCAGTCCGAGCTTCTAAGCGAGGTGTATGCGCACCCGATCCTTGTGAAGGAGCATCCGACACGAGCATGTCCGCTTGTTGTGTCCGTGTGAAAAAGTGTGATTTCTTGGGATGCGTTTTTTCGCAAAGCTCAGACGTGCAAGAGAGTGGGGACTTTTCGCATCGTCAGACCGAGGGCGAGGCCAAGTGGAATTCTTCTCGTGTAGGGGTGGCGACGATTGACAAGACCACACCATGCCTGATGTTTCGTCGCGTCGATCTGCACCCACTGCACAGAGAGTCCTTGTGCGTAAAGCCGCTGAGCTTTTTTTTCTTCCGGCAGAACAGGCAAGGTGACGACGCGTGNGCCTTGCGGAGTCGCGATCGTAAAAGAGCTTGTGCCATTGTGGACAGTGAGGGAGAGCACTTTGCNGGGAGAAGGGGTGGGAGACTCCTTCGTGGAAGTCTGAGTACTTTTCATTATCGCCTCAGCGTACTGCTTTCGTGATTCGTCAGGGTGGGTATTGCCACTGCGCCTGTATGGCGAGGTCGTTGCGCGATTGTTGTGAAATTTCCCTTTAAGGAAACCCTAATACTTTTTTGTTGGGAGACCAAGGAGAAAACTTGTGCTCCTCTTGGTCGTGCAGGGAGCGAGGCCAAAAGAAGTGAAGGCCGGAAGCGAAAGCCGGGAGTGAAGGCCAGAGGAGCAGATGTGGAGAGGAAGGGTCGAAAACCGTGTCTTGATTCCCGTCACGTTTCCTGTCAAGGGGTGCGTGTGGAGCGGCTCATGCAAGGGGGCGGTTTTGTGCGTGAGGCGCTTGCTGTGAACTCTTTCAGGTGTGAGGTGTTATGGACCGAGGCCAGGGCAAGAAAAACTTGCCCTGGCCTCGGTCCAGGTGTGTAGATCTAGGTGTTCAGATAAAGAGGGGCACGAAGATCAGTGACACGATGGACATGACCTTCAAGAGGATGTTCATCGCAGGACCCGAAGTGTCTTTGAATGGGTCGCCCACAGTGTCGCCCGCCACCGCGGCCTTGTGACTGTCGGAGCCTTTCCCGCCTTCGTGGCCTTCTTCGATGTATTTTTTCGCGTTGTCCCATGCGCCACCCGCGTTCGCCATGAAGACGGCCATGCAGAAGCCGGTTACAAGCGATCCTGCGAGGAAGCCGCCNAGGGCATGTACGCTGATGATGCCGAACGCGATGGGGGTGGCAATTGCCATGACGCCGGGAATGACCATTTCTTTGAGCGACGCGTCCGTTGAAATGGCGACGCATTTCGCGCTGTCGGGTCGCACTCCTTCTTTTCCTTCGCGTAGGCCAGGGATCTCCCGGAACTGCCTGCGCACTTCTTCGATCATCTTGTTGGCAGCACGACCTACTGCGTCCATTGTGAGTGCTGCGAAGACGAAGGGGAACATGGCGCCGACGATGAGTCCGATAAACACGTCCACACGGTTGATCTCCAACACGATGGCACTGCCTTCGGATTCAGTGATTGTCTGTTGGAAGGCTTGGAAGAGGGCGAGCCCGGTAAGAGCTGCCGACCCAATCGCGAATCCTTTGGCAATTGCTGCCGTGGTGTTCCCGAGGGCGTCCAGAGCATCAGTGGTCTTGCGGACTTCGGGAGGAAGTTTTGCCATTTCGGCGATGCCACCGGCATTGTCAGAAATAGGACCGTATGCGTCGACTGACACCACGATGGCGGTTGTGGAGAGCATGCCAAGGGCTGCCAGGGCGACAGCGTAGAGTCCCAGATCGTCTCCAGCCCACTCGCCGGCAAAGTACGCGCAGCCAATGGCGCCTCCAATGAGGAGAACGGAGACTCCGGTGGAGATCATGCCGATGGCGATCCCCTTGATAATGACAGTGGCAGGGCCTGTTGCTGCCTGTTTGGCGATCTGTTTGACGGGAGAGTAATCAGCAGACGTGTAGTACTCCGAAGTTCTTCCTATGGCGACACCTGCGATAAGACCGGAGAGAACGGCGAGTCCAAGTCCGGCGGGATTTTCTACGACATCATGATCGTTGAAAAAAGCAAAGGCCAGAACAAAGATGGCGACTGCTTGCAAGATGGATGCCACATTGGGGCCACGGTGCAAACCCTTGGCCAGTCCGGATACATCTTTTGCTTTCACAAAAAAGGTACCGAAGAAGCTCAACAAGATACCCACGGCTGCGACCGAGATCGGGAAGACCAGACCTTTGAGGTCACCGCTCTGGCCGCCATTTGCCAGGTTCCCGCCTGTCGCAACGGAGAAAGCGACGACGGCAAGCACGATAGGCCCAACGATCGAGCCAACATATGACTCAAAAAGGTCTGCGCCCATGCCCGCGACGTCGCCCACATTATCGCCCACATTNTCAGCGATAGTGGCGGGGTTGCGCGGGTCGTCCTCTGGAATACCTGCTTCGACCTTTCCGACGAGGTCAGCTCCGACATCGGCGGCTTTTGTGTAGATTCCGCCGCCGACACGAGCGAAGAGGGCAATTGAAGAGCCCCCAAGGCCGAAAGTGGCAAGAGTTCCAGTGAAGTTGGCATAGCCGGACTCGCTGTAATTGGCGAGGTCAACAAGGCTGGGGGAGAAGAGAATATACACGAGACTCAAGCCGNAAAGACCTAGTCCGGCGACGGTGAACCCCATGACAGCTCCGCCACGGAACGCGACAGGAAGTGCTTTTGCTGCCCCTCCGCTGCGTGCTGCCTCTGTTGTACGGGCATTGGCGGCTGTCGCGATCTGCATTCCGATAACACCTGCCGACGCAGAAAGGAATGCTCCGAAGAGATAAGTGACAGATCCCCAAGCACCATACCCGTCGATTGCGAGCAGGATGATGAGAAACATGATCGCGACAAATACTGCGATCCACCGATATTCAGCTTTGAGAAAGGCATAGGCACCCTCGCGGATGCGGGTCATGAGTTCAACCATGACCTCGTTTCCCGGAGGCTCTCGATTCACTTTTATGAAAAAGAAGACTGCGATGCCGAGAGCGAACAGTCCTGCGAGAAGTGCCAGATATGGCCAGGCGTCTTCCACCGATGGTCCCTCCAGATGGCGATGTGCCGTTAAAACGAAAGAAGCGGCAAGAGGTGTTTGGCCAGCATAGAAAATTTGCCGGTCGTGAAGGAATTCACGAACTCTTTTCGTGGCAACTTCTCTACTATGGGTAGGAAGAGCAGGATTTCTAAGCGNATGTGGTTTCGCGCTATTTTTCTTATTTGAGGGGTCTTGGTGGGCTGTCTCGAAATTCTTTTTCCTTGATCTTTTCTCTCAGGTCTGCATGTCCTGTTTTGTCAATCCCAAGGCAGAAAAGAGCAGAGTAAAGATTGCCGGATCTGCACTTTGCTGCGGGGAAGCTGCTCCGATCTTGTGATAATTCCCTGGATGCAACACTGTTTTGCGTGTCTTCCCGGGTGTTTTTTT
>JGI24724J26744_10001524_pt1 | contig 15847 bp, 17 predicted proteins | sample Cruoilmetagenom7_FD_26744 | JGI IMG/M metagenome (IMG submission 26744)
TACCCTANTAACTTGTTATAGAATTTTTAAAAATTTATTTAAAAAACAAAAAAAGACTCACATATTACTGTAAGTCTTTTCATTTTCATTTTTTTGCTCCCGCTAATGTTGTTTTGTCGAACCAATTTCATAAAGAATTGATGAGGTTTGCTTTATTCTCGGATAGTAATTGCGATAATTATTAGTCCAGTTCCCTAGCAGAAAGCTTTGAATTATCGAACCCACAAGATTTTATAAGTGATTTTTTGAAGGTAGCTGAATTCGACAAAATTCACTAATTCAAATATTAATTAACTTTATAAATTAATACCGACTCATCTGTTTGAACCAAGATTTAATCTGCCCAGCATATTGAGCTTCAATGGCCTTTTTTGCATTTTGGTTGGATGTTGTGGTTACGGATACATCAATGGGTTGACCTCCACTTTTTAGCCTTATTTTACCGTAATACGTTATCATAATTTTAAGTTTAATTATTAGCTAATTACGCCACCTCTAGTAATAGATTTCTAATTTTTTGCACTGTTCCACTAGATTTCCCAGTAAGCTTCATAACGTTCCTTATTGACTGTTTCTGGCGAACATACTTAACGATGTCTGAATGCTCTAATAGCAATTTCTTAGTGTCTTTGGTTGAACCAACTTTACGACCCAATGTGCCACCATCTTTAATGTATTTAGCTCTTCCAGAGTTCAAACGCTCTTTGATAAGTGATAACTCCATGCTGGCAAATGTTGATGCGATGCTTAACATAGTTTGAACCATAGCATTTGAATCTCCATTTGGCAATAGTGTATGCAATTTGAAATTATCTATAATCATGTTGATTTTATGCTCATTACATTTCTCTAAGAATAGAGCAAAAGATGAAATCTTACGGCTTATGCGTGAAATCTCTAGCGTAATAATATGTTTAACGTGATTGGTAACGGCAAAATCTAATATCTCTGCATTAACTTCATCATTTTTTGTACCGCTCTTATAGTAAGTAAATTCTTTAATAATATTAAATTGGTTACCATAAATACTAATTAACTCTTGTGATTGTCTAGTAACGTCTTGACGACTTTCGTTTGTTGAACAACGTGATATTATAATAGCTTTTTCCATATATCAAATATACGGATAACCCTGGAGAAAAACTAACAAACCCTTACAAAACCTGGGTTTATGCATCATTTTTTATCAAAGAATATTATCGATACAAAAAACGGTATCATAATAAGCCATTTATAGATTTAAAATGATACAGTTCACCTTTTGATACATATTTTGGCTATAGGGAAACAAAATAACACCTTTTGATAGTTTAAAATATTTCAGAATAACTTTTCTATTTACACACTTGACAGAATGTTACCATTTATTATACCTTTACTAAATATTTGTCTAGTGTTATTCTTAAAGTCTCTTGACTTATTGGTTTTGATATAAAATCATCACAACCAGCTAAATTCGCTTGTTCTTTTTCATCATGTGTTGAATACGCTGTTTGAGCAATTATTGGTAAGTTTGGACGAAACTCTTTTATTTGTTTTGTTGCTTCAAAGCCATTCATCATAGGCATTTTTAAATCCATTAGTACTAAATCTATCGTTTTATTTTCTTTGCATGCTTCAACTGCTTCTTTACCATTTATTACATGAAGGATTTTGCAATTCAACCCAATAACATCTTTTAGGAGTGTTTCTAAATATAAATAATTTACCTCCTCGTCTTCAGCAATTAAAATGGTGTGTTCATGTTGTGTATCAGCACTTTCGTTAATTGTTTTGGAGTATTCATAAACTGGATTATATGGTATTGTAACAAAGAAAGTAGCACCTTCTCCTTTGTTAGATTCTAATCTTATATTACCTCCTAATAATTCAGCATTTTCTTTAGCAATTGACAACCCTAGACCTAGTCCACCAACTTTTTTTGACAACTCTTTTTCAGCTTGTGAAAAGCGTTCAAAAATAATTTCATGCTTAGATTTATCAATTCCAATTCCAGTATCTTTTACATAAAGTTCTAATTCATTATTTTTTAACAGATATCCAAACTCCACAAAACCTTCGTTAGTAAATTTTAGCGCATTTTCTAACAAATTATTGAGTACTTTACTTAGTTTAAGTTTATCAACTAAAATCGTACTTTGCTTATCAGAAAGTCCTTTTTTTAGATATAATGGAGTTTTATTTTCTTTTGCTTTTATCTCAAGAACTGAAAATAGTTCTAACAAGGTGTCATTTAAGCAAATTTCAGACTCATTAACTTTTACTTGTTTAGTTCCCAGTCTGGATATTTCCAAAATATCGTCAATTACTCCTAATAATTGGTAACCACAACTTTGAACTATTTTAACAAAATTCTTTCTTTTCTCATCAGATAATTCTCCATTACTTAACATTTCCGAAAAACCCAAAATACCATTCATTGGTGTACGGATTTCATGTGACATATTATTTATAAATTCTGTTTTTAACTTATTACTCTCTTCAGCATTTTCTTTGGCAATGATAAGTTTCTGTTTTTCTGCTTTACGTTCAGAAATATCATTGAACGTAATTACTGCGCCAATAATTATTTTATTTTCATCTCGTATTGGAGTACTTATATATTCAACTGGAAAACTGCTGCCATCTTTTTTCCAAAACACTTCATTATCTCTTCTCTGAGATTTTCCATCTTTGTACGCTGAATATATAGGGCAAATATCATCAGGATAAGGAGTCCCATCAACTTTTGTGTGATGCACTTCCTGATGTTGGTTCTTCCCAATAATCTCATGAATTTCCCAACCAATCATTTTTGCAGCAGCAGGGTTAATAAATGTAATATTCCCTTCAAGGTCTAAACCATAAATTCCTTCCCCTGCAACATCCAAAATTAAGTCGGATTGTTTTTTTAGTTCTCTTATTTTTAATTCACTTTTTTCAGCTATTTCTTTAGCTTTTAAGAGTTCTAATTCTTTCTCATTGCGATTGGTGATATCAATTCCTGAACTAAGCAAATGTTTTATTTGACCTTCTGAGTCTTTGATGAAAGTATTATTCCAGTACATTAATCTTCGCTTGCTTGATTTTGTGATAACTTCATTTTCGAAATTTTCTACTCCTTCAATGCTACCCTTCATTACTTTGTCAAAGACTTGTTTTACCTGTTCATTAATTTCAGAAGGAATAAACGTATCAAACCAGTTTTTACCTATCAAATCTTCAATCTTATCATACTCCAAGATATTCAAACACTTCTGATTAACTAAGAGGATATTTCCATTTACATCTAAAGAGACGAAAGCACTACCAGACATGTCCAGATAGCGTTCAGCTATTTCTTTGGCTTCAACTAATTCCACTTCTCTATTTTTACTTTCAGTGACATCATTAAAAATAGTTGCAAAATAATTCTTCCTAGGTGAATATGCATTTACCTCATAGTATCTCTGTAACTCCTGAGCAAAACTTTCGAATTTTAGAGGGGTTCCAGTTTTAGCCACTTTTCCATATTTTTCAATCCAAATTTGTTCAGAATTAGGTAATACTTGTAACAATGTTTTTCCAATAATATCATTAGCCTTCAATGTAGTTAACTCCTCAAATGCTTTGTTGGCTATTAAAAAACGGTAATCCATTGGCTTCCCGTTATCATCATAAATCATTTCATGAAGTGCAAATCCTTTATTTATATTTTCAAACAATTGACGGAATTGATTTTCATTCTCTTCAGCTTTTTCTTTGGCTTCAATAAGATTACGTTCCACTTCTTTAAGTTCAGTAATATCAACTAAAGAAACCATTATAGTAGAATTATCATCTAAAACAGACATACTCATTAACACTGAAACAACTTTACCATCCTCTTTAATGAATTCAGTTTCACTTTTAAATTCTTTAACATTATTGGCTATTGCAACCAATTCTTCTTTAAAGGTTTCAAACGACTTTAGGCTTAGTGTTTTACTAAAATTAGTTATTAGCTCTTCTTTGGTAGCTATACCAAGTAAATCCAATGTTATACTATTTACATTTAATATCTTTGTTTTTGAAGCACACTCATAAACAAATTCAGAATTCTTATCCAAATAATTTTTTAAATTAGCTACTTCATTTGTTTTTTTCTTTAAAAGGACTATTACTTCAGAAATATCTTCTTCCCAAAGCGAAATTGGGCTATTTTCAAACAGATTCTTAAATTTATTTTTGGCATCTAAGAGCAATTTATTTTTTTTAGAAAGCTCATTACTTACCTTTAATAATTTTTTATTTTTTTCTTTTAATATTTTCTTGTTTTCTTTTTGTTTAGTAATGTCTTTTTTTACTGCTAAGAAATTTATGATTTCTCTATCTCTATTTTTGATAGGAGATATAGTTACATCTTCACAAAACAGCTCCCCATTCTTGGTTTTATTCAAGAATTCACCATGCCAAATATTACCAGCTGTAATAGTTTTCCACATTTCAGCATAATACTCTTTATTCTGAATACCTGAATTTAAAATTCGAGGGTTTTTACCAAAAACTTCTTCAGCAGTATATCCTGAAAGATTTGTAAAAGCTGGATTTACATATTCTATAGCTCCTTTTAAATCTGTTATAACAACAGTATTCCCACTTTGCTCCACTGCAGAGGAAAGTTTAAATGCTTTGATTTCTAATGTTTTACGTTCAGTAATATCCTGAGTGAAGCCAATTACCATGGTTGGATTACCCTTTTTATCAAATTCAATATCGGCCTTTTCTCTTACCCATTTAACTTTATTATTTACTAATAATCTGTGCTCAATATCGTAAGGTTCTTTTTGAAGAGCAGCACTCCATTTTTTAGAAACATAATCTAGGTCATCAGGATGAACACAATTAAAAAATAACTCTAAGTTCATTTTTGTACCTAATGGTATTCCAAAGATTTTATAATTTTCTTCGGTAAAAATAAGATTGTTCATAGGAATATTTAATTCCCAAGTACCTATTTTACCCATTTCCTGAGCCTTTTTTAGATAATATTCGGTGCTTTTCATATTAATATACTAAGAATTGAAGATGTTATAATACTAGCAATTAAATAATTTTAAATATTAAAATTATTCTGATTGTATCAAATATACCGATAGCGTATTATGTTTCTTATGATATATGTCACATTTGCAACTGTTTGCAACTAATGTATCATTTCATATTCCATAATTAATTCAATTAAAATTGTTCAATTACATATAGGAATAATCAATAAGAAAGTTAAATGTTTTAGAAAGCCCTTACTAAATCTTTCCCTAACCTTTGTTTAAATGGGAGAATAAATAATTCATCATCTTATTAAATAAAACAAGTATCTTTGATAAAGCAAAGTTCATTAAAATCAAATAGTTCAGTTACCCTATACGTTACCCTAGATTGTGTGGAAGCTGTAAGGTCAATGATAACAAGGTGTAGGGAAAAGGGTTCTAGACCCTTCCTTTCTATATTATTTTACATAGAAATATTTAAAAAATTGAACTACCCACCAATATTTATTTCCATATCAAAAACCTGGTAATTAGAATATTAACTCACTATATGGTTGCATCCAACTTAAAGGTTTAAACAATGCTCTTATACCTCCCAGGATTCGATTTGATGTGTTTTTTTCACTTACCGATAGTATGTAATGCTTCAAAATTTGAGTTGCTTAAATCGCTTTAAATAGATTGACTTTCAAGTGGTGTAGTTGATATTTATTAGTATATGAAATTCAATAATATAGATACGCAAATTACTCAGTATGAGTCAATACTAGATAGTGCTGATTCAGGTGAAGATACGGGACAAATCCCCTATAAATTAGCCAAGTTAAAATTTGATAGACAGCTTATAATTGTTAAAGAGCTACTAGATAAAATAAGTGCTAGACTATCCACCCGTGAACTACTGAATAAATATCTCCCAATCAAGTTTTGACCAGCTGGGTTTTGGAGGTTTAGTCGATGGTGATGGTGGAGCTACTTTGTTAGCTAGTTTTTGCTTTTTGGTTGGTTTGGATGGTAGCACTTTAAATGATGGTAATGCTGGGCTATTTTTAGCACCACTTAGAAAAGCTACTACATAACCACTATAATCTCTAAAGAAACTTTGCTTTAGTGTTCCGCAATATTGAGAACTATTGTTATACACAGCATTACCTTTTAAAAACCCAATAAAATTACCTTTTAAATTATATAAGTCCTTACCACTGAGCCAACCAACAGTATAACCATGTTTGTTAAATATTGCTTGCATACTACAATTGTTTTTCATCTGTGTTAAAAAGTATATCCCAATGGTCACCCTGAAGCCCTTCCTTACTAATGTAGAATAACCCAGCTTCATATTTATCGTAGGGTTGTAGCTCGACTCTACTTCTACTAAATCTTTCATTGATAAACTCAATTACCTCTTGATGTAATCTATCATCTACTACATATAATACAAAGTGGTTATGGTTACCACCCCTATCACCATAAGGTTCAGTGGTAAAGAATAATCTAATATCGGTTTGGTGACCAAATCTTTCATGCAGTTCATCGAATAATTTTATCATTTGTTTATAGCACGAATTCTTGCTCAAATCATACTCATGGGAAATGGTTCCGAAGAAACTCCATTCCATACCCCATAACCAAGTCGGATATTTTGCTTTGTCATGTACCATGTCAATCAAGTTCCTCATTGAATCAATTTTATCTTCTAACAGTCTTACCTCATCTATTAGTTCTTCTTTGTTGAAGTATTTGGCATGGTCTATTGGAATCTTTCTAGTAATCTTCTTTTTAACCGTTTCACTCTTAAGGTCAGGGTTCTTAACATAGAATCTATGTAATGTAGTTCTTGATATGTTAGCTCTTCTAGTAAAATCTTTAATGCTCTCATATTGTTGTTTTGTTTTTCTCATTTGTCATATTTATTAATATCTATTATGGTTATTATTGGATATAGTAAGGGTTATAAAGTTTTCTATTACAAAACCAGTTATAATAATAAGTATGTTGCAATTTTGAAAAAGTCGTTCTTATGCAACATTTATCCGAAAAAAATAAAATTTACTTACTAAATACTGTTGTTTCAAAAATGAAACAAGTATTGGGTAAACTGAAAAAATAGGGTCCAGGAAATGAATGGGTGCCAATGGATAATAATTGGCAATACTTCTACTTTCAAGCTAAGGGAAGATACAAAGGGGCCTATCCCTAATAAACCTTAACATATTCAATACTTCACTAACATTTTAGAGCTCATTTAGGTCAAAATCGCCATATCAGCGTATACGTGTGAGTAATAGCATCATTATTACACAATAAAACTCCCTAAAACCTTGTTTTTTAGGTCAAAAATGTGTATATTTGTAATGATTGGATTCAACTATGTTACGCATGGCCTTGAACCTTGATAAAAGCTTCCCCCCTGCTAAAAAAGGTGAAGGACGAATAGGGGTTTTTTATTATGAGATATTGACGTTTTATAAACAGTCAAATTCATATCCACTTTACTTATATTGAAATTTATATGTTGTTTTAAACATCAGCATATGATTGTATGTGATATTCATTTTGACTTATTGGTTCAGGTTTGGTTCCTCCCTCTGAAATAATTAGGAAACTAGCTACCACAAATGTACTTCGATTAAAACCTAGTCATTTGAAAAGGGAGTTCAGTCGATAGACTTTAAAAAATAACGGCCCTCCCACTCCAAGTTAAAACAATGAGGCTCCAGAGTGGAATTGCAACCATGTTAAGTATAACAAAATGCAAAAATATATTAAACAAAAACGGAATTAAGTACAAAGATAACGAAATAGAAAAGTTGAGAGAAATGCTATATGCCTTAGCTAAAATTCAACTAAATAAATCAAAAAATTAAAATAAAATGAGTTTAGATACAATAATTTACTGTAGAGTAAGTACAGATGAACAAGCCGATAAAGGGTTCGGTAGAGACCACCAATATGATGTGTTAAAAAGATATTGCGATATTAAAAAATATGGAATTGCCAAAGAATTTTTAGAAGATTATTCCGCAAAGGATTTTAATAGACCTGAATGGAAAGATTTAGAAAATTATGTAAAGGCTAATAGGAAAAGTATCAATAGAGTGCTTTTTACCAAATGGGATAGGTTTTCAAGAAATATGGAAGAGGCCTTAAGAGTGATTAGAAAATTTCGTGATTGGGGAATAGTCCTTGATGCCGTAGAACAGCCATTGGACTTTTCAAATCCAAATCAAAAAGTAATGCTGTCTCTTTACCTCGTATTACCTGAAGTTGAAAATGACAATATTTCATCAAGAACGAAAGACGGGATGTACAGAGCTACAAAAAATGGTGCCTTCCTTGGCACCCCTCCATTTGGGTATTCAAGAATCCGATATGATAAAAATGCATCATTAATACCGAATGATGATGCGGAGTTAGTTATTAAAATATTTAATAAGGTCTCCCTAGGTGTAGAATCACTAGAGGGATTAAGAAAACAATATAAAGACGAAGGATATACAAAATCTAAACAAACATTTTATAACATGCTCAGAAACAAAGTATATATAGGGCAAGTAAAAGTACCTGAATATAAAAAAGATGACGCTTACTGGATAAACGGATTACATGATGCGATAATTGACACTTCAATATTTCAAAAAGTTCAAAATGTAATGAATGGAAAAAATAGAAATGCCAAACTTCCTTCAAGAAGAAATGAAGCCTTACCTCTGAGAAGATTTTTGGTCTGCGAAAATTGTGGTGGTAATTTAACTGGCAGTGTCTCGAAAGGTAATGGAGGTAGCTATGGTTACTACCATTGTCATGGTAAGTGCAAGAACCGAATCTCTGCAATATCTTCCGAAAAGATGTTAAAAGATGAGGTTTTAGAAAAAATTATTGTGAATGATAATGTTCTCCAACTATATAAAGAAATCATTGTTGACGTTCAAAACAGCAATCGAGGTAATAAGAAGGAACGGTCAAAAGTAATTCAGAAGAAGATTGATGAGATAACCAAATTAATTGAAAATACTGAAGACAAATACGCTAAAGAATTATTGATTCAAGAAGTATTCAATCGTATGGTTACAAGATATGAAAGCGATTTGATGGAATTAAGAGCAGAATTAGTAGAGGTCAAAGAATCCAACGTGTTAACCGTTAAAACAATTGACAAAGCGTTGAAAACTCTTAAAAACATACCTCAACTTTACAAAAACGGTGACTATGACCAAAAAATTAGATTACTTGGTTTATTAATTCCCGAAAAGTTAATAATTTCAAAAAGTGGTTGTCGAACCAACAAAAACAATATTGTTATAGAGCTACTTTGTAGGATTAACAAGACTTTACAAAAATCAGGCACAAAAAAAGCCATCATTTCTGATGGCTTGCCCACTTTTGCTCCCCTTCATATATTACCATCGAACCTTATGATCCTATCTATTAGAGAGTTAGTATGATTTTAAAATCTTTTCAGCATTAAGCCAATTTGTTTTCTTGGATTTCGAAATTACAAATTAAAAATAATCTGACCTAATAAAAAAAATTGAGGAATTAAACATTCTTGAAAAATTTATTCATAGACTTCAATATCAAAAATAATATCCAATTTTAACCCTTTATATTTAGAATTCTCAAATTTTAAAATAAGTTTAAATTATCTATACTTTTTGAAACTTTATAAATAAAACTAAACTTATATGTCTTGTTTTAAAAATATTTATATATTTGAATTAATTATGCCTTACAAAAGTATCGCTTGCCTAAAAATTTATGCAAATAAAAACATAGAGCTATAAGTGTCTTTAAAAAATTATAGGGGAATATAAACTTGTTATATAGTAATATATGAAATTATGATTACCATTTTGTTCGCTTTGCTACTATATACTATAAAATTAATTTTAACATGGAAAAATTAGAATTAAATTATACTTATGAATTCATTTTATAAATATTTAGAATCTCAATTTAAAGAAAAGTATAAGCTTAATTTTATTTACAAAGAAGATAAATTGATAATTAAGAACTTTTTCTATATTTTAAGATTAAAAAAAGATGAAAATAGTTATGAGCTTTTTTATTTATGGAAGCAGGGAACTTTAATTTTTCTATTCAATAGACAACACAAGAAAATGTTAAATATTTATAAGGAAATAAAAGACTATTCGAAAAAAAAGGGTATTTCAATTTCTGAAATACATTACAGTTGATGTGCTAGTCCAAAATAACGGGTTACTTTATAAGAATACATAGGCTAAAGAGGTTTATACTTCAATTATAAATAGTTAAATTACACAAATTAAAACAAACATATATGTTTAGACAATAGCCTAATCTTAAAAAACCAATCAAAATGAAAAGAATTTTATTTACATTAACTTTTTGTGGACTGACTTTAATCGCAAAATCACAAACCTCAAGTGTAGAACAATCAACTTATGGAATACAAACTGGGTTTCTAGGAATCTGGGCACATAACGAAACAAAGTTGTCAAATTCAATTGCATTACGTTCTGAAATCGGGTTTGACAGCGGAATTTGGGGAGGAGATTTTTATGATGGAACAAGATTTTTATTGACACCTGTAATTACGCTTGAACCAAGACTTTATTATAACCTGAATAAAAGAGTGAAGAAATCGCGCAGAATTGATGGAAATAGCGGAAATTTTATTTCAATAAAAACAAGTTATCATCCAGATTGGTTTGTTATTTCAAACACTGATAATGTTAGTGTAATTAGCGACTTATCAATAATACCAACTTGGGGAATTAGACGAAATATTGGAAAACATTTCACATATGAAACTGGAATCGGAATTGGATATAGATACACTTTTGCTAAACAAGCCGGGGTTCTAAAAAATGAAAGCGAAACAACAGCTAATTTACATTTGAGAATAGGATACCGATTTTAATCTGTATAAAAAAGTGGTATAACACCTTATAAAATTTTTGCTTAAATTTGAACTAGTATAAACCCACAAACATCCAATTAAAATTTCTGAACTAAAAAATTAAATGTTAAAAATTGATGAGGATATTGACACAATTGCATTTGGAATTCAGAATTTAATAGAATATCAATTCAACTAAATTTAAGACTGATTATAATTGAAATGAATAACCTTTATATATTATAGATTAACAGATGTGAGAAAAACAAATACTCTCCTGTTGGAACTCATTTTATAGATGAAATTCAAGGTGTGTCTGGTAATATTGAAAAAATTTAATTTTCACATTGTATCAAATAATTATCCTAAGCAATAATATTAGATCTTTCGAAATTCAAAAAATTAGAAATCAAATAGTACTGAAAATTCAATCTCCAAGGCATTTACAATTTTTAAAAGAGTTTTAAGTGTACTGTTTACTCTTCCTGCCTCAATTCTTTGAATAGCTGACTCTTCCATTCCTGCTCTTAAACCAACTTCTAGCTGTGTTAGTTTTTGCTTTTTCCTATTTGATCTTAGCTGATTTCCAACCATTTTCAAAAATACCTTATCCTCTGGATATTTCATTGAATAAAAATAAATTAATACTGCTCTTGGTATACTCTACGTGGTGCGGGGGTTAAGGGTATTTACACTTCAAATATAGTTAAATTCCCATAAATAAAAAAGACATATATGTTTAGATTATAAAAATCTAACAAAACATATTTGTTTAGTTATGAAAAAAGCAATATGTTTATACAAAAAATTTGAAAGCTTGAATTTGTAAGATATATACAATCCAATAAATTGTTTTATTAACAAATAATTAATGCATTTACAGGTTAGAAATACTATTAGGTGAAATCCGAAAAACCTTAAAAAGAGTAGGATTATTATATAAATTATAAAAATGTATGGAAAAATTAAATTTAAAAGAAAACAGTAAAATTATTGGCGGAACTTGGGATTGGGAAGGAAGGTACGCAAAACAAGCATATAAATGTGAGCAAGGTTCTGCTTATGCTTGCAGAAGAGCAGCTAGAATTCTGGCTAGACATCAATAATAAACTAATTTAAAAAAATAAAAATGACAAAATTAAATTTAAAAGAGAATAGTAAAATTATTGGTGAAAATTGGAGAGCGCGCCTACTTAAGCAAGAAACTAATTGCGCACTATATGGTCTTCCTGGTTTAGCTATTGCAAAAGCTTGTTTTAACAGTTTATTAGCTACTGCAATTAAAGCCAGTTTTTTACTTTTGCCTTTAGCTACAATTCTATCGTAAAGTTCTTTACAAGACTTATTGTATTTACACGCTGAAAAACTACATAAAAATAACAAATTTCTTAACTTTTGATTACCCATTTTACTAATTCTGCTGCGACCTCAAACACTACTTCCTGATTCTCGTATTATTGGTGTGATACCAGCATAGCTACACAACTGTTTTGCATTTTCAAATCGATTAAAACCATCAATCATAACGATCAACATCAATGCGGTTTTAAATCCCATGCCAGGAATGCTTTTTAACTGGACTTGCAACAAAAAGTCGAACAAATTTTCTAAGACCTAAGCTACATATTTTAAGTTGTTAACTTCTAATTCTACTTCTTTGGGTGTTTTATAATTTAAAGAGGAATGTAATCTTCTTCTATTATACCATTTTTCGACACTCGTAAAATTGGTGAATTAGTAGCGAGGTTAAACGATACAAATAGAATACAACGTGTAATAAAGTTAATAGCAAACAATTTTATTATCGATTTTTTAGTCGTAATAATTTCGTTTGGATATTTATTTATGTATTCTTGGGAAACAGGAGTTATTGCAATTGTAAGTTTACCTATTTATTTTTTCTTAATTTATCGATTCAATAACAGAATTATTGCTGCTCAAAAGGAAGTGATGCAAAGTTATGCGTATAGTGAGAGTAACTATATTAAAACAATGCAAGGGATTTCCGAAATTAAAAATTTTAACAAGCAACCTGTTTTTAAAAAAATGAATGCGCTTATTTATGGTAATTTTCAAGAAAAGATTTTTGATTTAGGTAAAATAAATATTAGGATTTCACAACTCTCTAGTATTTTAAGTGTTCTATTTCTAATTTCAATACTTTCTTATACTTCTTACAAAGTTTATCTGAATATTTTAACATTAGGTAAATTAATGGCAATTTTAGGTAAACACCTTTTTCAGTTTTATAGATTATTATATAATCTATAACAATAATTTTCTATATTCATGGGAAATTTTATTTTACTGAAATTGATCAATAAAAATAACACCTTTAGAGGCTTCAATAATATATTTGCATACAATTTTTCTTGCAGAAGGAATCTTGGAATAAATCAGCGCATATGAAATTATATCTATTATTAAATGATATTATGAAGAATCTGAAAAAATGAATTAATCTCTTGAGGATTCCTTATTCATTCTTTAAAACATAAAATTGAAATGAAAAACATTAATAAATATTTAAAAGAGGGTTAAATAAACCCTCTTTTTTTTGCTTCAATTAATAACTGTTCATCGTCACCATTTACATTAAATAACTGCTTTATATAATTTTTCCTTTTTTCAATAGCACTTAGTGATAGTGGAATATATTGGATTAAATTTTTTGTCCTCACTCCTTTTGACAAATGAAATATTATTTTTTTATGGTATTCATCCAGTAGTTCATCATTTAAGATAACTTTATTTTTGTTTTTTTGTACCGTCTTACTATAACAATTGATTTCCTTGTAAAACAGTTTCAAAAGCTTTTATAATTATTTTAGAAGTACTATCGCTTTTAATTAAGATTCCATTATGCGGTACAGTTTTTAAAATATTGTTTAACCTATGCGGACTATCAAACATAGTTGAAATAATAACTTTTGTTTGAGGAAATTCCTTATGAACAAGTAGTGCTAAATCTTCTCCTGAAGTAATTTCACCATATCGAGAAGGCGGCAATTGAATATCTATAAAAATAACATCAAAAGGTCTGTTTTGTTTTGCTTTATTAACTGCTTTAACAGCTTGATCACAAGAATTAGCTTTAAGTATGTGAAGTTTATAATCTTTAATTTTTGACAATACATTTTTATAACCTTCTATAATTGAATGATGATCATCAATAATTAATATATCTAACTCTTTTTGCATAATGACTTCATAATTAATTTTGCATCGGAATTTTCATCATTACTTCTGTACCGCTACCTAGACTTGAATTAAATTCGATCTTACCTTTTAAAGATTTTGCTCTAGATGTCATATTTTTTTGACCTATTCCAGGATTTCTGTTTTTCTCTACATAACCCAAACCATTATCTTTAACAGAAAGTATTAGGTTTTCACCTTCCTCATAAAACTCAACTGTTACTTCACTTGCTTCCGCATATTTGTGTATATTTTGAATTGCTTCCTGCAGTATTCTATAGCAATTTATTTTAATACTATTTGATGTATTTTCCCAGACTGTTAAGTTATTAAAATTTAATTCACATTCAAAATTACTTATTTTAAGCTGTTTTGCTATTAATTGTTCCACTAACTTTCTAAAACTTGTATTGTTATTAAACAAACTTGTTTTAAGATTGTGTGAAATTTTTCGAATATCTTCTTCAATTAGATTTAACTCTTTAATATATTCTTCACGCTCTTTAATCTCTTTTCCTGTTGTACCCTCATTTAGACTATCTAAACTTAACCTAGTTCCAAATAATCGACCTAGAATACCATCGTGTAATTCTTCAGCAATACGCTCTTTTTCTTTGTTACTTCCTTCTTGAAATTTTGATTGTTGAGATAACATTAAGTTGTAAATTTCTACATTGGCTTCGTCTTGCTTTTTATTCAGATCTAACTCTTTATTTCTTGAACGTTGCCTAACGTAAAAAAACACAAGTGAGAAAAAAGCACCACCAATTATTAAGGTGAGTGTTAAAAGCCAATTCTTTTTTGAAATATCTTTATTTTCTTTGGTTATTTCATCTGTCTCATAAGCAATACGCGTAAATTTTTCACGAATGGTTCTTTCTGCTTGTTGCAAACTATCTGATAGCTGAATGTGCTTTAACAAATGCTCTTTGCCTTTTTCAGCTGGTTCTAGTTTTGAAAGGAGCATATAGGAATATAATAAGTCAATATTTAAATTTGACTGCTCTGCCAATTCTTTAGCTTTTAAAGCATGTTGTAATGCGATTGAAGTGTCATTTTTATACCAAAAGAATTCGGCTAAATGAAAATTACTCATTATAAGCCCACCTTTGTTTTGTATACTATCCCTTATTTTATATGATCTATAAAAAAGATTAAGTGAATTATCTTTTTGACCTAATTTAAATTTAGAGTAGGCTAAATTATCAACTAAAAGGGAATATGTTTTCGAGTCTTTTTCAAAAAGATCTTTATATGATAAACATTCATTAAAATATTTAATAGCGTTAGTATAGTCCCCCTTATCATGATAAGTCATCCCTATGCCATTTAAAGCAACTATTTTCAAATTATCTACACCCTCTAACTTTGATAAATACTCTAAACCTTTTAAACGATATTCAATTGATTTTTCATGATTTTTTAATTGTTTTGAGATAAAAGCTAAATTATTATAACATAGGAACAGTGATTTATATTTATTTGAGTTCTTTAATTTAGGTATTGCTTTAATAGTGTTAATCTCGCTACCTATATAATCTTTTTCAACAGACTGAATTGTAGCCATACTCAGTAACATTTTTCCTGCTTCAGTTTCATTTTTTATTAAAGAATATGAATTAAGAGCTTTGTTATAAAAATAATATGCACTATCTGGGGTGTAGTTACTTTGATAATAATAACCTAAATACGCATAAGCCTTTGATAGATTCGTAGTATCTTTTAATAAAATACATCTTTTCAAAATATCAAAACTATTTGTTTTATAACTATTCCA
>JGI24724J26744_10001525_pt1 | contig 15843 bp, 16 predicted proteins | sample Cruoilmetagenom7_FD_26744 | JGI IMG/M metagenome (IMG submission 26744)
TATCACGGCGCGTGGCTGGTTGATCAGGGCAAGCTGACCACGCCGATGGCCGCAAAGGTAAAGCTGTTTGCCTCCGAAGTTGCAGTACGCGCCTCGGAGCAGGCGATCCGCATTCTTGGCGGGGCCGGCATCATGCGCGATTATCCGGTTGGGCGTATTCACCGTGATGCTTTGGTTTATGTGATCGGCGAAGGCACTTCGGAAGTGCAACGCAACATGATCGCCCGNGACTTGAAACTGTAGAAANCCAACCTGAAATAACAACCGAGAGGTTTACCATGCTTAAAACATTCGAAACCCTGACATACGAAATACGTGGGCGCACGGGTATCCTCACATTCACCCGACCAGAGGTGCGTCACTCGCTGGATATTCCGATGCGCACAGAGCTTGCGGCGCTGATGCCTGAAATCAGGGCAAACCGTGATTTGCGCGCCCTTGTACTGACTGGAAGTGGCGGNGCATTTTGTGCGGGTGGTGATCTNAAGGCGCTATCCGAACAAGAACGCCCAGCCGAGNTAAACCGTGAGCGGGTATCGCTATTACACACGTGGTTTTCGGAACTTTTCAATCTTGAAATGCCGGTCATTGCGGCTGTTGACGGGCCTGCTTACGGGGCGGGTTTAAACTTTGCGCTGGCGGCTGATTTTGTGCTGGCCTCAACCCGCGCACGGTTTTGTGCGGTTTTCGGGCGCATCGGCCTTGTGCCTGATCTTGCTGGGTTCTTCCTGCTGCCCCGGATTGTCGGCCTTTCACGGGCTAAAGAATTGGTAATGTCCGCGCGGTCCTTTGGCGCTGAAGAAGCAAAGGATATGGGTATTGTTCTTGAAATCCATGANCCCGAGGATTTGCTGGATGCNGCTTTGAAAATGGCGGCNCGTTTTGAAACGTCTTCCCGGCTGGCCACGGGCATGGCAAAAACCATGCTGAACCAGTCTTTTGACAATGATTACCGCGCCCTTGCGGATATGGAATCAATGGCNCAGGCGCTATGTATGACATCGGATTACCACAAGGCGGCCATTGAGCGGTTTTTGGGCAAAAAGCCACTGGAATTCGACTGGGACCGCATGATTAAAGACGAGGCAAAATCGTGAGCCNNCGCAAACAGCATACCGCACGCATTACTGGCGTTGCCGACACAGCCATGGGCGAATTGGCGGGCTCAACCGCGATGGGGTTGCATGCCGAGGCGGCCAATGCCGCGTTGCGCGATGCTGGATTGAAAGCCTCGGATATTGACGGCGTTTTGTGTGGTTATTCCATGACCCTGCCGCACCTGATGCTCAGCTCGGTTTTCTGCGAATATTACGGCATCAGCCCCACCTTTAACACGGCCATTCAGGCTGGCGGGGCCACGGCCTGTATCATGCTGGCAAACGCTGTGGCGCTGGTGGAATCGGGNGCATGCCGTCACGTGTTATGTGTGACGGGCGATAACCGCCTTAGCGGCATGACCCGCGACGGGGCGGTGGCCGCATTGGCCAGTGTCGGGCACCCAGAATTTGAACAGCCCTACGGCATGTCGGTGCCCGCCTCTTATGCCTTGGTCGCGCAGAAATACCTGCAAGAATACGGCATCAGCCGCGATGAGCTGTCGGGCATTTCGGTCGCTGCACGCCAACATGCCGCCCTGCACCCCAAGGCCTATAAAACCGATCCATTAAGCGTCGAGGATGTTTCAACCAGCCGGATCATCGCTTCCCCCCTGCGGCTGCTTGATTGCTGTCTGATTTCGGATGGCGGCGCCGCGATTATCGTAAGCGCGGCAGATGCGGCGGCGGATACCCGTAAACCAGTGCGGGTTCTGGGCAGCGGTCAGGGCCACACCCATGAACACATTATGGCAGCCCCCTCGTTAACCGAATTTGGCTGTAAAACCTCGTCAGCGCTGGCCTTTGCGCAGGCTGGTGTGACAGCGGCCGATATCGACGTTGCCGAAATATATGACAGCTTTACCATCACGCTGATGGTTGAACTGGAATCAATCGGGTTTTTTGAAAAGGGTGCTGCAGGCAAGGCAGCTTTGGCCGGTGATTTATCGCTGGGTGGCAAGCTGCCCACCAACACCCACGGCGGGCTGATGAGTTACGGGCATTCCGGCGCGGCGGGTGGCGCATTTCATATTATCGAGGCTGCGCATCAGTTGCGCGGCGAAGCCGACAAGCGACAAGTCGATGATGCCGGTCTGGTGTTTGTGCATGGGGATGGCGGAATTTTGTCGGCCCATTGCAGCCTTGTTCTGGGTCAGGAGTAAACCAATGGAATTACCAATCCCCCGCCCGAACCACGACACGCAGCCCTATTGGGACGCCGCGCGCGATGATCGGTTGGCACTGCAACATTGCACCGCTTGTAACAAAGTACAGGCCGTTCCGCGCAGTTTTTGCGGGCATTGCCAATCGCCTGATCTGGTTTGGCGTGACAGCGACCGGCAAGGTGTAATCGCCAGCTTTTCGATTGTTCAGCGCGGCCCGACCAAAGCATTCAAGGATTATTCGCCCTATGTTCTGGCGCTGGTGGATGTCAGTGAAGGGGTTCGCCTGATGCTGAATATCGTTGGGGACGACCGGTTCGAGGCGCAAATCGGTGACCCTGTCGAAATCATATTTGAGACCCGTGGCAATGACGGTTTCAAGATGCCTCAGGCAAAACGGAGTGGTGCAAAATGATAACATTCGATGATTTCCAACCAGGCGTTTCGTTTGGCAAGGCCGACGTGACGCTGGATGATACGATGGTTGAAAACTGGACGGCGCTGTTCCCTGATGACGCTGATTGCGCGCCCGATATGCCCGAAGGCATGACGGCGGTTCTGGTGATGAACGCTTATACAGTGTTGGTCGCCCCGCGCCCTCCCGGCAATGTTCATGCAAGCCAATCTTTTGTAATAAAACAGCTTCCCAAGCGAGGCCAGACCGTTACCACCGATGTGACATGCCGTTCAAAAGAGCTACGCAAGGGGCGGCGCTGGATTGATCTGGATACCGAAAGCCATGATGAAAGTGGCACCCTTCTTTTCACAGGTACGATGAGGTTGATATGGGCAGCTTGACCCCCGAGAATACAGTTTGCGGCAAACCGCTAACGATTACGGCAGATGTGATTGGACAATACGCGACGATCACCAATGATTTTAACCCCATCCATGTCGATCCGGTTTTTGCTGCAAAATCCCCGATGGGNGGCATTATTGCGCACGGCACGATGTCGCTTGCGCTGATCTGGCAGGTGTTGCGGNCCGAATTTGGTGCCACCCGTTGCGGGGCTGCCACCGTAGATATCCGGTTTACCAAACCAGTGCGGATTGATGACGTTTTGACCGCCAAGGTCGAACATAAAGAAAACAACACCGTTTTTGTCTGGGTCGAAACCCAGACAGGCGCGCGCGTAATAGATGGAACCGCCAGATTATGACCCATGCTTTCAAAAACCTCGATGTTCTGTTGAACCCCGCGTCAATTGCGGTTGTCGGCGCGTCTGATAACCCGCTTAAAATTGGCGGACGTCCGATTGATTATATGAAAAAACTGGGGTTCAAAGGAGCTATTTATCCGGTCAACCCGAACAAGGATGAGATTCAGGGCTTAACCGCCTATCCCGCCATGTCAGAGATCGGTCAGCCGATTGATCTAGCCATCATCGCAGCGCCCGCAAAAATGGTCGAAGACATGGTCGCCGATGGGCTAGCCGCCGGCGTTAAATCCTTTGTGATCTTTTCATCCGGATATGGCGAATTTTCCGCCGAGGGGGGCATCGCCCAAGAACGGCTACAAAAAATGTGCAGTGATGGCGGGGCTGTGTTGCTGGGCCCGAATTGTTTGGGCGCGATCAATATTAAAAATCGCATGGTGGCCTCGTTCACCACCGCAATGGAACAGAATGAAATGATCGAGGGCGGCTTTGGTTTTGTGACTCAAAGCGGCGCTCTGGGGGCTTATTGGCTGGATATGGTGTTGCAGCGCGGGATTGGCGTGTCGTCATGGGTGGCCACCGGAAACGAAGCCGGGATCACCGTTTCGGATGCAATTTATCACTTGGCGCACGATCCCGATACGCAGGTGATCGGTTGCTACATCGAAGATATCAAAGACGGCGCGGCCTTTCGCGAGGCGGCTTTGGTTGCAGCGGCGGCAGGAAAGCCGATATTGTTAATCAAGGCTGGCCGGTCTGAAAGCGGGGCCGCCGCAGCGGCATCGCACACCGGCGCTTTGGCGGGCGAAGATACCCGTTATCAGGCGCTGTTTGACCAGATCGGGATCGTGCGGGTGAATTCCCTGTCCGATATGACATCGGCCGCACGCCTAATGTTGATGCAGCCTGCTGCAACGGGTCGCAACGTTGGCGTGGTCAGCGTTTCAGGCGGCGCTGGCGTGTTGCTGGCCGATGAACTGGACGAGGCAGGTTTTGCTGTGCCCGCCTTTGATACCGAGACCCGTGCGCGGGTTGATGCGGAATTGCCGGGGTTTGTGGCGGCAAATAACCCGTTGGATGTGACCGGCGGCATTGCGGGTGATCCAAGCGTGTTTGGCAAGGTTCTAAACGCCCTTGGCACGGCCCCTGATCATGACAGTTTTATCATTTTCATCGGCCTGATGGCCAGCATTTCCAAGGATTTATCAGACAGCCTTGTCGCGGCTTTTTCCAAGGCCGGAAAACAGGTTATGGTGGTTTGGGTCGGTGCCCCACAACAGGTGGTGACGGATCTGGAAAGCCAAGGCCTGCCGGTGTTTCCGGATATTCCCGAAGCAGTGCGGGCGATGGAAATCCTGCGCAAAGTGACGGACGGTCAAGTCAAGGCCAGGGCGCTTACTAATAAGGATTGGCCGCTGCCATTGCCATCGCCTGAAACCTGCGCGCCGCGCTCGGAAGTCATGGCACAGCGTCTAATTTCCGACAATTGCGGCCTGCAATTTCCAAAACATGTTTTGCTGCAATCTGCCGCCGATGCCGCCACAGCCTTTGCAAAATTAACCCCACCGTTGGTGGTGAAGCTGCAAAGCCCGGACATGCTGCACAAAAGCGAGCACGGCGGCGTTGCACTGGGAATAAAAACCGAGAGCGAGCTGGCAACAGAAGTACAGCGGATGTTGGAGATTGCTGCCAAAGGCAACTTGCGGTTGGATGGTATTTTGGCACAGGAAATGGCACCGATTTCCCAAGAGCTGATTATTGGTTTCAAACGTGACGCGGTGTTCGGCCCGCTTATCCTGATTGGTCGCGGTGGCGTCGAGGTTGAGCTGCGCCCTGATCGCGTGCTGGCCTATTTGCCGCTTGGTGAAGATGAAATTCTGGCGCTTTTACATAGCCTTGAAACCTTGCCATTGTTCGAGGGATACAGGGGCGGGCCGCAAGGTGATTTGCGCCAGCTGGCGCAAAACCTTAGTGCCTTGGGTGCGGCATTCGTTGCAGATGAAAGCATCGAGGAAATTGAAATCAATCCGCTTGCACTGACAAAATCCGGCGACTTTATTGCACTGGATGCGCTATCGCTTCACCGCAGTTGAATGCGGCTAAAACCCGATGTGAAAGCCGCCGTTCACGCTTAGATGCTGACCGGTGATATAAGAGGCAGCGCTGGACAGCAGAAAACAGACAGGTTTGGCTACCTCGTCAGGGGTGCTCATCCGGCCCATCGGGATTTGTGCCAGATATTTATCACGGAATTTATCCGAACGGATGGTTTCCGTCATCGGCGTTTCGATCATGCCAAAAGCTACGGTATTTACATTGATCCCGTAACGCCCCCATTCACGTGCCGCGCTCATGGTCAGGCCCAGAACGCCCGCTTTGGCGGCGCCATAATTGATCTGGCCAATGGTGCCCTTGCGGCCCGCATCCGATGAAATGTTAACGATCATCCGAGGGCCGGGTTTTTCAAGCTTCACCTGCTGTTTGAAATAGATGCCCACCGCCTGAAGGCAGGCAAACACGCCTGTCAGATTAACGTCAATCACCTGTTGCCACGTTTCACGGGTCATCTTGTCGGCCATCGCGGCGCGCACGATGCCGGCGTTATTGACCAACCCGTTTATGTCGCCAAATGTATCGACGGTGAACTTCACCATTTTGTCTGGAAATTCAGGATCAGACACATCCCCAACCAAGGGCGCACAGGCATCGCCGATCAGTTTGGCAGTTTCATTTACAGCGGCTTCGTTCATATCCACGGCCACCACACGCGCCCCCAGATCGGCGGCCAGACTGGCTACGCCACGGCCAATTCCCTGACCTGCACCGGTTACGATAATTACGGACCCTTCAAGTGACATTGGGTTATTCATGGTACTTTTCCTTATTTTCAATAGCTTCTATTTTAGTTGGGAAAACGGGGTGTCCTTGTCCGCGCGAATTTCTGGTGGCATCCCCAAAAGCCTCTCGGCGATGATATTGCGCTGGATTTCATCCGAGCCACCCGAAATCCGGTTGCCCGGCGCGGTCAGGTAATCCACCCGCCACAGTCCGGNTTCATCTTTTGGTGTCTCGCCAATCCCAGCGGCACTGCCGGAAAGTTCCAGCGCGAAACTAGCCATTTCCTGCCGCAGTTTGCCCAGCAACAGCTTGCCGATTGACCCCTCGACCATCGGTTCTTTGCCGCGCGATAGGGCCGTCATAATGCGGTAACTGGTGAATTCCATACCGCGTTGCCGGCTGGCAAATTCGGCGATCTTGGCCCGCACCTGATCGTTTTCAATTGCAGGACGACCATTCAGTGTGACACCTGCGGCCAGCGCGATCAATTCCTCGGCCCGCATTCCGCCAACTGAACGTCCGATTGCCAAAGTATAGCGCTCGTTGGTCAGCGTCGTCATCGCCACCCGCCAGCCACCATCAACGGGGCCAAGCCGATCACTGTCGGGAATCCTTACCTCGTCAAAAAATACTTCGTTAAAACTGGAATGGCCGGAAATCTGCTTGATCCGGCGAGCCTCTATGCCGGGCGCATCCATTTTGACCACGAACATGGTCAGGCCTTTGTGTTTGGCCACATCCACATTCGAGCGCGCCAACAAAATGCCGTAACCTGAATAATGCGCGCCCGAAGTCCAGATTTTCTGCCCCGTAATCACCCAGTCATCGCCATCACGCCGCGCCCGCGTGCGGATGCCCGCAAGGTCGGATCCGGCGGCGGGTTCGGAAAACAGCTGACACCAAACGCCTTCGCCACTTAACAGGGTCGGCAGGATNTCTGTTTTCTGCTGTTCGGTGCCATGCGCAATCAGCGTCGGGGCCACCAGACCAGAACTGACCACAAAGATATTCGGCGGCACTTTATAGCGCCCCTCTTCCTGGTTCCAGATGATCTGTTGCATTTCATCGCCGCCACGTCCGCCGTGTTCTTTGGGCCATGTAATTCCGGCCCAACCGCCATCGGCTTTGCGTTTTTGCCACGCCTGTGCGGCNGTCACTTCTTCTGGTGTATTGGCCATAAAGGCGTCCTGCACCTTTTCGGTGCCATCACGCAGGGTTGCGTTGTCGGCCAGCCATGCGCGGGCGTCTTTGCGGAATTTTGCCTCATTAGGGGTGTCGCTGAAATCCATCTTAAACCGCCTTTTCTGTGGGGGTCTTGAGCGCGCCAACGAGGCGCTCACTCCAAATCGTGGCAGGGCCAAGCATCGCTTTCAGGTGCCAGCCACGTCGCAAAAACAAATGCGGATCGGCGACCCAAGTATAGCCAATACCGCCGTGAATCTGGATCGATTCTTCGCAAGCAAACTGGCAGGCTTCCAGCGCGGTCAGGCGGGCGCAGGCGGCGGCTTCGGCTAAACGGTCATCGTTTTCAGCCAGCGCCCAAGCCCCGAAAAACGCGTTTGAACGGGCCAATTCGATCTTGGCAAACATATCGGCCATACGGTGTTTCAGCGCCTGAAAACTGCCGATCGGGCGGCCAAAAGCGGTGCGATCCAGCGCATATTTAGTGGAAATATCCAAGGCGTGCGCGGCCACACCAAGCTGTTCAAACGCCACCAGAACTGCGGCGCCATCTATCAGCCGATTGATCGCGGCAGCGTCGGCACCGGACAGTTTGTCGGCAGGGGCACCCGTTAGAACAAGGCGCGATTGCGGGCGGGTCGGGTCGGTCGCATCAAGTGGATCAACCTGCACGCCGTCACCTTTCAGATCAACAATATACAGCCCCGCCGCATCGTTTTCGTCCAGCGCCGCGACGATGGCAACATCGGCGACGGCCCCATCAGAAACAGGGGATTTCACTCCGCTGATGCACCCGTCAACCACCTTGGAGGCAACAGCATCCGGCGCAAAACCGCTGTTTTCAGCCAAGGCAACGGTGACGATTTTCTGCCCCGTGGCCAGTGCTGGCAATAGCGCGGATTTCTGGGCCTCACTGCCGAATTCCACCAGTGCCGGACCCGCCAGATATTGCGCCGCGCCAAAGGGCACCCCCGCCAAGGTGCGGCCCATTTCCTCGGCCAACACCGCCAATTCAACCGGACCCATACCAGAGCCGCCATAGTTTTCAGGGATGCTAACGCCCAGCCAGCCACCCTCGGCCAGGCTGGTCCAAAGATCGCGGTCGAAACCTGTGCCTTGGTCCAGTAGATCGTGAGATTTAGCAAAAGACGTGTGGTCGTCCAGTAGCCGCGCCACTGCTTGGCGTATTTCCTCCTGATCGTTTGAAAAATCGAAATCCATTTTGCTACCTTCCTGTGCTGGCCGTCTATCTCGTCGCCTATTCCTATGTCGCTATGCGTTGTTTTGCGGCCTCGTATTCACGTGATAACCGCGCCACCAGATCACTCACAGACACTACAGATTTCACCGGATCAATCCCTTGCCCTGACCCCCAGATATCGCGCCATACCTTTGGTCTTTCATCTGTTGAGGACAGGTTCATGGCTTTTTTCTGCTCTGGCAGATGGTCCGGATCCAGACCTTGGCGGGTGATAGAGGGCTTTAGGTAATTCGCATTTACTCCACTGAAGTAGTCAGTCAAAATCACGTCATCAGAGGCGCAATCGACAATCATCTGTTTGAACTCGGGATCGGCATTGGCCTCTTTTGTGGCGATAAAAGCAGAGCCGATATAGGCCAGATCAGCCCCCATCGCCTGCGCTGCCAAAACCGCATCGCCCGTGGCAATTGCGCCCGATAACAGCAACGGCCCGTCAAACCAACTGCGGATTTCCTGGATCAGCGCAAAAGGCGATGTGTTGCCCGCATGGCCACCAGCACCGGCGGCCACTGCGATCAACCCATCCGCGCCCTTTTCGATTGCCTTGTGGGCAAAGCGGTTGTTGATGACATCATGCAGCACCAACCCGCCCGCCGAATGCGCGGCCTCGTTCACATCTTCGCGCGCCCCCATGGATGTGATCCATAGCGGCACTTTCCATTTTGCGCAGATTTCTACGTCCCGTTCGATCCGGTCATTTGAGCGATGCACAATCTGGTTCACGGCAAAAGGTGCCGCCGGAGCATCGGGATTTTCCTGATTATATGCATCCAGTTCTTCGGTGATCTGGCGCAGCCATGCCTCGAGCAATGGTGGCTCGCCTTTGGCCTCGCGGGCGTTCAGTGCAGGGAAGCTTCCAACCACGCCAGCTTTGCATTGGGCGATCACAAGTTCGGGTGTCGAGATGATAAACATCGGCGAGCAGATAACCGGCAACCGCAGATTGTCAAAGGCAGGATGAAATAACATATATGTGATAATCCTTATGTTAACAGTGATTTAGGAGCATTTATCTGAACGGTAAACAATTAGTTTTGAATGGTCAAAGCAAATTTCAAACGTACGTTAGAAAAAGACTAGGCGAAGTCAGACTTGTTTGCTAGCCTCAGTGAAACGATTCAATTTTCAGGTGCTCGTTCTGGCATCACCGTGACAAAGGGAAAGGCCGGGTATGCGAACTAGCCATAGATATTTTGCTTGCTGACCTGCGCCAGCTTGCGAATTTTTAACTGAATCACCACGCGGGAACTGAGGGAGGTTTCAGTGCCATTGATATATGAGAAAACCGGAAACATCGGGGTAATGACCATCGACTTTCCGGAAAAACGCAATGCTCTTAATTACGCGGCGCGACTGGAAATGGAAAAAATTGCCACCGAAGTGCGCGATGACCCTGATGTGCGTTCGGTCGTGTTTTCCGGTGGGTCCGGCGTATTTTGTTCAGGTGGTGATATAAGCTCTTTCGCCAAATCGACTCCGGTTGAGATGCGGGACCGCCTAAAACAACAACACCGCGTCACGCGGATGTTCTATGATCTTGAAAAGCCGATTGTTGCGGCAGTGGACGGCCCTGCTTACGGAGTCGGGTTCAATCTGGCGCTGCTTGGCGATCTGATTTTAGCATCACCTTTGGCCAAGTTCTGCCAATCCTATTCGCGCGTGGCCATTGTTCCCGATGGTGGTGGTTTGTATCTGCTGGCGCGCATGATTGGCNCCCAACGTGCCAAGGCGATGTTTTTTCTGGCGGAAACGATTGGCGCTGAAGAAGCGCAAAATCTTGGCATCGTACATGCAGTTCACTCCTCTGAAACGATTTTGGACGAAGCCATGGCGCTGGCGGAAAAGCTCGCCGCCGGGCCTACCCGCGCCTTTGGGCTGGGCAAGGCAATGCTGAACCGGGGCATGGATATTGATTTTGCATCCTATCTGGAGCTGGAAGCTGTTGGCGAAGCCTACATCATGGAAACCGAAGATCATCAGAACGCGGTTTCGGCGTTCCTCGAGAAACGCAAACCGATTTTTAAAGGACGCTAGGCAATGGCAACGAGTTCCGAAAANACNCAACAAACCGGCCAGCCGCTTGACGGCATCAAAGTGATTGACATGGGGCAAGTTTATCTTGGCCCATATTGTGGTTTGCTGTTCGGGTTTCTGGGGGCCGAAGTGATAAAAATAGAAGGGCCGACGGGTGACCCGATCCGGATTAAAACCCGAGCGGGTGAAAATCCGGCAATCATGATGCTGAATTCGAACAAGAAAAGCGTCACCCTTGATTTGCATGACGAAACCGACCGCGCGGCGTTTCTGGAACTGGTGGCTGATGCCGATGTTCTGATCGAAAATTTCCGCCCCGGCACGATGGAACGGTTGGGCCTTGGCTTTGATGATGTGCTGCATCCGCTGAACCCAAGGCTGGTTTACGGATCCGGCAAGGGTTATGCGGTTGATTCTGAATGCCATGATGCGCCCGCGATGGATTTTCCGATACAGGCATATAGCGGGCTAATGTCGATCACCGGTTTTGCCGATGGTCCACCGCTGAAATCCGGGGCGGCAATCACCGATTTCNTGACCGGTGCGCATCTTTACGGCGGTATCTTGTCGGCCCTGCTGGAACGCGCAAAAAGCGGTTCCGGCCAAAAGGTGGAGGTGGCGATGCAGGATGTGGCACATCACGCATTGGCGTCAAATATTTCCAGCTATCTGCTAAGCCCTGAAAATTTTGTGCCCCGCGCGGGCAATAGTCAGGGCATGCTAGAGATCACGCCTTACGATATTTATCCGACCACTGACGGGTCGGTTTCAATCATGTGCCTGACGGATCGCCACTGGGTCGCACTGGCAGGCGCGATGGGCGCGCCGCATTTGGCAATTGATGAACGGTACGCCGGAAATATCGAGCGCTCGGCCCGCCGCGCTGAAGTTGATGCACTGGTTAGTGCGTGGACCGCCGGACAAACCCGCGCCGAGGTTTTTGCCACCCTTAAAGACGCCAATGTAGCGGCCGCCCCTGTGCGCCAAATCAGCGAAATCGCGCGTGATCCAGACTTGATAAAACGCGGTATGATTGTTGAACACCCCCATGATGGCCTTGGTTCGATCCCCGTGCCTGCCTCGCCGTTTCAGTTTTCGAAACACCCCCGCACCAAACCCTGCCGCGCACCCAATGCTGGTGAGCACACAAACGAAGTACTTGGTCGTGGGCCAACCCCCGATTCTTCAAAATAAGGAACATACCCGATGGTCTCTTTTCAACTGGATAACGAACTAGAAGATTTCCGCCATACCGTGCGCCGTCTTGCCGAAACCGAATTTCGCGACAAGGCCGCCTATTGGGATGAGCACGAAACATTCCCCACCGAAAACCGCGATAAATTGGCTGAACTTGGCTATCTGGGCATGTTTATACCCGAAGAATATGGCGGATCAGGCGCGGAAGTTATTCAGGGCGCTGTGTTTTTGGAAGAACTGGCGCGGGTGTGTTTTAACACCTCGTTGGTGTGTCAGTTGTATTTGAACGGCCCGGCGCGGGCGATCAACCAGTTGGGCACGGATGAGCAAAAGAAACGGCTGTTGCCGGGCGTGGCACAGGGCAAGACATTCATCGCGATTTCGATCAGCGAACCCGAGGCTGGATCTGCCGTCACCGATCTGCGCACCACGGCAGTCGAGGATGGAGATGGCTGGCTGTTGAACGGGTCGAAATGTTTCTGCACCGGTGGCCATGTCGCCGATTACCTGATGGTTTTCGCCCGTTGTGCCGGATCAAAAGGCGCCAAAGGCATCGGCGCGTTTATCGTCAACATGAAGAACAAAGGCGTCAGTGTCGGCCATATCTCCAAGAAAATGGGCGGGCGCGGCCTGCCCGAGGCTGATATTACACTAGAAAATTACCACGTCGGCCCCGAGGATGTTCTACTTGTCGGCAACCCAGAAAGCTCCAAATCATTTGGCCTTCTGATGAGCTCGTTTGGTCCGGAACGGGTCGGCAATGCCGCCATGTGTATAGGTCTGGCGCAGGGCGCGTTTGATGCAGCCAAGGAATACAGTGAAGTGCGTCACCAGTTTGGCCGCCCGATCAAGGAATTTCAGGGGCTGCAATGGAAAATCGCCGATATGGCAACCCAGATCCATGCGGGCCGTCTGATGGTTTACCGCGCTGCGACCAACGAAGCGGCCAATGGTTTCCCCGACCCGATGGATGCGACAATGGCCAAGCTGTTTGCCAATGAAATGGCGCAGAAAGTCACCAATGAGGCGCTGCAAATTCACGGCCATAACGGATACACCCGCGAATACCCGATGGAGCGCATGGTGCGTGATGCGCGCGGTTTTGCGCTGGGGGGCGGCACAGTTGAAATCCTGCGCAACACCATCGCGGCGCTGACCTATGGCCACAGCTTTAACCAGCGGCGCGGCTAGGAGATCGAAATGCACATTAACAGTTTATCTACCGATCAAGTCGCACTTCAGGATGCCGCGCGCAAACTGGCACAGGGCGTGTTCAAGGAAACAGCCGCGCGTTGGGATGCCGAGGGGGTTTACCCGGACGAAAACCACAAACGTCTGGCCGATCTGGGCTATCTGGGCATGACCATTCCCGAGGAATACGGCGGCGGCGGCGCATCGCTGGTGGATGTCTATCTGGTGATCGAGGAGATCGCCAAAGTTGATTTCAACACAGCCCTGATTGTGCATGATCAAAACGTATCGCCACGCATCATTGCCACCTGTGGGTCAGATGAATTGAAACAGGCGTTCCTGCCACGGTTTGCCCGTGGCGAGATCGAATGCTCGATCGCCTGGACCGAACCGCAAGCCGGATCGGACGCCACGGCGGTGACAACTTCGGTACGTGAAACCGATGGCGGCTATCTGTTGAATGGCGGCAAGATTTTCACCACCTTTGGGGATCGCGCCGATTATCTGCTGGTCTATGCCCGTTTTTGTGACAGCAAAGGCGCGCGCGGGATCGGCACGGTGTTGGTTAAACGCGACAGCCCCGGCGTGACGATCCACATTCTGGAACAGAAAATGGGGGCGCGTGGTTGCAATGAATGCGAAATCCATTTTGACGATGTGTTCGTGCCCGCCGACCATCTGGTGACCGAAGGTGTGGCTGAAAATTCCAGCGGGTTTGTCAAGCCGATCAGCGTTTATAATGCGACTCGAACCGGCATGGGCGTTTTAGCGCTGGGTGTGGCAGAAGGCGCGTTTGACGAAGCCCGCAATTACATGAAAACACGACGTCAGTTTGGCAAATCCCTGTCTGAAATGCAGGGATTGCAATGGATGATGTCGGACATGCGCATCCAGATCGAGGCAGCACGAGCCTTGTGTTACAATGCGCTTTCGCTGATTGATGCGGGGCGGCCTGATCCAACATTATGTTCCATCGCAAAGCTACAAGCCACTGAAATGGCTCAGAAAGTTACGCATGACGCGATGCAGATGTTTGGCGGATACGGCTATTTTGGGTCCCTCCCGATGGAGCGCATGGTGCGCGATGTGCGGATGCTGACCATCACCGGCGGCACCACGCAAATTCATAAAAATTCAATTGCTGCGGCAATTTTCCGTGACTGACAACAGGGGTTTAAAATGACCGACGAAATCACCGTAGAACAAAATGGCGGGCTGGTAACTGTATCTTTGAACCGGCCGGACAAGTTAAATGCGCTGACGCTGGGGATGCGGGTTGATTTGCTGGATGTGTTTGGCCGCCTTGATGGCGACCCCTCGGTGCGGGCTGTTTTGCTGCGTTCCGAAGGGCGCGCCTTTTGCGCTGGGGCCGATGTAAACTCGATGGGGAAAGATGATATCGTTGGGGATCGGGACAGGATTTCACGCGCCCATCGGATGATATTGGCGATTCACAACATCAACAAACCGGTGGTTTGCGCCCTGCGCGGCCCTGCCGTCGGGATCGGGTTAAGCATGGCGCTGGCCTGTGATGTTGTTGTGGCCTCGGAAACGGCCAAAATGGCGCTGGTGTTCAAAAAAATCGGGCTAGCAATGGATGGCGGTGCAGCCTATTTTCTAAGCAATCTGATTGGCCGACAACGCACCATTGATCTGGCCTATAGTGCCCGCACGGTGCGCGCAGACGAGGCGCTAACGCTGGGCTTGGTGTCGCAGGTCCATGCGGACGAGGCGATGGACAAAGCCGCAAGTGATTATGCCGCTGAGCTGGCGACAGGTCCTACCTTTGCTTTTGCCGCCAATAAACGGATGTTGCGATTAGCGCAATCACCCTCGCTCGAGGCGTTTTTGGATGTCGAGGTCATGGCGCAGGGACAGGTCATCAAAAGNCAGGATCACGCTGAGGGCGCGAAATCATTCCTTGAAAAACGCGCACCGGTNTTTCAGGGTGTATGATAAAAGTTGTGAAACGGGGGGCGGCGCACGATGCAATTACTGATGCAAGTGACTGACAAACTATCAAGATTTCTGATGATCGCTTCGATCATACTAGCCGGGGCAATGATGCTCCATGTCTCATTTGACGTGCTTCTAAGCCTGTTCATTGCCGAACCATTACCGGCCACTGTTGAAATCGTATCATCCTATTATATGGTCGCGCTGGTATTTTTNCCGCTGGCTTTTGTTGAGTTGAAGAACGAGCATATCCATGTCGATGTCATCCATTCCCATTTGCCGGACCTGGGCAAAACCATTCTGGATGTATTTGCACTGACACTATCAACAATCTATCTGGGGCTGATGACCTATCAGACTTGGTTTGATGCGCTGGAGAAATTTGAAGTTGGCGAATATTCGATGGGGATGGTCAGTATTGCGCTGTGGCCGGGGCGTTTCTTTGTGCCTATCGGGTGCGGGATAATGACAGCTGTGTTGTTGCTAAAACTGATCCGCCGCCCCTTTACCAATGCCGATATGGCACCTGAACCGTCCGATATGACTGAAGGAGGAATTGACTGATGTCATTTTTTGAAATTGGCCTGTCCGGTATTGCCCTTGTTATTGTTCTTGTCCTGATGCGGGTGCCTATTGCTGTGGCGCTTGGGCTGGTCTCGTTTGGCGGGTTCTGGGTTATGCTGGGCAGCGCTCCTGCTTGGGGCCTGCTGACCGCGATCCCCTATAGTTTTTCGGCGCATTGGACGCTTAGTTCGATCCCGATGTTCCTG
>JGI24724J26744_10001526_pt1 | contig 15842 bp, 18 predicted proteins | sample Cruoilmetagenom7_FD_26744 | JGI IMG/M metagenome (IMG submission 26744)
CATGAGATAACTTGGCTACTGTTGTATTTGTAGTATCTTGCGCACTAAACGCACCTCTTTCAAACAGAAGCCAAGTTATCTCATGTGAGAGTATTATGCCACCTATAGTACTTGCAGTTAATAAGAATGCTAAAAACCAAAAGGCTTTTTGTAAGAATGCTTTTGCTTGTTGCTCATCTTTATTCTTCAGATAACGTGCAATTCTAGGGAAAAGAGCTATAGAAGTAGCTATTGCAAAAAGAGCTAATGGAAGCTGAAAAATACGATTTGCATAGTATAGATATGAGATAGAACCAGTAACCAAAAATGAGGCAAGGAAGGTATCAAGAAAGGCAGATACTTGAGCAGTTGAGTTTCCCCACATTGCTGGAAAGAAATTGTTTCTAAATTTTCTTGTATCTTTTTTTATGATTTTTGACTTTACTCTTAGATATTTAAAACCACCAAGCAGAAGCTTTAAAAGGCCAAGTTGCTGTATGGCGATGATATGTACCAAAAGTTGTAAAACTCCACCAATAACTACACCATAAGAGAGATAATAGACTATTTCACTCTGCGTTTTATCTTGAGATAGGTAGAGTGCTCCTATAAGAGAGAGATTTAACAGGGCAGTCGAAAATGCAGATGTAGCAAAGTGGTTTTTATACTGTAGCATCCCACTTAAAAATGTCATAGCAAAGATAAGTGGTAAGTACCAGAAGTTTATAGCAACAAATGGAGATGCTAGCTCGATAGTCTCTGCGCTGAAACCTACTGCTATGGCTTTAGTAAAAAGCTCTGGCACCAGGTTCACTAAAAGGGTGATAAGAAGTATAATGGAGAGAAAAACTAAAAAGATATTTGCAGAGAAAACTGCTTTATGGGCTGAACGGGCAAAGGCTGGAATAAAGACTTGAGTAAAGGCACCCTCAGCAAAGATACGACGAAATAGATTTGGGAGTTTAAATGCAACAAAAAAGATATCGCTATAGATATTCGCACCAAGAGCTGAGGCAGTTAATAAGTCTCTGATAAATCCTAAAATTCTTGATACAAGAATTCCAAAACTATTGGTGAAGATGGCTTTAAACATAGGCTTCTTTTATTGTTTTACATAATTTTAACAAATTTTTAGTTAAAATCTACACATAAAAATAAATATGGAAAGTTTATATGGCACTATTTGGTTCTAGCAAAAAAGAAAAACCAGCACTAAAAAAAGTTCGACCTACTGTTGTTAGAACACAAAATGTTGCCAAAGAGCTACTTGGACTAGCCAAGTCGTATGATATTAAAGCTGATTCCCTAGATTTTAATATACTAGAAATACAGACTTATACAAGAATGAATGATGGTACAAAAGAGACTGAGTGGGAAGAGATTCCTCATGATGACCTATATGAACTCGATGATGAAAAGCAGCTACTGAATCCAAACTTCCAAATTAAACAGATGTATGAGATTGAGATTTTCTCAAAAAAAGATGAAGACCCATATAAAAACTTTAAAGTGGCTGTTGGTGCCAATGCAACAAAGTGTAAAGTTTATCTTAGTATAGCATCTGGTTCAGAGGTAGAATATAACTCTAGGTTTGACAAGGGACTATTGCTCCTTATACAAAAGCGTAAGATGAGAGCAGGGATACTTATAAATATTTTTGATGAGATGCAAGAAGAGGTTGTCTCTAGAATCACTGCTCACGTGAGAGTCGAAGAGAAAGCTGTTTATGCACAAGCTGAGACAATCTTAATTTCTGAGAGTTATGAGCCAACTGCTACCATAGATGATGCTCTTATAATGCATTTTGAAAAGAGAGAAGAAGTAGATGAAAAAGAGAAGGTTGATTATGCTTCTCGTGGATTTATAAAAAATGTAAAAGAGGGTGAACTCCTTATAGAGTATGTTAAAGCTAAAGAGGGTAAGCCAGGCAGAAACTGTCGTGGTGAGTTTATGACTCCTACTGAACCAATTGTCTCACATGAACCAGAGTTTAAAGTGGATGAAACAATTGATACAGTTGATACTGACGAGGCTATCAAATATGTAGCTAAAGAGAATGGTTATATATCATTTGAAGATGGCGCCTATACTATAAAGACAGATGTAGACATAGGTGAAATTAGTTTTAAGACTACAGGTTCAATTTCTACTGGTTTGGATTCAGATGTATCAATTAGTGTCAAGGAGACAGATGCTGTTAAAGATGCGATTGGTACAGGTATGGAAGTTGAAGTTACTGAGATAGATATAGAAGGTAATGTTGGCTCAAATGCTAAAGTGTTCGCAAGAAAAGCAAATATTGGNGGTCAAACTCATAAAACTGCAACTATTAGAGCNGATAAATTAGATATAAATGTACATAAAGGTCAGGCTTTTGGTAAAAATATACATATTACCCGACTAGAACATGGTGAAGTTGATGGGGATATCGTTGATATAAAACAAGCTTTGGGTGGACATATACGTGCTAAGGATATAGAGATAGACATATGTGCCTCGCACGTAAAAGCCACTGCATCAAGAAAGATAGAAATTAAGAAGCTGCAAGGCAGTGAAAATATTTTTACAATTGATCCACTCTTAAAAAAAGATGCTCAGGCGGGACTTGATAAAAATCAAGACAATATTAAAGAGTTGGAGCATGATTTATTAAGTATAAAAAAAGATATAGAAAAGTACACGAAATTAATTAAAGATGGTACAGCTTCATTTTTAGATATTAAAAAGCGATTGTTGCATTATAAAAAGAGTGGTGTAAAGATGCCAGAGTCATTTGTAAAAAAATATAAACAGTTTCAAAAAATGCAAGAACATTTAAAAGAGATAAAAATAGACTCAGAAGTTAAAACTGATCAGCTAAATTTGTTAACAACAAGAACTGTCTCTTTTCAAGATAATATACTTGATGCAAGAATTATAAACAGAGACAAATGGGTAGGACATAATGAACTAAGGTTTAAGTTAGTTGATCCACCTATAGAACTTGTATATAAGCCGTTAGAGGGCTCAGATAGTAAAGTTTTTGGTTTAGTTGAGGTAGATGATGGTGAATTTGAAATACGATCTGTTAAAGAGTAAGGAACTGAATTAGTATGATAGTTGGTTTAAAAGGAAAAATTGTATATAAAGAGCCATCTTTTGTACATGTTGAGGTAAGCGGAGTTGTGTATGAGGTTTTTATTTCACTTCAAACATTTTCTGCGTTGGGAAATGATGAGGTGTCACTTTATACATCTCATATTATAAGAGAAGATGCTCAACTGCTCTTTGGATTTTTAGATATGAGTGAGAAAAAGATGTTCTCTAGACTTATCAAAATAAATGGAGTTGGACCAAAGGTGGGTATGGCAATATGTTCTACATATACTCCATCCCAGTTTGGTGTTATCATCAACAACAAAGATATGAATGGTGTTAAAAAAGTTCCAGGAATCGGACCTAAAAGTGCCGGTCGGATTTTAGTAGAACTCAATGGTTTTGATGAAGAACTTCTCTCTTCAAACTCTGAACCATCAAAAACACACTCCTTTAACGAGGCGAGTGAGGCTTTAGAATCTCTAGGCTTTAAAAAAGACAAAATATCAAAAGCTTTAAGTGCATGTGATGGTGAAGATACAGCTTCACTTGTAAAACAGGCACTTAAACTTTTACAGACTATATAACAAACAAGGAAAAGTATATTGAAATTAACTATTTTATTTGGCGGTGCAAGTTTCGAACATGAGATTAGTATTGTTAGTGCTATAACTCTCAAGGAGAAACTCTCTGGGTTCGATTTGAGCTTTATATTCTGTGATAATGACCACTCTTTTTATCTTATTGACCCATCAAAAATGAAAGCAACTACATTTAGTAAGGGTGAGCATAAAAAAATGCCTTGCCTTACTTTAGGAAATAGTGGCTTTGTTCAAAAGAGTATGTTTAGTTCAACTGAGCATAACGATATAGTTTTAAACTTGATTCATGGTGGAGATGGTGAAGATGGTACNNTAGCTGCACTCTTAGACTTTTTCTCAATAAAGTACATCGGACCACGTATTGATGCAAGTACATTTTCATATGACAAGAGATATACAAAATGGCTTTGTGAAGCTAGAGATGTTAAGAGTGTTAAGTATGAGATGTTAAGAGCAAATGAGCACAAAAACATAACAATCCCTTTTCCTATGATTATTAAACCAGCTACACTTGGAAGTTCAATCGGTGTTTCTATTGTTAAAGATGAAAGTCAACTTGACTATGCCCTGGATTCTGCATTTGAGTATGACTCAAATATAATAGTTGAACCATTCCTGGACGGGGTTAAAGAGTATAACTTAGCTGGATATATGGCAGATGATAAGATTCACTTTTCAATAGTTGAAGAACCACATAAAGAGGAGTTTTTGGATTTTGAAAAAAAGTATATGGACTTCTCTAGAAGCGAGCAGGTCTTAAAAGCTGATATAAGTGAAGAACTTGTTTTGAGACTTAAAACTACTTTTGAGAGAGTTTACAGAGGAATGTTTGAAGGAGCCCTCATCAGATGTGACTTTTTTGTTGTAAACAATGAAGTTTATTTAAATGAAATAAATCCTATTCCCGGTTCTATGGCGAACTATCTTTTTGAAGACTTTAGAGGCTCTTTAGAATCACTGGCATCATCTTTACCACACTCTAAAAGAGTTAAAGTTACATACGAATATATTCACTCAATTTCAAGCGCGAAGGGTAAGTAATAATGGCAGTTAAGTCAATTCAACATAATCAACATACATTTGATGTAAGTTATGAGATTATTAATCCAGATGCAAAAGTTGATCTGATTATACTTCATGGATGGGGTAGTAATAAAAACCTTATGAAACAGACATTTTCACCATATATGGATGCTTTCCGTCATATCTATATAGATTTACCTGGTTTTGGAAACTCAACTTGTAGCAGTGCTCTAAATACTGCTGATGTTGCGAGAATAGTAGAGCTTTTTATGATTCATATAAATGCATCAAAAGATATAATTTTAGGTCACTCTTTTGGCGGGAAAGTTGCTCTTTTACTAGACCCAAAAGTTCTTGTCTTGGTTGCAAGTGCTGGTATATATACTCCTAAATCACTGAAGATACAGGCTAAAATTGCGATTTTTAAACTCTTTAAAGTTTTTGGATTTTCTAAACTACGTTCACTTTTTGTTGCAGATGATGCTAAACAGTTAAGTGAGCATATGTATCAAACATTTAAAAATGTTGTAAATGAAGACTTTGCAGATAAATTTTCAAAATACAGTGGAAAAGCGCTTCTTTGCTGGGGTAATAAAGACAGTGCTACACCTTTGAGTTCAGGAAAGATGATAGACTCTCTTATTAAAGATTCGACTTTAGAAGTTTATGATGGAGATCATTATTTCTTTATGAAAAATTCCCAAGATATGTCAAAAAAAATTGAAACAACTTTTCTAAAAACTCTGGAGCACTAGTATGGAGGGTTATGAAGTTTTAGTAGCCTTTGTTACAAATGTTCTTTTCGTTACTGTTTTAGGTTGGTACCTGATTACAAACCTTCAGTGGTATGACTATAGATTATCTCGTGTAATTATGAAGCACCATAAGCCGCACTGGCATCTGTTATATTTTTTTATTCCTTTAATCGCTTACTACACTACAGGTAACTTTTTTACTATTTTCTTCCTGTTTGCAGTTCTGCCGGCTATATTTATCTGGCATAAAAGATTAGATAAAAAGCTTGTAATGACTTGGCGTGTAAAGAGATTTTTGATACTTTTAATTTCATTAGTTCTTTTTCAAAATGTACTGTGTACCCTTAAAGATGCATGTGGAATCTATGGTGTGTTTATGCCTTTAGCTATGGCTTACATAGGTAGTTTTATGATAGAGAAGTTTCTTTTTATGACATATAAAAAAGAGGCTAAAAAGAAATTATCAGAGATGAAAGACTTACAAATTGTTTGTATTACTGGAAGCTATGGTAAGACAAGTATTAAAAACTTTGTAGCGCAGATTTTAAGCACAAAGTACAAAGTTTATGCAACACCAAGAAGTGTAAATACACTCGGTGGAATTGTTGGTGATATAAATAACAATTTAGAAAAAGATACAGAGATTTATGTGTGTGAAGCGGGAGCACGTGAGAGTGGAGATATCTATGATATTACAACTTTTATAGAACCTCAAGTAGCTGTTGTTGGAAAGGTTGGTGAAGCTCATATAGAGTACTTTAAAACTTTGGAAAACATTATTGCTACAAAGTTAGAGATTATGCAGTCACCTAAACTTATGAGAGCTTTTATACACACTTCTGTAACGGATGAACCGCATGAGAAGGTTACATTTTTTGGTGATGAAGTTTATGATGTAAATGCAAATCTTAATGGTTGTGATTTTAAGATGAAATGTGAAAATAGTTCTCTTGAGCTACATACTGATGTTTTGGGTGAGTTCCAGACTATGAACATTGCAGTAGCTGTAAGAGTGGCTAAAAGCTTTGGTATGAGTGATGAAGAGATATCAAATGGTGTTAAAGCACTTGAACCTGTAGAGCATAGACTACAGATGATTAAAGCTGGTGGAAAACTTATTTTAGATGATGGCTACAATGGGAATATTGATGGAATGCTTGAAGGTATTAGACTCTGTTCACTCCATGAAGGAAAAAAAGTTATTGTGACCCCTGGTCTTGTTGAGAGTAGTGAGGAGTTGAATCTAAAACTCATAAATGCAATTAATGAAGTTTTTCATACAGTTATAGTTACTGGAGCACTAAACGCAGAGCTCTTTGACAAAAACTTAAAGGTAAAAAATAAAATTATGTTAGCGGATAAGTCAAACCTGACTGAGCTTTTAGCAAGTCAGACACAAGCAGGTGATATCATACTTTTTGCAAATGATGCACCAAACTTTATCTAGGCTCACATATTGAAGATTATAGACAAGAGTATAAAGTATTTAGGTTNCTTCACTGCGTTTATAGTCGCTATTTTAGTTCTTTTAGTTGTTTATGATGCAACTGCACGCTATCTCTTCTCAATAGGCTCTATCGCTCTTCAAGAGCTTGAATGGCACCTTTTTGATGTGATTATTCTTTTTGGTATTGCTTATACTCTGAGAGAAAATGCTCACGTGAGAGTAGATATCTTTTATGCAACTTACAGTGAAAAAACAAAAGCCCTGATAAATATCATATCTTCTCTCTTTTTTATACTTCCATTTTCAATTCTCATTATTTATATAGGAGTAGATTTCGTTGAGATGAGTTTTATCCAAAATGAGTGCTCTTCAAATCCTGGTGGTTTAGAATACAGATGGCTTGTCAAAGCTCTACTCCCTCTCTCATTTGTTTTTTTATCTCTACAGGCTTTGCAAGATAGTGTTATGAACTTTAAAACATGGAAGTCACTATGATAGCTATGTTAATGTTTATAGTTGTGTTACTACTTCTTTTAGTTGGAATCCCAGTTGCATTTGCCTTTGGAACGGTCTCAATCTTTTTTGCATTTTTTGTACCTGAACTAGGGTTTGAAGTTTTTGAAGTTCTTCCATTTCGTATATATGGGATTATGTCCAACACAACACTCATGGCAGTACCTCTTTTTATAGCGATGGGTTTAGTTCTAGAGAAGTCACAAATGGCAGAGAGACTCTTGGTTTCTATGAGTGCTCTTTTTCGTGATATACGCGGTGGCTTAGCTGTAAGTGTTGTACTAGTAGGTGCAATGCTTGCAGCTTCCACAGGAATAGTCTCTGCTTCAGTTGTAATGATGAGTGTAATCGCTCTTCCTTTAATGTTAAACACAGGGTATGACAAAGGTTTGGCTTCAGGAACTGTTGCGGCCAGTGGAACACTTGGGCAAATTATACCTCCATCTGTCATCTTAATCATTTTGGGTGATGTAATGAGTGTAAGTGTTGGTGAACTGTTTATGGGTGCGGTTTTGCCTGGACTTGTCTTAGTAGGTCTATATATAGCTTATATCTTAATCTACTCATACTTTAAACCAGGTGCAGCTCCTGTAGCAAAAGATATAAAGAAAGTCTCAACTAAAGAGATAGTCATCTCGATAGTGCCACCTCTACTTTTAATGGTTTCTGTTTTAGGAAGTATTTTTGCCGGAATTGCTTCTCCTACAGAGTCTGCTGCCTTTGGTGTTATAGGTGCAATTTTGCTCTCAGTTTTAAACAAATCACTCAACTTGGATATGCTCAAATACGCCTCACTTGAGACAGTAAAACTAAGTGGTATGATTTTTATGATTCTAATTGGTGCTACTGCCTTTAGCTTAGTCTTTAACGAGCTTGGCGGAACGGATATGATAGTGGAGTTTTTCAGTGAAGATATAGGGGATGTTTGGATTTTTATAGCAATAGCGATGCTAAGTATTTTTATTCTTGGATTTTTTATAGATTTTATAGAGATATCTTTTATAATTGTTCCAATTTTAGTACCTGTTATGGAAGCATTTGGCATAGACCCAATCTGGTTTGCAGTTTTAATAGCACTTAACCTTCAAGCCTCTTTTTTAACCCCTCCATTTGGACTCTCACTCTTTTTTTTAAAAGGTGCTGCCGGAGATACTATAAAAACTATGGAGATATATAAGGGGATAATTCCCTTTATACTTTTACAGTTACTAGCCCTTGGTTTGGTTGTATTATTCCCAGATTTAGTTTTTGCATTTCTTTAAGATTATCTTTTTATGCAGTCAAAAAAAGTCTGTGTAGTGTTTAAAGAACTCATTCCTATGAATGTCCCATACTTTGAGCTCCCCACTGCCAGCATAATATTATCTTCACTCACTGATTTATAAAAAACTTTTCCAGATTTTTTACTATGAAGTTGTGCGTATTGGTACTCTTTACCCTGATTTATTTGATAAACCATTTTTCCTTCATTGGTGTTAAAACCAAAGTTGGATTTTTGAAGCAATACTTTATCACCATTAGCCAGTTTGTCAATCACATTTACTTTTTTACAATTAAGTATAAGGTTATACTGTGCTAAGTTTTTATATGGCTGTAAGGCACAACCACTCAAGAGAAGTAGAGTTAATAAGCTAACAACAATTTTTATTTTATTCATTATTTATACCAATCTTTAATTTTACTCTTATAATCATAGCAAAGTGCTAATTTGTTCTTTATTAGCTTTAAGTCCTAACTCTGCTATAATATTTCAAGATTTAGTTTTTGCATTTCTTTAGGAGATAAACGTGGAAGATATTTTGTATGCCCCGTGGCGAGATGAATATGTTACAAACAAAAAGATAGAGGGTTGCGTTTTTTGTCATATAAGCACACATGCTGATGACGATGATGACCTACATGTTCTTTATCGTGATGAACACTGTTTTATTGTAATGAATCGCTATCCTTATACTCCTGGTCACTTTATGATTATTCCTCACGTTCACACTGATAAACTTGAAGCTTTAAATGCAGATACATGGTTGCATATGTCTGCTTTAGCGCAAAAGGGTGTTAAGCTTTTAAAAGAGGGCTTAAATGCCCAAGGTGTCAATATCGGTATGAATCTTGGAAAGGCTGGTGGAGCCGGAATAGCTGAACATATTCATATGCATCTGGTTCCACGCTGGGAGAGAGATACAAATTTTATAACCTCTATCGCACAGACACGTGTCTATTCAACTGACTTTGAAAAAATATATCAAAAGATTAAAAGCCTAATTCCAGAGTATATTGGTGCTGCTTAAATTTTTAATAGTTAATGTATACCTTTGTAGCGTATTACTCGCTTTAGAGTACCCACAAACTTTCTCAAAGCTAGGAACACCTCTTTATAAATCTCTTAAACCGATATCTAAATATTCAGATATTGAACTGCTGCAAGAGAAGATATTAAATTATGAGCAAGAAGTTAGTAAGACCATTGCACATGGTTTTGAAGTTGATAAATCAAAAGATAAGAACGAGATTAAAAAGTATCTCTTTAAACTTAGAAAACTGCAAAAAAGTTACGATTATCTTTTACACCTTTTGCACGATAATATAAACAAAGCCATCGATAATAAAGATTATAAGCTTTTTGTGCAACTGACAAGTTACGAATTTGACGGACTACTTAAAAATTCAAATCTACGAAATAAATCTGTAGAGTTTTATAAAAAAAATTCACAGAAAAAACGAATTAGGTTTTTGGATAAAAAGATTAAACGTGAGAAGTTGATAGAGGAGACATCAAAAGAAATTTATAATGAAGTAATAAACTCTTCATATGACCCAAACTCTAAAACAGATTCTACAAAAACAGTAGTTATGGATGCTAAAAAAATAGGTAAATATATCTATGTGACATTTAGAAATAGAAATATATATGATGTTACTGTAAGTGTAAAGCCTAGGTATAAAAATATCATAGAGAGTGTAAATACTCCAAAAGTAATTGTCCTAAAAGCAAGGTCAACTAAAAACTATACTAAATTACAGCTTGGTAAAGGTCCTTCATCCTATGGATATAGCTATAGTTGGATTATTGGAGATAAAGATGCCGTGCATGATGATAGTTATAGTTATAGACTTCCATATGCAAAAGGAGTTTCCTACATAGTAAGTCAAGGTTTTAACACTGTACATACACATAAAGGACAATCCAAATATGCTGTAGATTTTGCTATGAAAGAGGGAACCAAAATTTATGCTGCTCGCGATGGAGTAGTAGTAAAAACTAAATCTGATTCAAATATTGGTGGGTATTCTGATGAATTTTTAAAACATGCAAACTATGTAATGATAGCTCACAGTGATGGAACATATGCTAATTATGCTCATCTAAAGAGAAATGGTGTAGCAGTTAGAGTAGGTGATATTGTGCAAAGAGGGTATATTTTAGGGTACTCTGGAAATACTGGATATTCAAGTGGACCGCACCTCCACTTTTCAGTTTTTAGTGCGATAAGTGCAGCAAAAACACATACGTTACCCATAAAATTTGACTCTACAGATGGAGTGATTCAAAAACCAATAGAGGGAAGTTCTTATATTGCTAAATAAATTAGTTTTATTGTTTTAAATATAACTCACCAAAGACTGTATCAAGTGGGTAGCCTGCAATAAGCCACTCCTTAACTCCACCCTGTAGATAAGAGACATCAGTATAGCCTAGACTTTTCATAGTTTTTGCAGCAAGTACTGCTCTTTTACCTGAACAGCACACAACAACAATCTTTGTATTTTTATTTGGAATAGCATATTCAGCCTTGTACTCAACATATCCGCGAGTAAGTTTTACTTTCTCCATGCTCCATATCTCACCATGACCATATTGGTTATTTTCTCTAACATCTAACTGGACAAACTCCATGTCATCTTCATCCATTAATGTGTGAAACTCTTTAGGAGTGATAGGCATTATCTCTTTTTGAGCTTGCTTCATTAATCTTTTTGCTGCTTCTGACATCTGTTTGTCTGCAGTAGCATTTGTGACAATAAAAAGTAAACTTAATAGGGAAATAAACAAGTAATTTTTCAACAAAAATCCTCTTAGGTGAATTTAATATATATAAGTTATTATAGCGTTTTTAGATTATAAAAATTATAAAAGGATTTTATGATGACAAGTTTTTTATTAGAGTTTAGTATGTTTCCAACATCTGCTGATGGTAGAGAAGGCTCATCTGTTTCAAAGCAGGTAAGTAAGATAATCGATGCAATAGACAAGTCTGGTGTACCATATCAGTTAACGCCTATGGGGACAGTGATAGAGGCTTCAAGTATGAAAGAAGCTTTAGGCATAATTGAGCTTGCTTATGAGCAGTTAGAGGATTGTGATAGAGTTTACTCATCACTAAAATTTGATATTCGTAAAAACTGTGAAAATAGACTCAAAACAAAGATAGAGTCTGTTAAGAAAGTTTTAAATAGAGAGGTAAATCACTAAGTTTAGTGGTTTACTCTTTATCTTCTTTTTTACTTTTAAGTACAAAGTAAAAAATCCCTGCAATAACTACAAAAATAGCTACACGTATTGTTAAAGTTGTTAAGTCTTGTGTGTCATTCATATTAAACTTCTTATTTGATCTTTTGGCAAATTATAGCATAGAGATACTTGTAGAACTTTTCTCTATATCACGTTTCTTGAAGCTTCTTGTACAGAGTTTTTTCTTCATAGGTGATTCTTTCTAACAGTACATTAACCATTGCTCGAAAATTTTTAATAAATTCTTCGTCATAAGTAGCATCAGGAAGGGTGTATTTAGTTAAAAAATCCATTAATGCAATTTTAGTTTCTTTAAAAGTTTCAATAAAATCTTCAATAAGTTTCTTTAGTTCATCACCTAAGGATTCTCCTAGCATTGAGATTTGGTAAAACTCCATATCTTCAGCCATAAGATGCTTAACTGTCAAGTCATTAAGATTTTCTATCTCTTTGCTTAACATATGTAGTTGATTTGTTTTATATGCTTTGATGATTTCATTAGCCGATGCTACAATATTTCGATGGTCTTTTTTCCACTGTATAACAGTTTTTTTATTTGAATTTGATGAAAAATTACTAGACATAAACACACCCTTAGTAAATGGAACTTAAAAGAAAAAATAATAATCCTAATTAGTACAAATTATAGCAGTTTGTAATGAGTATTGCAAACTATTTGTCAAGTTGTTTAAAGTATGAGTTTATAGGGATTTAGATTACTGGGTGGATGGGGTAGAGGGAAATCCCCATCTTATGTCCATCTATAGCAGTACTTTTTGATATAAACATTCATCGGTTTTTTATGTCCTAATATATAGAAAGACCCTCTCAAAGCTACAAAGAAGTAAAAAGGTAAATTAAAAAAAGAATCTTAACAACATATACTACGTATAGTTATCCCACAACTCTATTTGTCCACACATAATTTGTATTATTCTTTAGTTTTGTTTTAAATAAATCTTCTTCAAAATTATTTTTTTCATAAAATATATTTAAACCTTTGCTAATTGATAGCAATGCTATAGTATCAAACTCTTCTTTTAAACAGTTTATCAAATATGTCCCTAAACCATTCCTTTGATAATATGCATCTATTGACATTTGGTTTATATAAATCTTTTTTAAAAATTCGTCCTTTATCTTATAGTCTATAAATCCAATTTTATCGATATCTATATATAAATCCAATCTACTATTGTTTTTAGTTTTATGTTGATAATCTGTTGTTATATTATTTAGGTGTTTATTTTCAATAATAGCCTTAAATGACTTCTGTGTTGTTGTATTGATATCTGTTTTAATAGTGGCTTCTTTAAAGTGAGTACATCAGTTATGGATAAAAGTGCATCGTGAAAAAGCCTAACAAAAATCTGTTAATGTTAACTTGAGTAGATCTAAGCTTTATGTATAGTTATAGTGTTTTTAAGGGATTATAAAAACGAAGTCAAATACAGATCAAGTATTTGAGATTACGTTCAGTTTAGCATAATAATAAGTGGTAATGATTAAATGTTATGGTTACATCAAAGATTAAAGAATCCCGTGACCTGTTTTAGGGTGTTTTAAAGGGTGGATGGGGTAGAGGGATTCGAACCCCCGAATACCAGTACCAAAAACTAGTGCCTTACCGCTTGGCGATACCCCAATGTAGTTGTTTCGGGCGGAATTTTATCATAGGAAACTTTAAAATAAGTTTATTTGGAATATATTCACTTCTTGTCATGAAACTTGTACCACTTACATCGTTTCTTATTTTTTATAGAGTATATATTGTAAGTAAATTTTCTACTACACTCTTGGCACTCAAATGTAGCACGATTTTTATATTTATTATATTGTACAAATAAAAAGTTACCTACTTGATCGCCTTTTTTATAAACTACTTTTTCATTTTTAGCATAAGACTTTTCGGCAAGTAGGGCATCTTCTCTCTGTTTAACTAGCCAGGTTGGTTCTATATCTTCTTCAAATTCATAGTTCATTATATTACTTTAATAGAAATTTATTTTAAATTATATCTTTTATCTGTTATATAATGATTTTGATATACTAATAGATTGATATCATAAATTTTAAAGAAGGGTTGATTTGCAAACAGTTTTAGAATTAACAGACTCAAACTATACATCATTCATGGAAGAGACTGATGCTGTAGTTTTTATAGATTTTTATAGTGATACATGCCCACCATGTCAAACGCTACTCTCATACTTGCCAAATTTAGCAGAGCATTATAAAGATGATAAAGTGGTGATAGCAAAAGTAAATGCAGCTTATAGTCCAAAACTCTCAAATAAGTTTATGGTTAAAAGTGTACCTTTAACTGTAGTTATCGGAAAAGATAAGATGGTAAAGCGAGCAGAAGTAGGACTACTGGCAATTGATGGTTATTTTAAGATGATTGATAAAGAGATAGGAAAAAGTAAAGGGTTTTTCTCAAAGTTATTTAGTTAATTAGATTGTGAAGATTTGGATTGGTTGCGGAAACAGGATTTGAACCTGTGACCTTCGGGTTATGAGCCCGACGAGCTACCGAACTGCTCTATTCCGCGATATTTAAAAAGGTGGATGGGGTAGAGGGATTCGAACCCCCGAATACCAGTACCAAAAACTAGTGCCTTACCGCTTGGCGATACCCCAACATTAAAAATTGAAATTGGTTGCGGAAACAGGATTTGAACCTGTGACCTTCGGGTTATGAGCCCGACGAGCTACCGAACTGCTCTATTCCGCGACGCTTTTACAAACTATGTTACCATTGTTTGTGGAGCGAAATTATAGGTAAATGCTCTTTATTTGTCAAGTTAATTTGAGATGAATTTAAAAATATAATTTGAACTCTTTTTAATGAAGATTTATATATAATCAAATCAAATTATAAAAAAGAGAATATATGACACCGATTGAGAGAGTTTTAGAAGCGATAGACGAAATAAAAAAGGGCAATATGGTCATCATGATTGATGATGAAGATAGAGAGAATGAGGGTGATTTAGTTTATGCCGCTGCATTTAGCTCACCTGACCATGTAAACTTTATGGCTACGCATGCAAGAGGACTTATCTGTGTAGCTCTTAGTAAGTCTATAGCTACAAGATTAGACTTGAATCCTATGGTAAGTTCAAACACTTCTTCATACGAGACTGCATTTACTGTTTCCGTTGATGCAAGAGATGCTCTGACTGGTATCTCTTCAAAAGAGAGGGATGATACTATCAAGATTTTATCTAACCCTATCAGTCATGCTACAGAGCTTGTAAAACCTGGACATATCTTTCCCTTAATAGCTAAAGATGGTGGAACACTTGTTAGAACAGGTCATACTGAGGGTTCAGTTGACATTTGTCGTTTAGCAGGCTTAAGTGAAGCCGGTGTTATCTGTGAAATCATCAAAGACGATGGGACAATGGCTAGACGTGATGACTTGGATATTTTTGGTGAGAAGCATAATCTTAAAACTGTTTTTATCTCAGATATAGTTGAGTACCGTTTAGCAAATGAGAGACTTGTAAATGAGACTAAAGTTGAAGAGATTGACTTCTTTGGTGTGAAAGTGAACCAGCACACATTTGAAGATCATGATGGGATAGAGCATACTGCGATTGCATTCTATACTTCTGGAGAAGTCGCAAATGTTCGTGTTCATAATGTAGTCCCAGATATAGAACTATTACTCAATCAAAAAAGATACAATAACCTTGTAAACTCAGTAGAGTATCTTAAGCAAAACAGTGGTCTTTTAGTTTTTATCAACAAGACAAACCACCAAGACAACTCTGCTCCAAAAGAGTTTGGAATAGGTGCTCAGATTATTAAATCTTTTGGTGTTTCAAAGATGAACCTTCTCGCTTCAACTAAGCAGACGGACTTAGCAGGTCTAGGTGGATTTGGATTAGAAATAAATGAAATTATAGATATCTAGTTTAAGGTGATGAAAT
>JGI24724J26744_10001527_pt1 | contig 15839 bp, 11 predicted proteins | sample Cruoilmetagenom7_FD_26744 | JGI IMG/M metagenome (IMG submission 26744)
AAAGTCTGCCAGTTATCAGAACTTATTTTGATAGGGTCTTTTTTCGCAATTATCTTTTTTATAGACGATGTTGAAGCTTTATTATCGGCTCCTATGTTCACCATGGAAGAGAAGGTTTTATTCTTCCCGGCAGGTATATTGAGACTGGCATGGAGCCCGACAAAGAGGAACTTCTCCTGTGGTTTTCTGCCCGGTTTATTTTCAAGTCCGCCGTGAGGAGTGATTCTGGATAGAAGCCTCCCTTCTGCAAACTCGTCAACAAAAGGGCTTATATTCCAATCAGGAATAATGTCAGTCCATGTGAGAGGGGATTCTTTCATAGCCCGAATCTCCCCCCATGCTTCAGTTGTTGTAACCTTTATTCTGTAGGATGTGGGAATTCTGTCCAGACTGTAGGTTAGTTTAAGATGCACTTTATCAAGGATATGTTTGGTAAGCTGAAACTGTCCTTTCCCATACTTGAAATCATCCAATCTGTCAGGACCCTTGTCTGTTCCCTCTACAAATCCCCACATTACAGCGTCTAATTCTATTGCTTTCTTACTCTTATTGAATATCTTAAAGTGAGAGACTAAAGTATCATCAGGGAGAACAGCTTTTTCTTCAATGATCTTTAATCCACACACAGTCTTATACTCTGTTGTCAGATGGCTGGGAACCCAGCTTCTTTTCTGCACTTTTAATGATATAGGTTTCTTATTCCTGAAAAAGGTGACGGTGTATAGATGCGGCAGAGGTGTATCCAGCCAGAAGATATAGTCCCAGAAACCGGGATTGTCCAGATAACGGGGAAATTGAGGTGCCCAGATAACTGTCTTCCCACCTCCGAGAAACCATTTTTCTTTGGAATGGAGCGCCTCTTCAAAAGGGGCATTGTTTACACTAAGTGTTTTTTTACGACATGTTTTCATGAATGTCTCCTAAGCAACAATGGATTTAACCGACTCAATTATTTTATCAACCTGTGGAATATACTCGTTTTCAAGAACAGGAGCAAAAGGGACAGGGGTATCAGGTGCAGTTACCCGCTGAACAGGTGCATCGAGAAAGTCCATTGCGTGTTCTGCGGCAAGTGCAGCAATTTCTCCCGCCCAACCTCCGGTAAAATTACATTCATCGACTATCACCAATCTCCCTGTTTTTTTAAGCGAGCTTAGCAACAGATCAAGGTCGAACGGGACAAGAGAGCGCGGGTCTATTATTTCACATTCTATACCTTCTTTTGCCAGTTCCTCAGCAGCTTGAAGTGCTCTATGTACCATTAACAGTTTACCTATTATAGTAACATCCTTGCCTTTGCGAACTATTTTTCCTTTTCCAAGCGGAACCGAATATGTTTTTTCCGGGATGTTTGAGGTGGCGTCTATTCCTCCGACCTCCTTGCGTATTCCACTGCTTCCCATTAAGCGTTTATGTTCTAAAAAAACTACAGGGTTATCATCGTCAAGAGCAGTTTTGAACAGCCCCTTGGCATCATACGCATTCGAAGGAGCAACAACCTTTATGCCAGGTATGTGGATAAGGAAAGATTCGGGAGACTGGGCATGTTGAGCACCGCGGGTAGTTGCTCCGGTCGGCACGATAATAACCATCGGAACACTCACCTGTCCGCCGGACATATAATGCATCTTCGCTGCCTGATTTACTACCTGGTCCATTGCGCAAAATATAAAATCTCCGTACTGAACTTCTGCTACCGGCCGCATTCCCATCATTGCTGCTCCGACTGCAGCTCCTACAATAGCAATTTCCGAAATAGGTGTATTGATTACCCTTTCGCTTCCAAACATTTCCTCGAATCCCTGAGTAACTCCGAACGGTCCGCCTGACCCTCCCGGGATTGCTATATCTTCACCGATTAACAGAATGCGCTTATCACGTTGCATTTCACTTGATAGAATCTCTCTGACTGCTTTTACAATGGTTAGTTTTCTTTTCATATTTTATATCTCTCTCTCAGCGGAGGATTTCTCCCCCGGTAGTTAATAATCCCGTTTCTGACTGCTTTTAGCGATACACATCATCGAAAACTTCCTCTTGAGAAGGTGATGGTTCACCGCGCGCAAATTCTATCGCATCCTGCAGTTCAGCGGTGACCTCTTTCTTCAGTTGTTCCAGCGCTTTCCGGTCAAGTATTTTCTGGTCAAGAAGCCGTTTTTGCATAAGTATCAGAGGGTCATGGTGCTGCTGCCACTTTTTGAGTTCTTCCTCGGGACGATAATTTGCCGGGTCACTGCGCGAATGCCCGCAATGACGGTACGTCTTATATTCAATGAGTGTCGGGCCTTTACCGCTGCGGGCATGTTCTACGGCGGCAGCGGCACATTCATACACTGCTATCATATCATTCCCATCCGCCACTATNCCCTTTATGCCGTAAGCTGCTGCCCGGTCAGCAACGTTATCTATGGCAAGGACTCTCCGGACAGAGGTCTGACAGCCATAAAGATTGTTCTCACAGACAAAGATCACCGGCAATTTTTGAACGGCGGCAAAGTTTATCCCTTCGTGAAATGCTCCTTCATTAGAAGCNCCATCACCAAAAAAAGAGACCGCAACCTGTCNGTTTTGCTTACATTTTAAAGCGAGTGCTACTCCTGAGGCTATGGGGATGTTTGCTCCCACAATTGCGTTTGCGGGCAAAACACCTTTGGATATATTCCCAATATGCATTGAACCTCCTTTACCCTTGCAGCACCCTGTTCTTTTTGCGTAAAGTTCCGCCATTATTTCTCTCATACTCATTCCCTTCGCTATGGAATGACCATGAGAACGGTGTGTGCTGAGAATAAAGTCATCGGAACTGAGAGCAGCACATACCCCGACAGCTACTGCTTCCTGTCCCTGGTACTGATGGATAGTTCCGGAGAGTTCCCCTTGTAAGAAAAGATAATGGATTTCTTCTTCAAAGGTCCTGATTTCCAGCATCTTTCTATACATATGTCTCATCTTGTCTTCTGTCATCATAATCCTCCTGCTGTATTTAACTCATTTTATGCTTTTCCAACTGAATTCCACAAATTCATTCTGTCGCAGACAAGCTTTTTCATTTTTTCCTTACCGGCATCCATTACTTTTTCGACAAAGGTATACTCTTCTATAGAATCTTTAAACCTGTCTTTTTGCATGGTGTCTCTTATACCGTTCAAAAAAGCTTCTCTCAGTCCCAAACCCAGATTAAACTTGCACACACCAAGACTGATTGCTTCCCGGACGGAATTATCTGATATGCCTGTCCCCCCGTGTAATACAAGCGGAATATCTACTTTTTCTTTGATAAGTCGCAGTCTTTCAAGGTCAAGTTCAACTTTTCTATCATGCAGTGTGTGAATGTTGCCGACAACGACTGAAATTGCATCAATGTTTGTTTCATTTACAAATCGGGCAGCCGTTTCCGGGTCTGTATCAAACTCAGGATAATTGCCTTCTTTAGAAGATTTTTTGTCCTCTTTCAAAGGAATTACGTTTGGCTGGGATTCTACGGTGATACCGGATGCATGTGCTATCTCCACCACTTTCCCTGTTTGCTTTATATTTTCTTCAAGCGGCAAATGTGTGGCATCCATCATCACCCCGGTAAATCCGCATTCTATTCCCTTCACAATTAAATCTAATGTGGGCACTTCGTTTAGCAGAATTGCAATGGGAACGCGCACACTCTTAGCTGCCACTTTTGCCATTGCAGCATAGTATTCCAGTCCCGAAAAATCGGTCCCCAGACCATAAGGTCCGGTAAGAATAACTGCTGGCGACCTTAGTTCTTCGGCTGCTTCTACTACAGCCCGTATAGATTCCAAATTCCATGTATCAAACCCTCCTACGGCATACCCTCTTCGTTGTGCATCGGTAAGAATCTCTCCCATTGAAACGGCTGGCATAACTTAGTTCTCCTTTCTCCTCAAAGCGGAATCAACTTTCCAGGTAAATGCAGCTGTAGCCGGACCCGGGTCAACATCCACATTTATCGTAAATTGAGCGGCTGTCGGGCTGCTAATCCAAAACTTAGTAGCTGTCCCCAAATTATTGGTCGGTGTAACTTGTATGTCATCTAAGGTTGGAGTTTCATCTAACCCGTGAAGTACTGATACGGAAGTAGTGCCTGAAGCTATGGTGGCAGTGCCTGAGTTCTCATTCGCATATCCCGGGCAATCCCTTATAACACCATCGGAAGTTCTTTTCCAGTTAGCAACTTTGGTTTGTGCGCCGCCCCAGTCGATTTTTGTATCAGCAATCAAAGAAAGATTAGTAATCCTATAACTGGTACTGTCAATATACATCGCTTTACTTCCCTTTCCTCTCATATCTATATGCCCGCCGACAACAATAAGTCCGGTGTTTGATGAGATAGCCAGACCGCAGGCATTATCAACAAGGTTAAGAATCTCCACATTGGTCATAGTGCAGTTGGCTGTTGCCCTGAAGGTAATTTCCTGCTTGTCTGTGGTGAGTTCGTTCTTCTGGCATCTCAGATTGGCAAATTGAACCTGCGTTAGCTCGTGCAGGTTGAATCCCTGGTTCTTGTTGTTCTCAGCCCAGAGACCAACCAACCTCCCGGAATTGATAGTATCAATAACAAAACCGTCACCGCCATTTAATCCAGCGTATAAGAAGTTGCCATCAATCAGATAGGCAAAACCAAGATAATAACCATTCCCAGCACACTGGTCTACTGTCAGGCTGTCCAATAACAAGCCATTGGCCCTGGTAAAATGAAAGCCATTGCCTCCACTCCAATCCACCTTCCCATTCTTCAATATTTGAATCATAGTTCTGGCAATACTGCCATCCATATGGACACCATTATGAGGGGCATTAGTTATATAGAAATGTTCTAATAATATTTTATATCCGCCTGAAAGGTCAATGCCATGGCCTGATTTGTTGTGTGCCTTATTTCCGTCAATAGAAAGGTCGGTTATCATTACATTCTTAAAGTTATGGTAAGTGTTTTCAGAGAGAATTCCGGGATATTTTATAACTGTCTTGTTGACTCCGTCAGCCAATTTAATAGTTGTGCGCCCGGAGTTTTCCAGTCCTGCCCCCATTCCCTGCAAATGAAGTTTTGACTTTAATAGTATGGAATCGGAAACAACAAAAGTCCCTTCTAAAAGCAATACTTTTCCTCCAACAGGAGGTAAAGCGTCTATGGCTTTTTGAATAACAATTTGGTCATTCACACCGGTGCAGACAAAATCCGCACCCTTCTTTGACTGTTTGCTGGAGTCAGCGGCAGCAATTACTGCAGTAGCTGCTCTTCCGCACATTTTATCGGAATCATACTTTTCGCTATCCTTTATTCCTCTCACCGTTTTCACATTTTCTTTCTCTACCATCTTCATCTCCTCTGTTTTACAGCCGGTTAGTTGCAGCCCAGATATCATCAGCAAAACAGAGATAGCCATAAACACGCTTCTCATTGCTTTTTCCCTTTGCATCAAACCGTTATTTTCGCGATACCGACCTCTTCCCCAAAGAATCATAGGATTTCTTGATAAGATTAAAGAGTTGTGCATCCCTTTCCTGGTCCAGAGAACAGTAGTTCACCAGAATTTCATCTAAACTGCCGGAGAGGTTTTTGTTATTGATGTTAATTATAATCGCAGCAGCAATGGTCAAAGAATAGATTTCAGGTATAATTCCCCGGGACAGGATAAAGTTGGCGCCGGAGATCAACCTTTCGTCAGGATGTAATTTTTCAAGCGAACCTCTTATGCCTCTTTCTATTGGATCATTAAATGAAGAACAGGTCATTCTTCTTAATAAAGCAGTTATATAGTTGCTGTAATCATTCCTGTTAATTGCACCCTTATGTTTGGAGATTAAAGCACTACCGATTTCTTCATCCAACATCCTGGCTGCCAGGCCCATTAAATGTTTATCTCTACTGAGTTCCGGATAATGTTTATATTCTTTCAGGCAGCCGAGATAGGCTAAAAAGGCATGCCCGCCGTTATGCGCAAAGAACTTGACATCCTCCAGAGCGTCAAATACCTTATCTTCTTTTATCTGAAAAGCGTCACTGAAAGAAATATCACCTGAAACCAGACCTTTTTTTACCGGTATGCCAAAGAATGGCTCTGCTATTACCGCCCAGCCGGAATCTTTAAAGACCGGCCTCACGGCATCGGTATTAACTGCCATCTCTTCTGTTCTGCACATTCTTCCCATAACGGTATCACCTGTTTTAATGTTAGAAGGTAATGACTTTTTCAAAGAGGTCTGCAAAGAAGATTCAAGCCTTCCGGCAATATTTATCCCGTTTTCACAGCAAAGGATATAAAGCTTTTCCTCATTCTTCTTGAAACGATTGGTTAAACCTTTACAGAGTAATGGCACCAACTTTTCCAAATTCCCTGTCCCGACTGCGGTAAAGATAATTTTTGCCGAAGCAATTTTCTCGACAACCTCCTCTTTCTCGGCAGAAATCTCCAGGTTTAATCCGTTTATGTTTGATACCTCGAGGGATTTTAGAGAAGGGCCGGAAACATTGACAAAATATCTTTTCTCTCGCCGGAGATGCGATAATAATTCTTCCTTAGTTCCAATATCTACGAGAGTCAAGTTGTAATCTTTACAAAGTTCCGGGCCCAAGAACCCAAGAGAAAGAGCTCCGGCACCAAAAATCAGAATTTCGTTTTTTTCACTCATCTTTAATTCATTCCAATGGGTAAAGAACCGGTTTTAGCCCATCCGCATTTGTAGTGAAGAATTCCTCAGGGTTTGTTTGCAGGGTATATCTTCTTTTGGAAACAAACCCTCTAAGTGAAATTTTGCCCGTCTCCAACCACTTTAGAATTGTTTCCATACTCTTTGTTGAACATCCGCTTGTACCAACAGTCTTAGCCGAACGATAATGATGCTGGTCCATGTCTACCCGGTCAACTCTCTCGTGAGTCCCGCCAAAACAGGCTCCGACTGCATATCCTTCCGGATTATAAAGTCTCAGCATCAGCCTTTGAGCATTAGAATCAGGACAAGCTGTAATGACATCATCAAACAATTTGCCATCTGTTCTTTCTTCCAGTTTCCTGACCAGTCCATCCTCAGTCTTTTCCTTTTCAGCAAGAGGTTTATTATTATAAGACGGGCTGATTATCGGAATTATATCATCTCCCAGAATTTCCTTGACCAGCCTTGCTTTTTCCTCCGACCTTACTATCATGAATACCCGGGAAGCTCCTTCGGTTCTTGCCAATAAAGCATAAATCATGCTTACTGTCCCTGAGCCGATGACACATGAGGTGCCTCCCTTCCTAATGCCTGCATGAAATATGTGACGTCCTTCTTCATCTATCCCTGCCGGGTGGGGAGTAGAGAAGATTGATTCCAGAGCACAAGCTGCCGGTTCTACCAATGCGCCTTCTTCATCGGAAATGCGTTTTGCCACTCTGAGTACTGAACCGGATTGGATAAGTTCTCTCGGTACCTTCATGTACTGGGCATATCCGCCGTGAATATAGAAGCTCAATATGGTGATAGGTTCTCTCAAAAGCATCAGGCTATTCCTGTATCTGGCTATTCTTGCTTGAAAGGTAACTCTCTCCCCACATTGAAAATCGAGATATTCCCTGCTTAATTCCTCTCCTTCTTTATAACCAATCCCTTCTCTTAATGATTTGACCTTTTCTCCGACTTTAACTATTTCACCAACCAATTCATGTCCCAGGACTATTGGAGCATGAGGGTCTACCTTGGAATGCCCTTTTCTGAAAATGGTCTTATCCGTACCGCACCTGGCTGAAGCCAGAACCTTCACTACTATATCAGTTGGACTGCATTCAATATCCAATTTACTCAACCGGACATCACCCGGTTGATAGTACAAAAAACTGTTTGATTCAAACTTGCTCATTGTTTACATCAACCCCCTGACTGCCTCCATTATTTTCAGTTGCCCCGGCACATAGAACTCACGCATATTGGGAGCAAAAGGAGCCGGAGTATCAGGAGCAGTCACCCTCCTGACCGGTGCATCAAGATACTGCACACCTTTTTCAGCCACGATTGCAGCAACGTCCGAACTCCACCCGCCGGTCAAAGTTCCTTCATCGACTATAACAAGCCGCCCCGTTTTTGCTACCGAGTTCAAAAGGGTTGTCTCATCAAAAGGAACCAGGGTCCTGGGATCAATAACCTCGCAGGATATACCCTCTTTCTCAAGTTCAGCGGCAGCAGCAACCGCTTCATGTACAGTCAACTGTTTCCCGATAATGGTTACGTCATTACCTTCTCTCCTGATAACCGCCTGCCCGAACGGGACAGTAAAATCTTCATCGGGTATCTGACTGGATACAAAGAACTCACCGGCATCCGGTCTGCCTTTTTGTCCATAAAGCCGTTTATGTTCAAAAAACATAACCGGGTCGTTTCCTCGAATTGCAGTTCTGAGCAGTCCCATTGCATCGTAAGCAGTAGACGGCACAGCGATTTTTATCCCTGGTATATCCATGAAGAGTCCTTCAGGACACTGCGCGTGCTGAGCACCGCGTGATGTGACTCCAACCGGTGCTCTAAGGACCATGGGAACTTTCCATTGTCCGGCAGACATGTATCTCATTTTAGCCATCTGGTTGGCAATCTGGTCCATAGCGCAATACAGGAAGTCCGAGTATTGAACATCAGCTACCGGTTTTAATCCCGCCATAGCAGCACCAATTGCCGCTCCAATAAACCCCAGTTCCGATATAGGCGTGTCAATAACCCGTTCATGTCCGAACTCTTCAGCTAATCCCAGAGTCACCGTGAAAGCTCCCCCGGGCCCTCCCTTGGTACCGATATCACAGCCCAACAGCACAACATTCTCATCACGCTGCATTTCCTGGCGTAAGGTTTCGCGTATCGCATCAACAATAAACATCTCTTTAGGCATGTTTAACCTCCTCAAATACATCAGTCAGGGTACTTTCCGGAGAAGGAGACTCGCTTTCTCTGGCAAACTCAACCGCTTCATCAATACGTTGTGCTACCTCTTCAGCTATTTTCTTTTTAATATCTTCATTTAACATCCCGGCTTCCGTAAGAACCTTTTCAAAATGAGGAATAGGATCTCTCGCCAGCCACTCTTCAACTTCCTCTTTAGGCCGGTACTTACCCGCATCACTTCGCGAATGCCCGCCTCTCCGGTAAGTTTTACATTCAATAAGAGTAGGACCTTCACCTGCTCTGGCTCTTTTTACCGCCTCGACTGCCGTTTCATACACTTTCAGAACATCGTTCCCATCTACGACTATTCCCGGAAACCCGTATGCAACCGCACGGTCAGCTACGTTCTCAATGGACATATGTATCTTAACCGAAGTGGTTGCTGCATACTGGTTATTCACACATACAAATATAGCCGGCGCTTTCCACAAAGCAGCCAGGTTCATCCCTTCATGAAACGGTCCGGTGCTTGCTCCCCCGTCTCCGAAAAAGCTTACCGCTACTCTGCCGTTTTTCTTGAGTTTACACGCTAAAGCTGCACCTGCCGCATGCGGAATCCCTGCTCCGATTATCCCGTTTGAAGGTAATATGTTCTTACTAACATCAGCAAAATGCCAGCTGCCTTTACCTTTGCAGATTCCCGTTACTTTCCCATACTCTTCAGCCATCATAGCTTTCAGGTCAATTCCTTTAGCGATAACCTCCCCGTCACAACGATGGGTAGCCATAATATAGTCGTCTTCGTTCAAAGCCGATATTATTCCCACCGCTGTTGCTTCCTGTCCCTGGGAAAGGTATACACTCCCTGGTAACTCGTTCTGTAAAAAGAGAAGATAGAGTTTGTCTTCAAACTGACGGATAGTCACCATCTTCCTGTACATATCAAGCAGTTTTTCTTTACCTGTTTCTTCCAGCAGCTTATTCATTGGAACCTCCTGTCTGAACGTTTATCTTCACATTGCGATATTTGGCATCCGCAGGCCATAACGTAACAGGTCTCTTGCATAACCCCCATTTCTCCAGCGCAGATTTAAGTTCCGGCTGACTCTCTGCAGCTTTAGCCAACGGGACATTATTCGTTACTGCTTCAAGAGCCTGTATCCATGCTTTTGCACCGGCTGTAGCACCTCCCGGATGAGATAATAGGCACGTACCAACCGGAAACCCTACGTCTAACCCAAGTTCATGCACCGATAACTCGGTTAATCCGGGATGACATCTTCCTCCAAACAGTGACCATGTTCTCTTTATGTTGTGAAGAGGTGCCTGAAGCACCTGAGCTGTTCGTATCCCTTCTTCCAGNCCGGCNCNNATACTTCCCCAGTATGTCCCGGTAATAATCAGGTCAGCTCCACAGAGACGCAGCGTCTTGCATAAAGGTACCCAGCTAATCTTCTCACGTAAATGAACCATGTGCACAGGATGCATGAATATAGGCACGTTTATTTCAGGGTCATCGGCAAGTATTCGTAACCCCGATGGTCCAATCGTGTATGCTACCAGTAACCCGTTAGCACCTGCTTTGATTGCGCGTTTCGCGCGGTCTTTGATTTTATCTACTTCATCAGTAATACTTGCAAAGTAGATTACCTTTTTACCAGTCTTTTTCTCCGCTTTCTTTAAAGCTTCCGCTACAGCTTCCACCCTGTCTTCAAGTTTGCAGTTGTAAACATCTCTTGTATACTCGTCATCTTTGATACAGTCAACTCCTCCTAACGCTGTCTGATAACACTGTTCAGCAATCTCTTTAGCCGTCAACCCAATTTTAGGTTTGATGATCTGGATTACTATAGGTCTTTTCTCAACTCCAAGATACTCTCTTATTCCGGATATGCCAAACTTGGGTCCTGAGAACTTATCTACCAGCTTCCTGGGGAATGTAACATCCAGTAACCTGGATTTCTCCGAAAGTACAAGTGAGTTGCCAGCATAAGGAAGCATCAGTTCCGGCGCGCTTCCGCAGATACTNTCATCAATCGGGTATCCAAACTGCACAATCGCTTTCTTGACGCCGGCAGGTGCAGGTATCTCGTAGTAGCCGAGCATCTTGCCGGAAAATCTTCGTTTGGTTTCATCAGTTAACCCTCCAACTTCACCAAATCCTCCGGTTGAACTCTCAATGAGATTCTTCTGAATAATGTCAAAATGGTCAAGAAAATCTTCGCCGGCTAAACTGTCTTCGTAATAACATGTCGCAACTATGTACTCGTCCGATTCAATACTTTCCATGGTGCAATTAAACAACTCTGCATCGTACAACGGTTTCATCGCTTCTCTCCTTTATGTTGGTTGTTTTCTTCTGTCATAGGAAGTTATAAACTCTTTTAGCTCGATAAATCGAGCAACTACAGCAGATTTCTAAGATGTAGCTGCCTCATTTATGAGGCTTTTTTGAGTATATCTTTCCTGGTAATCATTCCTCCCGGTCCTGTTCCTTCAATATCCTGCCATGATACTTTCATCTCACGCGCCAGGAATTTGGCTGCCGGTGAAATGTTCCCCGCTCCTTCAGGCAGATCCTTCTTCTCTGACACAGTCTTTGAGGAAGCAACAACTTCCGGTCGTTTGGAAGATGCTTCGTCTGCCTCAGCTTTATTCTTCTTCAACCGGTGCAGCGGGTCAAACGCAGCAGGAATTTCTTCATCCGCACTACCTACCAGAGCTAGGACAGCATTGACGGGCGCTTTCTCATTCTCAAGAAAAAATATCTTGCGAACCACTCCTCCTGCAATTGCCTCAACTTCCAGCACGGCTTTGTCAGTCTGTATCTCAAGAATTACCTGTCCTACTGAGATTGCATCTCCTTCTTTAACATGCCAGGTCACTATCTGCATCTCTTCTGATGTCTGGGTTACAGGCGGCATGATTATTTCATCAAATTTACCCATTATTCTTCCCCTTTCCGTTCACCCCTCATATAAAGGCGCAAGTCGTTCGTAAAGTCTCCTGTACAATGCAAATTGCTTCGCGTAGATTCCATTATGGAGTTCCATATCAGGAGTTATCTCTTCTCTGAGTCTCACCATGTTTTTAATAGCTTCTTCATAGGATTTGTAAAGACCAACCCCCACAGCAGCGTTTATAGCACAACCTAATATGCCAAGCTCTTTCTCTTCAGGAATCTCGATAGCTTTACCCAGAATATCAGCTAATATCCTTTTCCAGATTGGACTGTTCAATATCCCGCCCGCAAGTCTGATTTCATTTATAGGAGTCTCAGTAATCCCGGAAATATCCCTGTGAATCAAAAAACAATCATATAGACTAAGAGCTACCCCTTCCATGACTGCACGGATGAAATCTCCTCTCTTGTGACTAAGCTGGCATCCAAAAAATGTGCTTCTTGCATGAGGATTCCAGTGAGGAGTCCTTTCACCTGCCAGAAACGGATGGAAAATAATACCCTTTGCGCCGGGTTCTGACTCACCGGCTGCTTTATTAAAAATGTCATAGTTAACGGTGCCCGTAATATCAAGTATGCTCTGGAACCAGTCCAGAGAAGTGCAGGCAGTGTTAGTAGCCGTGGCTAATGTCCACATCTCACCGGCAGGATGAACCAGAGTGAAACATCTTCCCCGGTTATCATAGATATACCTCTTCCAACTGGACATTATTACTCCTGCTGTACCGGCAATTACCGCTGTCTGCCCTGATTCTACGATGCCAAGTCCTAAGATGGCTATGGAGGCATCGCCTGCTCCTGATACTACCGGAGTGCCTTCCTTCAATCCCGTAATTTGTGCTGCTTCTCCGGTAACTTTGCCTATTACGTCACTGGACTTAACAACAGGTGGTAATATGTCTTTCGGGATATGGAAGAGTTTACAAATGTCATCATCCCAACATAATTCTTTGTTATTGAAAAGCAGGGTGGCTGATGCATTGTTTAAATCCGTGCTTAGAGCACCGGTTAACCTGTACCCAACATAATCTTTGGGTAAGACTATCTTCCTGATACGTTTGAAATTGTCCGGTTCNTCTTCTTTAACCCATAGAAGTTGAGGAAGGGTATGACAACCTGCAATCCTGTTCCCGGTTCTCTCCAGGATGAACTCACTTGTCTCATCTTGCTCCAAACGCTGCAGCTGGGCTAAATCTCTTGTGTCCAGCCAGCTTATGGTTGGTCTGACAGCATTACTCTCTCTGTCAAGCATCACCGGTGTGTGCGCTATGCCGCACATGGATATGCCTGCAATATCGCCGGGATTAATCTTGCCTTTCTCTATCACTTCTTGAATCGTCTCTACTGACAAATCCCACCATTTCTCAGGTTCAATCTCCAGCCAGTTGTCTCTGGGATTCGTGAATTGGTAGTCTCGCATACTTTTGCTTTGAAGATGTCCTTCTTCGTCAAAAATACCGCTCTTTACTGAAGATGTCCCTATGTCTATACCCAAAAATAAATTAGCCATTTTTTTCTCTTTGTTTCGGTTATCTTAAGACTGTTGCTATTCCACCTCGATTTTATAATCCTTTTCTGTCTGAGAAAAAGAGATTAAAAGGCTCTCGTCTTTTCTCATTTTCCAGCCTTCTTCTTTTGAAAGAGGTTTCCCGTCCAGTGTCACTGAAGAGACAGGGAAGGGAATATCATAGACAGCGATTTCAGCAGTAGTCGTATTGGGTCCCGTGGTTTTGAACTGTATATTTTCCTCATTGACTTCAAATGATTTGAAGCTGTTGGTCTGGCTGATGGCGAAGACGCCCTTCTTCTGTGCATAAGGGTATCCAACCACATCTATATTGTGAGGGAGTAATATTTTGTAGTCATATCCCTTCAATACAACCGGAGACTTGTAGGTCACTTTCTCAAACTGCATAATACTTTTAACCAGGTCAATCCCTTTAGGGAACTCTACTTTTGATTCACCTTCGGGTTCAGGTCTGGCGAATATTCCCAGCCCGTTGGCTTTGGGAATCTGAATATAATCCTTCATTCCTCCGGGTTTTATACCTGCCCAACGGCAGACCGCTCTCATTATAGTTTCATAATCAATGAAGAGAGGGTCTTTTGGGTCGGTAATAAACGGGACGCTTCCGAGGCAGGCGATGTTACCGCTGGTAGACAGCATAGAGTATTTCTTATTGTTCTTATTGTACTCAAGTATAGATTGAGGTTTGCCGGTTATTTCTCTACTCAGACTGCCGGCATCAAAGGCAATCCATTCATATCCCAGTCTCTGGAGATTGAGAGATTGTCCTTTTTTCAGGGAGAAGAAGTCTGAGGTCACCTGAACTTTTTGAGGAGATTCTTCTTCCAATCTGTTTAGAGAAGGAGCACCTTTGAAGAAGAATTTACCATGCCATGGGCCAAAACAGCCGTGGTTTGCGCTTGAATCATCATAGGAGCCGTCACCAAGAATAAGGAAGTGCGTGTTACCGGTTCTGGCTGTCTCTTCAAACACCTTTGCTGTCTTCTCAAGGTTCTGGTTCTCTGCAAGGTAGATGATGAGTTTGAAGTTAGATAGTTCTTCTCTGGTAAACTCATCTATCTGGGTGGTGGAGTAACTTACGTTAGAACGGTTGAGTGTCTGCACAAGCGGAACAACAAAATGGTGGTAGTTGGGTTTCTGGGGATTGAGGATAATGAGAACATCCGGTGCCGGATTGTTCCAGTCTTCGTACTGGCACAACTCCGTGAATGCGAGTCTCCAGTACATCTTCTGTTTCTGGATAACCGATGGGTAGCCATGCAGAGTGTTGACATAAAACTGCTCAACATAGTCACTGCCCTGTTTAAATCCATCTTTACCGTTTGCCCATTCATGACCACCTGAACCATACCATGCCCAGTTCAGGGCTCCGTCAATATACCGGCTGTTAAGCAACAGAGGGGGAACCATAGATTCCCAGAANGGGTCTATGGCTTCATCAAAGTACACGGCACCTCCGTTTGCCTTGAACATTGCCCATTCATTCAGATGAACAAAGGGCACTGCTCTCATGCCTTTCTTCAAAGCTGAGTCATCGGTAACAACCAGGGGCAATGGTTCTTCAGGGCAGCGATTCCAGCCTTCTTTGGGTCGCGCAGGACCAAGCACAGGGAAAAACATCCAGGAATTAACACAATGCTGAGTCATTGCCTGTATAATGCCGTCTCTCAACAATCTTCTTTTATGATTTACCAATGCCCTCATTTCAACAGGATGGTCTCCTCCGTCTACTACTATCCAGTCAGGATTATACTTTCTTACCGTATAAGCAATATCCTTTACCCAGTCATAGTAAAGGTCATCCAAAAACTCAAGGGCATCCGGACGGAGTTTCTCTTTTTTTGGATAACGGGAGGAGAACTTCTGCTTACGAAAACTAACTTTGTATGCTCTCGCCACTATCTTCCAATCATCAGGAAGTTTTCCAATAAAAGGAGTACTCTTGCTCCATGCTTTCTTTAAGGCAGAGACTGTCCCGTACTTTTTCTTAAGCCACTTTATCCATGCATCCTGAGTATGGGTTATGTACTCCTGACCGCTGAAAAGTAGAGCCGGACTCTGTTCATTGGGAGGTGCCCACATAATGTTGTCATAATCGGCTACCGTCTTTGCAAAAGCCTCGTATACGGACAAAAATTTCTCGCGTATTTCCGGGTCGGTATACATCTGGTTGAAACAAGTCAGTCCTGGAACCTGCCAGTCAGGAGGGATATCTTTTAATGTTCCGCAACCGAAATAGACAATATGTACCGGTGTCATCTGAATAACTATTCCTAATTCGTCGCACTTTTTGACCGTCTCTAAAAGTCCTTTTAGAGGAAGTTCATCAGGAGCTGCATTTTCCGGACCATTATGAAGGAAAGGGCCCAGAATATGATACTGGCAGCAAAACCGGATAGCATTGAATCCGTATTGGGANATTATCTTTAGCTGTCCGAGCGCAGCNTGTCTGTTNTCCTCTTCACCTGCCCAGCCGCCTATATTCCA
>JGI24724J26744_10001530_pt1 | contig 15831 bp, 13 predicted proteins | sample Cruoilmetagenom7_FD_26744 | JGI IMG/M metagenome (IMG submission 26744)
GCGCAGAAGGAATACGAGGCCGCGCAGGATGCATTGACCCATGCCAAGGGCAGTCAGGCCAAGGCGCAAGAGACCCTTGCCACGCGTCTGGATCAGGCCGGTCTGACCCCGGCCAGTTTCGCCCAGCACAAGGCCGGGATTACGCATATCCCGCAGGACGAAGCCGATATCGCCGCCCACACCAATGGCCTGGCTCAAGCCAAAGGGGCCGTGCTGGAAACGGCCCAGGCCATCAAGGATCAGACACCACCGGATCTGGACCATCTGCACGAATGCGACACGGCCGCCCGCACAAGCCTGTCACAGGCGACCGAGGCCAAAGGCAAGGCAGCCGCGCATGTGACGCAGTTGGAAATCCTGGCCCAGGCCATCGCATCCGAGGTCGCCCGTGTGGCGGCGCGGGAGGCCGAAACCGCCCCTCTGCGCGAGCTGGCCGCACAGTTCAATGGCGAAAACCCCGCCCGCCTGACGCTGGAAGTTTTCGCCATTCAGGCCATGTTCGATCAGGTCCTGTCCGCCGCCAACCTGCGCCTTGGCCCGATGAGCAGCGGCCGGTATCAGCTGCAACGCGAAGGCGAAGATGGCCGAGGCCGGGCCCGCCGGGGGCTGGGTATTCAGGTGCATGACCAACACACAGGCGTCGGGCGCGCCACGGCGACGCTGTCGGGTGGGGAAACCTTCATCGCCGCGCTGGCCCTTGCCCTGGGCCTGTCGGACATTGTCGAAGCAAACGCCGGCAGCATCCGGCTGGACACGATCTTTATCGACGAGGGGTTCGGCAGTCTGGACGCCGAGGACGGATCAGGGACGCTGGACCAGGTCTTGCAAACTCTGACCGACACCCGCGGCCAATCGCGCGCCGTCGGGCTGATTTCACATGTGGGCCTGGTCAAAGAGGCCATCCCCGTCGGGTTTCAAATCAACAAAACCCCGCGCGGCAGCCACATTCTGGCCCGCGGATTGTCCTGACGGTCATTGTTCGCGACAGGGCGTTCAGGGNGTNCCAACCTGTGCAAACAGCGGGGACGTGCCGCATTCTCTCGCTGAATGGGGCCAATTCCGGCTGCGATCGTGTGTAGAGGATCGTCACGCATAAATCTCTGGTTAAAAGAATCGGAATTGATTTANCCTAGTATTTCACTCAAGTATTTCCTGCATTTCGNCGAGANCCTGAATTCGATACAANGGACCTACTCCGAATGAGACGTGAACTCCCCTCCATGCTCACCCTGGCTTGCCTGGCAACAACTCCGGCTCTGGCGGCCGACAAGGCTGCGGTGCTCGACACCTACGCGAACATCGCTCAGGGGCGTATTCCGACAGCTTGGTCACCGCACAAATCTTGCAGGCGGCCATCGAAGCCCTGATTGCAACACCCTCGGCTGAAACGCTGACCACNGCGCGTGCCGCCTGGGTTGCCGCGCGGGTGCCTTATCAGCAGTCCNAGGTTTTCCGGTTCGGCAACGCCATCGTCGATGACTGGGAGGGTAAGGTAAACGCCTGGCCACTGGATGAAGGGCTGATCGATTATGTCGGCGATGCCTATGGCGGGCCGTCGGATGAAAACGCGCTGGCGATCCTGAACGTGGTCGCGAACCCCAGTTTTGAGCTGTCCGGCAGAACCATTGATGCGTCGAAAATCACTCCCGAGCTGCTGGCCGAAACCTTGCACGAGGCCGACGGCGTCGAAGCGAACGTCGCCACGGGCTATNACGCGATTGAATTTCTGCTGTGGGGGCAGGATGCGAACGGCCACGACGTGGGGGCGGGCAACCGCGCCTGGACCGATTACGCAATGGAAGACGCCTGTACCGGCGGCAATTGTGACCGACGCGCGCAATACCTGGCCGCAGCGACCCAGCTGTTGCTGAGCGATCTGGACTGGATGGCCGCGCAATGGCCCCTGGGTGGCGAGGCACGCAACACGCTTTTGGCCAACGAAGACGCTGGCATCGTGTCAATGCTGACCGGCATGGGGTCGCTGTCCTATGGGGAACAGGCGGGCGAACGTATGCGCCTGGGGCTGATGCTGAATGGCCCCGAAGAGGAACATGATTGCTTCTCGGACAATACCCACAACAGCCATTATTACGACGGGCTTGGCGTGCAGAATGTCTATCTGGGCGAATATGTGCGCGCAGATGGCACATTGGTGTCAGGGGCGTCGCTGGCCGATCTGGTAATAGAGATGGACCCTGCGCTGGACACTGAAATGCAAGCCAAACTGGCGGTGACCAAGCGCGCCCTGGGTCGGATCAAAGTTGCGGCCGAGGCCGGGTTTTCCTATGACCAGATGCTGGAACGCGGCAATGCGGCGGGCGAGGCATTGGTAATGGGCGGTGTCAGTGGTCTGATTGATCAGACCAAGACGATCGAACGCATCGTTACCGGGTTGGGGCTGGACCACCTCGCGTTCGAAGGCTCGGACAGTCTTGATAATCCGACGGCAGCTTTCCAGTAAACCACGCATAAACCACACAACCTGGCGCCCTCGACCGGGGGCGCCACACACTTCAGACAAACGGTTCCGCAATGCTTGCCAAAATCGTCCCCCTCGCCCTTGTTCTGTCCCTGCCCCTGTCGCCCACTGTGGCACAAGACCTGTCTGACGTGCATCTGAACGTCTTGCCCCGTACCGTCGACGAGGCCGCGCGGATCGCCATCGTCACAGCACCAACGGATGATTTCTCAGCCCCCGGAGCGTTCGAAGAACTGTCCGCCGGGGCCGCCACCGTGCGTGCGCGCAACAACGCCGATGCGTTTTCGCAACCTTCGGCGAATATCGGCTTTGACGGCGAACTGACCTTCAAGGTTGGCAACGGGCTGTTTCGCAAAATCTGGGTGTCGTCGCCATCTTCGACGCTGGCCTCGGACGGTCTGGGCCCGATTTACAATGCGCGGTCCTGCCAGCGGTGTCACATAAAGGACGGGCGCGGCCATCCGCCGGAAAATGCAAGCGACACAGCGGTTTCGATGTTCATGCGGGTATCATCCCCGGCACGCCCAAAGACGGAATTGCCGAAATCGAAGGTTACCTGGCGACCCGCCCCGACCCGACCTATGGCAGTCAGTTGCAGGATTTCGCCCTGCCAGGCCATAGGGCGGAATACCGGCTTCAGATCGACTATGAAGACGTCACGGTCGAACTGTCAGACGGCGAAACGGCCACGTTGCGCCGCCCGACCTATCGGGCAGCAGACCTTGGTTATGGCCCGCTGCATGCCGATGCCATGCTCAGCCCACGGATTGCGCCGCAGATGATCGGCCTGGGCCTGCTCGAGGCCATTCCGGCCGCCGACATCCTGGCCCATGCCGACCCTGACGACGCGGATGGCAACGGCATTTCCGGCCGCGCCAATGTGGTTTGGTCGGTTGAATATGACCAACCCATGCTGGGCCGCTTTGGCCTGAAAGCGGGGGCGCCGACGGTGAAACACCAATCCGCTGGCGCCTTTGCCGGCGACATCGGCATTTCAAACCCGCTGTTCCCCACGCCGCAGGGCGAATGCACGAACGCGCAAACCGCCTGCCTTGACGCCCCCCATGGCGACGAGGACGACCGGGGGCACGAGGTCAACGCCGAGGGCTTGGATCTTGTCACCTTCTACAGCCAAAACCTGGCCGTGCCCGCCCGGCGCGACGTGGGTGACCCCGAGGNGCTGCGCGGCAAAGAAATCTTTTACACCACGGGCTGTATCGCCTGCCACACGCCCGGCTTTGTGACCCACAGGCTTGCGGATCAACCGGCCCAGAGCTTTCAACTGATCTGGCCCTACAGCGACCTTCTGTTGCACGACATGGGCGAGGGCCTGGCCGACAATCGGCCCGAAGCNCGCGCTACGGGGCAGGAATGGCGCACGCCGCCCCTGTGGGGCGTTGGTCTGACCGAACGTGTCTCGGGCCACAGCTATTTCCTGCACGATGGCCGTGCGCGATCGTTGCTCGGGGCTGTGCTGTGGCATGGTGGTGAAGCAGAGCCTATGAAGGACAGCATGGTCCACATGCCAAAAGAAGACCGCGACGCCCTGATCCGCTTTCTGGAGAGCCTCTGACCATGTGTAAACTTGTTGCCCTGNTGTGTTTGATCTGGCCAGTGTCCCTGAGCGCCGCCGATCATACACAGATGATCCGGTCGGTCATTGAAGGTCACATCCTGCCCGGTTTTGAAACACTCAGTGCCGCCACTCAGGCGCTTGAGGTGACCAGCAAAACCGACTGTAATGCGGGATCGCCCGCGCTCAAGGCGGCCTATCACACTGCTTTTGATGCCTGGATCAACGTCAGCCACCTGCGATTCGGCCCAACCGAGATCGCTGACCGCGCCTTTGCCCTGGCCTTTTGGCCGGACACCAAAGGGTTCACGCCCAAGGCGCAGATGCGATCCTTGCCGGGTGGCGGGATGGTTATGGCGACACGCTGTTGCACCCCGATGAAACCGGCCCCTATCGCACCGGCGACGAGGCGGCGCAGGAACTGTTCAAAGCCTTGATGTCAGGGCTGCAAGTCACCTCCGAAACACGGATTGGCCGGCCCATGGGCACCTTCGACCGCCCCCGCCCGAACCGGGCCGAAGCGCGCCGCTCAGGACGGTCCTTGCGCCATGTCACCCTGTCCCTGACGGCCCTGAAAGACCTGGGCCTGAGCCTGGCCCAAGGGGATGCGGCCCTGCGCGAAACCTTGACCCAAGCCTTCGATCACAGCCTGTCGCGTGCGGTCGGTCTGGAGGACCCTGTGTTTGCCACCACGGCCGACGTACAAGGCNGTTTCCGCATTGAGGTTCTCCAGCAAAGTATCAACCAGATCCGCGATCTGNCGACCCAGTCACTGGGCCCNAAACTGGGTGTCGCGGCGGGTTTCAACGCGCTGGATGGGGACTGACATGACATCACGCCGCAGTTTTCTTGGGGGCCTGNTGGCAACCGGCCTGTGCCCACGCCCCAGTTGGGCGGATGCGGGCTCACCCGCCTGCCTCTCGGCGGCACAGTTCCCGGATGGCAGTTACCGGCTGGCCGGGCTCAGCGGCGACGGAGACATTATATTCACCCTGCCCGTGCCGGGTCGCGGCCACGCCGCCGCTGCCCATCCAACCCGGCCCGAGGCCGTGGGATTTGCCCGCCGCCCCGGCACCTTTGCCTTTGTCCTGAACTGTGTGTCCGGGCAGGCCACCACACAGCTTACCGCCCCCACGGGCCGCCACTTTTATGGTCACGGCACTTATTCCGCAGACGGCTCATTGCTGTTCACCACCGAGAACGACTTTGAGGCCGGCGCCGGTGTCATCGGCGTCTGGGACGTCACCCAGGACTATGGTCGTATCGGTGAATTCAGCTCAGGCGGCATTGGCCCGCATGACATCAAACTGATGCCGGGAGGGGGCGGCTTGGTTATCGCCAACGGCGGCATCGAAACGCACCCGGACATGGGGCGCAGCAAGCTGAACCTTGCCACGATGCGTCCGAACCTCAGCTATGTCTCGACGACGGGTACGATCCTGGAGCAGGTCGAACTGCCACAGGATCAGCACCGCAATTCAATCCGCCATCTGGCCACGGGCGCAGAAGGGTTGGTGGCCTTCGGGATGCAATGGCAGGGCGACACGGCGCAAAACCCCGCTCTGTTGGGTCTGCACCGACCGGGGGAAAAGGTGCGGCTGCTGCGCGCCGATGCCCGCGAACACCGACGATTGCAAGGCTATGTCGGCAGCGTGGCGATGTCAGCCGACGGCACACAGCTTGCCGCAACATCCCCCCGCGGTGGGATTGTCCAAGTGTTCGACCTAGCCTCAGGCGCGCCCAGCGGCACCCATGAGATGCCCNATGTCTGCGGCCTTTCCACAGGGCGCGCGCAGGTCCTGTTCACCTCAGGCACCGGCGCGGTCGGAACAATCGACCACGAAGCCCCGCGCGTTTTGGCCAGGCCGGACTGTGCCTGGGANAACCACCTGGTGGACATCGCCCCCGGCTGAGGGTGCGAGTTAAAAGGTTTTCAAGGTTTTCCTGTGAGTGTGGNTCATATGGTTCGGCACCTTTCTGTCGATTTGGAAAGGCGTATATGGTGAAAAACTGGGCCCAAAAGACGTTTACGACGCTCCAAGGCCGCGCGTATCTTCCTGTTTGGATTGCCGTTTTTGGCGTCACCATTGCGTTCATCTTTGCGGACTATCAGAGCCGGACCATTCACCTTCAGAATGTCAGGGCCAGCGTTCAAAACGAAGCAGGGCTGCTGCGCTCTCAGCTTGAGGGCCACCTCAACGCGGACATTCAGCTGGTCCGTGGATTGATTGCAATCGTGTCAACCAACCCCGATCTGGATCAGGAACGGTTCAGTGCGATTGCCGTCCACGCGATCGGCGTGAAAACGGAATTCCTCAACATTGCTGTGGCCCCCGATCTGGTGGTGCAAATGGTCCATCCGTTTGAGGAGAACAGGTCGGTTCTTGGCCTGGACTACACCAGAAACGACGCCCAGCGCGCGGCGGCGCTCCGGGTCCGGGACAGTGGGCAAATGGTTCTGGCGGGTCCGGTTGAGCTTATCCAGGGCGGGCTGGGTTTTATCGGCCGGTTTCCGATCTACGTGAAAGACGGCGCTGAAAATCGGTTCTGGGGGATCGCCTCGGCGGTGCTGGACGTAGAAACAATCTATGCGAAATCCGGTGTCACGGATCCAATGTCCCAGATCGAAATCGCGCTGATTGGGCGTGACGGCCTGGGTTCCGAAGGGGAACTGTTCTTTGGAAAGCTGTCGACATTGCACGCTGATCCCGTCCTTATGGACATCGTGCTTCCCGTCGGGACCTGGCAGCTTGCGGCAATTCCACGCGGCGGTTGGTCAGCGCGGCCGAACAATCTTTGGCCGATACGGCTGATCCTTCTGGTGGCCGGTTTCCTGATTATCGTCCCGACCTTTCTGGCCTGCCATCTGTCTACGATCCGCCAAGGTGTGATCACCGCCCTGAGCAAGCGGGAGAAGGAGCTTGAGGCCAAGCAGGAAGAGCTGCAACTGCTCTCTGCCGTGGCGCAGAACGCATCTGACAGTATCGTGTTGACCAACCCCGACGCCCAGATCATCTGGGTCAACAGGGCGTTTACACAGATGATGGGCTATACCTCCGAGGAAGCCCTGGGAAAGACACCTAGCGAATTATTCAACGGCCCCGAGACAGACCATGCCGTCGTCGACAAGATCGTCGAGCATAAGTTACGAGGTGAGAGTTTCAGGACCGAAATCCTGAACTACACCAAGACGGGCAACAAGATTTGGGTCGATACACGCTTGGTCCCGGTTCTGGACGACGATGGTGCAGTTTCGATGGTCATTGGAATTGAACGGGACGTTACCCAGGCCAAACTTCACGAGCTGGAGCTGGCGGACGCAAAACTGGTCGCTGAGCAGTCGGATCGCGTTAAGTCCGAGTTCCTCGCGAATATGAGCCATGAAATCCGCACACCGATGAATGGGATCATTGGAATGGCCGACCTTTTGTCGGAGTCCCCACTGGACGAGGGAGACCGGCAATGCGTGGATACAATCCGCAGCTCCTCGGCGGCTTTGCTGAATATTATCAATGATATCCTTGATCTATCCCGACTTGAATCGGGAAAGCTCGCCATGTCTGACATCGACTTCACCTTGCGGCCGTGCATCGACGCCGTTGTCGAGGTGATGCGCCCGGCTGCTCAGATGAAGGGCTTGCCGATCAAAGTAGTCTACGGCGAGGACCTGCCGAAAACGGTGCGCGCCGATGATGGCAGGTTACGTCAGGTCNTGCTGAACCTCGTGGGCAATGCCGTGAAATTTACGGCCGCCGGACATGTGTGCCTTCGGGTCGGGAACTGCAAAAACGACCCCTACCGCCTGATCATTTCGGTCGANGACACTGGTATTGGTCTGGATNAAAAAGAGGTCGCNCAAGTTTTCGACAGGTTCTCGCAGGCCGATGCCGCCACAACACGGGCCTATGGNGGAACAGGGCTGGGGCTGACGATCTCGCGCAGCTTGGCAGAACAAATGGGCGGTGGCATCACCTTGGTTTCCGAANAGGGAAAGGGCAGCTGTTTTACGCTGGAAGTTTGCACCAAACCAGCCGAAGGGACGGTGGAGGACGACCAACCATCCCTGCCCATTGACCTCAGCGCGATCCATGGCCGCCGCGTTCTGGTTGCCGAAGACAACCGCACCAATCGCCTGCTGCTTCGCAAGTATTTGTCCGGTCTTTCGGTGGAATTGATCGAAGCAGAAAATGGTCGCCTGGCCACCGAACTCTGCGCCAAACACCACCCCGATATCGTCCTGATGGATATGTCCATGCCTGAGATGGATGGTGTCTCGGCCGCGAAAGCCATCCGCAACTTGCCCATTCCACAACCGGTAATCGTTGCCCTCACCGCAAATGCATTCATGAGCGACCGAGAGACCTGCCTGAAGGCCGGAATGGACGCATTCCTTTCCAAACCGATCAAGAAGGCGGAACTGCTGGACGAAATGGCTGCGGTTCTCGGACGTGAACGATTGGTGTTCTGACCCACCTCTATTTATCTGGTCTGCCTTTGCCGCCCATCGGACCTGACGCATTCCCCCACAGCAAACGGCTGCGAGCCTCTCTCTGGCCGGAATGCGGTGAGACAGCTCAAAGCGTCTCTGCATAGGCGCGCGACAGGGGGTGTTTGGCGCTTTCGAAAAACCTGTTCATGGGGATGTCCTCGACGATCCTGGCGTTGTCCAGCACCAGGACCCGATCCGCAAGCTGGCGCAACGGGGCAAGGTCGTGGCTGACGATCAACATGGACAGCGCGCGGTCTTTGTGAAGCCGCCGCAAGACGCGGATCGTGTTCACCTGGGCGGCCAGATCAAGCGATGACAGGGGTTCATCAAGGATCAGAACATCCGGTTCGGCAGCCAGCGCGCGGGCCAGGGCCACGCGCTGGCATTGCCCGCCCGACAGCGAATGGGGACGCCGGTCCTGGGCTGCCCCCTCGATGCCAAGCTCCGCAAGGATCGCCATGGCCTGCGCCCGGCGACCTGACGGCGCACCGATCCGAAAGCCTTCCAGCGCTTCCAGAACAGCATTTCGCGCGCTCAGATAGGGGCTGAGCGACTGGGTCGGGTCCTGCCACAGATACTGGATGTGCTGCCGCGCGCGACCTTGGCCCGGTATGACCGGGGTGCCCGACAGCGCGACGCTGCCCCGCTCCATCACCTCCAGCCCAACCAGACAACGGGCAAGGGTTGATTTGCCCATGCCCGAATGGCCGATCAGCCCGACCACCTCGCCCGCCGCAACAGTCAAGTCGATGTTCTTCAACACCTCATGGCCATAAAAGCCTTTGCACAGGCCGCGAACCTTCAGCATGACGATTGCAACGCGAACGCCGCCTCGGCCAAGGTCCGGGCAGCTGGCGCGGGTGACTTCGCCAGAGAGGCAAGCGGCGCATCTTCGACCAGCCGCCCCGCCTGCATGACCAAGGTGCGATCAGCCACCTCACGCACCGCGCGCAGGTCATGGCTGATGAACACGACGGCAGCGCCGGTTTCATCCGCCATCGTGTTCAGCGCGGCAAGGATGTCACGTTCCGTCAACACGTCCAGCCCCGTCGTCGGCTCATCCGCGATCAGGATGCGCGGGCGCAGGATCAACGCCATGGCGATCAGCACGCGTTGTTTCATGCCGCCCGACAACTGATAGGGAAAGAAATCGGCGACGTGGGGTTTCAACGCCACGGCCTCAAGCGCATATTTGAGGGTTGTTCGGGTATCCCCCCCCGCAAGCCGCGCCGTTTCCGCCAGTTGCGCCCGGATGCGCCGCCCCGGGGTCAGGGCCGTGCCCGGGCTTTGGAATATCTGGAAAATCTGTTTCCCACGCACCTGCCGCCAGGCCTTGGGTGTCAGGGACATCAGCGCGCGCCCGTCGATCTGCACCGATCCGCGGGTCACGGACAAGGGCGGGCGCAGCAGGCCGCACAGTGCGGCGGCAGTTAGCGATTTTCCACAGCCACTGGCTCCAACCAGCCCGATGCGCTCCCCCGGCGCAAGATCGAAGCTGAGGCCATCCAGCAAGGCAGGGACACCGGGCGGAGCCACCGTCAGGTCTTTGACGCAAAGCGCTGCTACCATTGGTATGGCTCCCGTTTATCAAGCAGGTCACGCAGACCTTCGCCGACAAGGTTGAAGGCCAGAACAGCAAGGGTCACGGCCAATCCCGGCGCCAACAACATATGCGGGGCCTGGGTAAAAAAGGGCCGCGCTTCGTTCAGCATCGCGCCCCATTCCGGCGTGGGGGGCTGTGCGCCAATCCCAAGAAAGCTGAGCGATGACAGCGCCAGCAGGACCGAGGCAGTCTCCAGTGAAATGATGACGGCGAGAGGGGGCAACACCTGGGGCAGGATGTGACGCCACACCACCCGCAAGCGCGAGGCTCCGGCCAGGCGCGCCGCCCGCACGAAATCCCGTTGGCTGGCCGACAACACCAACGCGCGGACAAGCCGGGCGTTCGACGGCCACCAGGCGGCGGCCACACCAACGATCGACGCCTCTAGCGACGCCCCCATAAAACCGATCACCGCAAGCGCCAGCACCAGGGTCGGGAAGGCCATGATAATATCCGCCAGCCGCATCATCGCCATGTCGACCTTGCCCCCCGCAAGCCCGGCGGCGATGCCCCAGGGCAAGGATATGGCAAGGATCGCCGCCATAGCAGCAAGGGCAGCGCCCAGCGAAATGGGCACAGCCCCGATCAGGCGCGCCAACACGTCACGACCCAGATGATCCGCCCCCAAAGGGTGCGCGGCGGACGGCGGGGCCAGACGGGACAGAAGGTCCATCTTTTCGGGCGGCGGGATGTCAAGAAACAGCGGCGCAAACCCAAGCAGGACGAACGCCATAAGCAGGATGATGCCAAGCGCGAGGCCGAACCGCCCGCCGCGCAGCCCCAGGCGCAGGGCGGGAATGCGCAATGTGCGGTCACTCATGGGACAGCCTCCGGCGCAATTGTGGGTCCGACAGGACCACCACCACATCAGCCAGCAGACTGGTGGCAAAAAAGATCAGCCCCATGAAGACCAGATAGGCCTGGATCACCGGGAAATCACGTTGCGCGATGGCTTGCAGGATCAGCTGTCCAAGGCCGGGCCAGCCAAAGATGCTTTCGACGATGACGGCCCCGCCCAGCAGCCCGCCAAAGGTATTGGCCCAGGCGGTGGCAAGCGGGCCGATGATGCGCGATGCTATATGGCCGATCAGAATACGGGCGGGACTCAGCCCCTTGGCGATGGCCAGGCGCACGTGGTCCTCGCTCATCTCGGCGCGGATGCGTTCAAACACGACCCGCCCCAGCGCCGCGCCCGCACCCAGGCTGAGCGTCAGGGCGGGCAGAACCAGATCGCCAAGCGCACCATCCCCGACAAGCCGGGCCCAGCCGAGGTCAAGCACAAAGACATAGATCAGCAGCAAAGCGAGCCAAAAGGACGGCACCGAAACCAGCAAGATAGTGATCCCTCGCAGACCCGTACCGGCAACCCGCCCCGCCGCCACAGCGAAGGTCCCCAGCGTCAGTGAAATCGCCACCGCGCCGATCAGCGAACTGATCGCCAGCGCCAGGGTTGCGGGCAGGTGTAGGGCGATCTCGGACATCACGCTGCGCCCCGTGGCGACGGAGGTTCCGAAATCAAGGCGAAGCGCACGCGATAGCCAGTCGAGGTACCGCGGGAAAAATGGTTTATCCAGCCCGTATTGCGCCTGAAGCGCGGCAATGTCTTCGGGCTTGGGAACGATCCCCAGGGCGCGCAATTCCATCATCACCGGATCGCCGGGCGCAAGCGCGACGATGGCAAAGGCGACAAAGCTCATCCCCAGAAGGGTGGGCAACGCGGCGGCAAGGCGGATGAGGATGAAACGCAACATGGATCTGTCCGGCAAGACGGAGCCCGGCAAGGGGCTCCGTCATATGACATGGGACGTGTTAATCGGTGAACGTCACACGACCATAGTCGATCCAGTCCGCATATTCCGACATCGGCACGTTCACGCCGGGGCGCGACAGCGTGAAATTCGGCACCATCAGGATCGGAATGGCCGCCAGATCGTCTTGCACAATGGCACGGTGCGCCTGGCGGACCAGGTCGATCACCTCGTCACGGGTNTGTGCGCTGCGGGCCATTTTGAGCATCTCATCCACATGGGGGCCGGGGGCGGTGAATTTGTAGCCACCCCATGCCGTGGTCGAGGTGAACAGATTGTACAGCAGATAGGTCGGGTCGGTGTTGTTGTTCGACGCGAACTCCATATACAAATCCGCCTCGCCCGTATCGAGATAGGTCGAGCCGTATACGCCGCTGTCATCGACCTCGATAAGGTCGATATCGACACCAATGGCGGCGAACATCTGTTCCAGCATTTCCGGCATCGGTTTCACCGTCGAAACATTGGGATACGCCGCGACCAGACGCAGCGACAATTTGCGCCCGTCCTTTTCGCGCACGCCATCGGCGCCCATCACCCAACCGGCACCGTCCAGCATCGTGCCCGCCTTGTCCGGGTCATAGCCGAAACCATCGGTGTGGTCGTCGCCCAGGTTAAACATCCAGCCCGGCAAAATGCCCTTGGCGGGTTCACCGCGTCCGGCAAACAGAACCTGGGCCAGCGTGTCACGGTCGATCGCCCAGGCCAGGGCCTCGCGCACGGCATAATCCTGGATGATGTCGAAAGGTGCGGCCCCGTTCAGGTTGGCCAACAGCGCGACATAACGGATCGGACGGCTTTCATGCAGCACAACCGAGCCATCCTGCGGCATCGACAACAGCATCTGCGGCGTGACTTCGCCAACCACGTCAATTTCACCGTTCTGCAATGCCAACATGCGGGCGTTGTCGTCGCCGATGAACCGGAAGGTCAGACGATCAACGCTGGGCGCATCACCCCAGTAATCGGGATTGCGCACCACCGTGATCTGTTGCTTGGGATCATAGCTGTCAAACAGATAAGGACCGGTGCCAACCGGGTTTTCAGCGCGATTTTCCGACGGGCCAAACAGGGATGTGCCCCGGTGAGTCATGTTTTCGATCACCAGCGCCGACCCGCTCTCGGATTTAAAGCTGATCTGATGCTCACCCAGTTTTTCAAAGCTGGCCTGGTCAATTTGCAGGAAATCCGATTTGCCCTGATCATACAGCTTCAAGGCGGCAATCGCGCTGTCGGCATTGAACGGGGTGCCATCGGAAAAGGTCACGCCCTGGCGCAGTGTGACGGTATAGACGCCGTCCGCATAACCCCAGGTTTCGAACAAAAGCGGGCTGGGCAAGAAGTTTTCATCTGGCTGCACCGCCGTTTCAACGATCTGCGCCGCAGGACGCCGGGTGGTGAAGGTGAATTTCTGCTCATCGACCGAATACCGGTCGCGCTTCACAGCAACGGTAAGCGAGGTTTCAGCCATGGCCGGGGCAAGCGCCAGAGGCATGGCAATCAGGGTAGCTGCGGCAAACTGCGCAGCCCGGGTGAACGGGTTCATGTCGTGTATCCTTGTAAGGTGAATTCGGGTGGATCGAAGTCAGCTCACAACTGGAGGGGCACGCGATGTATACGGGGGCCAGGCCGCCAGCGGTCCGGCAATGCGCAGCACAGGCACGGGGGGCCGCTGAGCCGGATCAATCTGCGAAAAAGCAGCGTCCGGGGCCAGGATTGGCAAATCAGCAATCTGCGCCGCAAAGAAATCACAGCCAAGATCGATATCGGGGGTGTTTTCCCCCCCCAACGCGACGGTGACGGCTTCGGTTTCGCCGCTCGTGCAAAGAGCATAGGTGATCGTGTCGCCATCAAACGCCAACATGGTGCCGGGCGGGCGGATGAAAATNCTGACAAGAACGGTCAGGGCCAGCATCAGCCGCAGCAACCCACTCCCTGTCATCCGCATGTCGCCGTCCCACCCTGATCAATCCCACCGACCCTATCCGGGACAGGGTGGCGCGACTATGGACATTATGTCGCAATCGGAATGAAGAAACNTGGCNCTGCCACAGCACCACATTACGCCCCGAAAACCGCAGGGGTCATGCCGAAAACCCAATTTCTTTATGGGTTTACGCTTATCTGATGCGGGTGNNGAACACAGTATAAAATCGCCTCTCAATGACCAGCAAGCCATTGAAAGTAGACCCGTAAATATTAACCACGCTTGGCCAAACTTGCCTTTCGCACAGACATACGTTGTCTCTTCGTAAAGAGCCATTGCACCTGAGAGGTTTGGAGCCAGACATTCATTGAGACGGATGGCACAGTTTACTGTATGGACTTTTTCCACTCTCACAGCTGTACCGATACTGGCGGCCTTTGGTGGTGTAGGCTAATGAACCTCCTACCAATTGGTTCAGGCTTACAAGCCTCACGGTTTCTGATTAGACGGCGACGGACACCATTATTAGGTCAGTATGATTTGGACAAGCCAAACGCCCCTGACCGCCAGGGTGACGGCGCAGCATAGCCGCGCCCCATCCGCGTTCGCCACGTGGCAGATCGGCAGAAACAAGCATCTTCGGTGTCTGCAAAACAAAGCGGATCTTCGCTGCAAGTGCGCCAATGTCCGGTTCGGCGAAGGTCCGGTTCGAGCCCTTTGTGTCAGTATGAGGACCTTTGACGGATTTTTCCGGCCAAAGGTCCTCGCACAAGATCAGGCTATAGATTTTCTTTCAAAAAGTTTGTCGTGACCTCTGCTACACAGGCCCCAAGGTGGGCAGCTGTCAGCAAGTCCGCTTTGGGCGGAGCAACGTCGGGGCCTTCATCAGCATTTTACTGCGCAGTGGCACCTTGAAAGAACCCAAGCTGGTTAAGGTCATTCTCTGACCCCGTAGTCGAATTGTTGGCTGATGGGAGGCCCAGATTGACCCAGTGCATGCCGTGTTTCGCTGCAAAGGTCACAAGCTGGTTCAGGGTCTCAGACTTATCGCCCGCCCGTGACGCTGAATTGGAGAAGCCTGCTGCGATCTTATCCTTCCACAGCCCACCCGCAGTAAAAAACGGTCTGCGACGTCGCGTCGGCAAACGCCNTAAATTGGGCGGAAGGGCCACCCATATACGTCGGGCTGCCGAAAATGATCGCGTCCGACGCGTTGATAGCGTCCCAGTCGCCAAAATCCCCGTCAACCGTGAACAAGGTGACTTGTGCGCCCGCGTCACGCGCACCGTTTGCGACGGCCTCGGCCTGTTTTTGCGTATGTCCGTACCCGCTGTGATACGTGATCGCGTGTCAATCGCAGAGTAAAAGCGTGACAGGTCCAGGATGTGTAAGCGCTCGCTCTACGTGAAGCACAAAACGATCCCCTGTGATTGTCGCGGATCGCGTGGCCGCAGCGATCCATCGGTCACGGACCTTTGGCCACGGCAACGTTTCATGTTTCGGCGCCACACCGTGCAACGCCGTCAACTCGGCCTGCCGCCTTTGCAGAGCAGTGCGCTTACCGAACACCCGAGATACCAACTCGGTCGTCCCGACCCCCGGCAGGTCGAATACAGGGTAGTTTTGACGTCCATGCATCAAAGCGCGGGTCAGAAACAGGATATCCTTGTCAGTTTTGCAGGCGCCAACCCGCTCGGAAGACAAGAAGGCATATTCATGCTTCAGGTTCTCAGGGTCAAAGTTCCTGACCTTTGCTGTCTCGACAAGCTGCTGCCGAACTTTGAAAAGCAATGCCCGCCCATTCTCGGTCAACTCGGCATGATCGAACATCCGCTTCAACTCCGGGTCTGCAATGGAGCTGTCGCGGTTTGATGCCGCTCCTTTGATAGCATTTACTGCAACAAAGGAGATGAACTATGCGCTGCACGGCAGGGTTATGCGAAGCATGATCC
>JGI24724J26744_10001534_pt1 | contig 15814 bp, 16 predicted proteins | sample Cruoilmetagenom7_FD_26744 | JGI IMG/M metagenome (IMG submission 26744)
CCGTTGGGAATGATGATCTGGGCTTTGCCCATTTTCTCGCGTTCCGACATGTTGGCCATGTCGTTATAGGCATTCACCCGCGCCTTGGATTTGGCTTGGCGGGCCTTTGGCGAGGAGCGCATCCATTCCAGTTCGCGTTCCAGTGTTTTCTGGCGGGATTTGTCNTCGCGGGCCTCTTTGGACAGGCGTTTGGATTTTTGTTCCAGCCAAGAGGAATAGTTGCCCTCCCACGGGACACCTTGGCCGCGGTCCAGCTCCAGAATCCACGAGGTGATNTCGTCGAGGAAATAGCGGTCGTGGGTGACGATCAGGATGGTGCCTTTGTAGTCCATCAAATGCTGTTGCAGCCATGCGATGGTTTCGGCGTCCAAGTGGTTGGTTGGCTCATCAAGCAGCAACATGTCGGGGGCTTCCAACAGCAATTTGCACAGGGCAACACGGCGCATTTCACCGCCTGACAGGGTGGTGACATCGGCGTCATCGGCAGGGCAGCGCAGGGCTTCCATGNNNACGTCAATCTGCGCGTCCAGATCCCACAGGTTTTGTGCGTCAATCTCGTCTTGCAGCTTGGCCATTTCGTCGGCAGTTTCGTCCGAGTAGTTCATGGCGAGTTCATTGTAACGATCCAGAATGGCCTTTTTCTCGGCCACGCCCAGCATCACATTGCCGCGCACATCCAGTGAGGGATCAAGCGTCGGCTCCTGCGGCAGATAGCCAACTTTGGCCCCTTCGGCGACCCATGCCTCGCCGGTGAAATCCTTGTCCATGCCNGCCATGATTTTCATCAGGGTGGATTTACCCGAGCCGTTCACCCCGACCACGCCGATTTTCACACCGGGCAGGAAATTCAGTCGGATGTTTTCAAACAGCTTTTTGCCGCCGGGGTAGGTTTTGGACACGCCGTCCATGAAGTAAACGTATTGATAGGCTGCCATGGGGGATGCTCCGACTGNNTTGTGATACTTGATGTTTNGCATCGGTTTAGCGATTAAGAAGGGCAAGGGCAATGTGACTCGGGTTCGGGTTGTGGANNGAAAGCGGTGAAAATGCACTCAGGGTTACCATATGCGGCGANNGGNCANNGGATTGGCCTGCTTGGCGGATCATTTGATCCGCCTCATGCGGGGCATGTGCATATCAGTAAGGCCGCGCTAAAGCGGTTCAATCTGGATCAGGTTTGGTGGTTGGTCAGCCTGGGGAACCCGCTCAAAGCTGATGCACCCGCGGCGCTGGACGCACGCATGGCGGCTTGCCGTGCGATCTCGGATCATCCACGGATCAAGGTCAGTGATTTTGAAGCCCAAGTGGGCACACGCTATACCGCCAAAACGCTGGAGGCTGTGTTTGAGCGCAGGCGGGATGCGCGGTTTGTCTGGCTGATGGGGGCCGATAATTTGGNGCAGTTCCATCGCTGGCAGCACTGGGAATGGATCATGGAAAATGTGCCCGTCGGGGTGATTGCACGACCAGGTGACAGGACGTCGGCGCGGATGTCCAAGGCGGCGAAACGCTATGAGCGGTATAGGTTACGTGGCACTCAATCAGGTGTTCTGGCAGATGCGACTGCGCCGGCGTGGTGCTTTATCAATGTGCCGATGACAGATATTTCATCGACTGAGATACGGGCGCGCGGCGGCTGGAAACGCTAGCGTTTTATGAGGGTCGAGCCGATGCCGGACAGGATCAGTATCGNGAGGCCTGTGAGGGTCAGCGCATCGGGCAAGTCGTTGAACACGGCCCAACCCAGCACGGTGGCGGCGATCAACTGGAAATAAACGAAGGGCGCCAGAGAAGATGCGGGTGCCATCCGGTAGGCCACAATCAACAACAGGTTGCTGGCCATTGAGGCAAAAGCCGAAAACAGGGTTAAGGCGGTAATTTGCGCCGTGAAGGCGGGGATGTGGGCAAGCCCCGGGATCGTTAGCACAATCGTGCCCCGGGATCGTTAGCACAATCGTGCCGATGGCCAGATGGCTGAACAGCAGGGCGCGCGGCGGGGCGGCGTTGACAAGCCAGCGGCTGGCGGTCAGATAGCTGCCATAAAACATCCCCGAAAGCACTGCAAAGCCAATGCCGGATGTCATGCCAAAACTGGGTTTAACCACCAGCAACACGCCGCCAAACCCAAACAATAGCAGCGCGGTTTGAGCTTTGGTGATCGGTTCTTTCAACAGCCACGCTGACAGGAAAAATGACAGGATTGGGCCGACGAAAAAGGCGCCGAACACGTCTGGCAAGGCTTCGGTTTGCAGGGCCGTCAGGATCGAGGAAATGCCACACGTGATCAGCAANCCGCGCAGCCAGATACGCCAGTTGAGAAACAGGCGCATATCCAGTTGGCCACGGGGCAAGAACGTCAACACCATTAGCGCCCCAAGGCCAAAGCGCGACCATGCCAGAAAGAACGGATTGAACCCATGCCCGGTAACAAGGAGCTTGCCAGCTGTATCCCCCATAGGGATCAGGGACATCGCGATAAACATGAGGATTGCGGCGCGTAACATCGGGGCACGGTAGGGCGCGATGCTGTGAATGAAAAGTGCGAAATCGGGCATTGTTCTTGGATCACCGATTTGTTTAACTGCGGTATTATGAATAGTAATATTACAAGACGGTTTGTAGTTGGTGCAGTGTTGGCGAGCGTGGCGGATGTGGCATTTGCCCAAGCGCCGCTGGTATCATTGCGCCCCCCTGCACGTGCTGGAGATTTCCACAAACGCGCGGTGAGCCGTGCGGATGCGTTGATCTCGAAGTCGCGACTTGGTGGTAAAATCGGCTTTGTCGTGGCGGACGCTAAAACCGGCCTTATTTTGGAGAGCCACAGCCCGGTTCTGGCCCAACCTCCGGCCAGTGTGACGAAGGCGATAACATCGATTTATGCATTGGATGCATTGGGCTCGAAATTTCGGTTCAAGACGCGGTTGATGGCTACGGGGCCTGTTTTAAACGGGCGGCTAAAGGGGGACCTCGTGCTGGTTGGCGGCGGTGACCCGACACTAACCACAGATGATTTGGCCACGATGGCGGCTGCCCTGAAACGCGCCGGTGTGCGCGAGATAAGCGGTAAATTTCGCGTAGATATAAGCGCGCTGCCCTTCGTTAAATCAATCGACAGCAGCCAACCGGATCATGTCGGCTATAATCCGGCGGTTTCGGCATTGAACCTGAATTTCAACCGTGTGCATTTTGAATGGAAGCGCAGCGGCAGTGGCTATGACGTGGCAATGGATGCACGCACCGAAAAATACCGGCCAAGCGTGCGGATTGCATCGATGCGGGTGGTGGACCGGAAACTGCCGATTTACACCTACAAGGATGCGGGCGGCGTCGACACATGGACCGTGGCACGGCGGGCGTTGGGCAAAGACGGCAGCCGTTGGTTGCCTGTGCGAAAACCGCATCTTTATGCCGCCGAAGTGTTCCAGTCGATGGCGCGTTCCCACGGCATCAAATTGCCCCGCGCCCAAACAGCCAAGGGTGCGGCCCGTGGCAAGGTTCTGGTTGAACACAAGAGCGACGAGCTGCAATTTCTGCTGCGTGATTTGTTGAAATATTCCAACAATATGACCGCCGAAGCCATTGGCATGATGGCCAGTTCTACGCGGGGTGGAGGGGGCGGATCATTAAAAGAATCGGCTCTAAAAATGACCAAATGGGCCTCGTCCGAAACGGGCGCGCGAAAATCCAAATTTGTTGATCATTCGGGGCTTGGGGCCGGATCGCGTTTAACGGCGGGGGATATGGTGTCGGCACTGGTGAAGCAGGGGCCAAACGGGTCTTTAGCGCATTTGATGAAGCCGATCGGATTGCGCGACGCAAACGGGCGGGTGATCAAGGGGCATCCGGTCAAAGTCCATGCTAAAACCGGCACCCTGAACTTCGTGTCGGCACTGGCCGGATATGTGACCACACCGGACGGGACGCAGCTGGCGTTTGCGATGTTAATGGCAGACGAGAAACGCCGTGACGGGTTGGCAAAGGCCGACCGCGAAGCCCCCCAAGGCTCAAAGTCGTGGAACAAGGCGGCCAAGCGATTGCAGCAAGCGCTGATCGAGCGCTGGGCGACATTATACGGCACCTAACCCTATCATTGGGCGGTGAGCTTAGAGCTGGTAAAAATACCGTTTGCTAAACGCTCTCAAGATAGATCGCGATTTGTTCCGCGGCATTCAGTGCCGCCATTTTGCGCAATTCCTGCCGTTTGGTCAGCACCATGTTGCGGATTAGATCGGCAGGCAGGATGCGGGTTATGATCTCGGAGGTGCCAAACAGATCAATCGCATCGGCCCAGTCGGTGGGCAGTTGCGGCAGGTCCTGGTCATAGGCATTGCCGCTGATTGGCGCTGGCGGCATTTGGCCGTCCTCAATACCCGTAAGGGCAGCCCCCAACACCACGGCGAGCATCAGGTAAGGGTTGATGTCCCCTCCCGCGACGCGGTGTTCAATCCGCCGTGCAGTGGGTGCGCCACCGGGAATGCGAATTGCGGCAGTGCGGTTTTCATGCGCCCATGAAATACCGGTGGGCGCATGGGCGCCTGATACCATGCGGGCATAGGAATTGGCGTGTGGCGCGAATATCAACATGCTGGCGGGCATCGCCTTGATGCAACCTGCGATGGCGTGGTGCAGGGCGGGCGTGCCATCAAAACCGCCATTGTCGAAAATGTTTTGCCCATCCGCATCCACAACCGAAAAATGCACATGCATTCCGTTGCCCGCATCCGTCTCAAAAGGTTTGGCCATGAACGTTGCGGCCATATCGTGTTTGCGCGCCATGCCGCGCACCAGTGTTTTGAATAGCCATGCGTCATCGGCGGCTTTTAGGGCGTCACTGTGGTTCAGGTTGACCTCGAATTGCCCCACGCCGCTTTCGGATATGGCGGCTTGGGCTGGAAGGTCCATGTCGGCACTGGCGGCGTAGAGGTCGGTGAAAAACCCATCAAACGCATCCAGCGTGTCCAGTGACAGAATGTCGGCGGCTTGCAAGGGCTTGCCTGTCAGTGGCGAGCGGGCAGGTTTGATCGATTGCCCGCTGTCATCGACCAGATAAAACTCGAGTTCGGTGGCGGCCATCACCTGCCAGCCGCGTTTCTTGTAACGCTCCAGCACTGCCACCAGCGCGTGGCGCGCATCACCTGCAAAGGGGGTGCCATCGTCATGATGCATTACCATCGGGTGCAATTCACTCGGGTTGGTCAGCCAAGGCATCGGCACGGGGCCACGGTGCGTGGGGCGCAAGATGCCGTCGGCATCACCTGATTCAAACACCAGCGGGCTGTCGTCAATATCCATCCCCCAAACATCGACATTCAGAACCGAGAACGGCAGGCGCACCGCGCCCTTGTCCAGTTTTTCACCATAGTTGAACGGGACCCTTTTGCCACGCGATACGCCATTTAGATCGACAGCGGTGACACGGATTGTTTGTGGTTTCTGGCTCATGACGGACCCTTAGCGAATGATTTGTGGCCGAACGCGGAGTTTACGGCGCTGTTCTTGCGGCATGTGGCGGTTCAGGTATTTGTTTACCAGCCCGTAAATGCCAATTACCAGTAGGGTCAACAGGATGAAATAACCAGCCAATATAGGGTAGGGCACGAAAGGGTTGAAGGTTTTATCGGCGAAATAGCTGGCGTAATAAAGCGCATCACCGCGCTGTTGCCACGCCGGAAAACCGGAAAAGAACACCAGTGTGGTGGCGTGGAACAAAAAGATAGCCTCGTTGGTGTAGGCGGGCCAGGCAAGGCGCATCATGGTTGGCCAGATCACCCTACGGAAGCGGGTCCAGCCCGACAACCCGTAGGCATCGGCGGCCTCGACGTCGCCACGCGGAATTGATTTTAGGGCCCCGTAGAAAATCTCGCCAGAATAGGCGGCGGTGTTCAAAAACAGCACAACCAGTGCGCCGAGCCACGCTGCGGAAAGCGGCGAAAAAAACGGTATGGCATTTTTCAGCGACAAGAATAGGAAGTAGCCAAAGAAGAATTGCACAAACAACGGCGAGCCACGGAATACGAAAATAAACCATTCTGCCGGCTTACGCAGCAGCGGGTTTTGCGCGCCTTTGGCAAGTGCGAGCGCATTGGCAAACATAAAGCCCAGGATCAGGGCGACAACGCCAAAGTAGATATTCCAGATCATACCGGACCCGATCAGGGTAAATTGCTGGCACAGGGTGAAATCATCCCTTGGCAACAAGCGTTCACCATAGCCGATGCTGCGCAGGCCATAATCCTGGATGGTTTGAAAACAGCTCATGATGGGTATTTTCGTTGGGCTTCGCCACCTGAGGTGGCTTGGCCATGGGTGAGGCGGGCCATGATGCGATCAAGAATGACTTCAGAGAATTTGGTGAAGATCAGATAGAAGACCAGTAAGCCAAAGAAATACCACATCCGCCAGTCGGCGTGCGGGTAGGCGGTAAAACGGGCGGTTTTCGAGCCGCCAAGTTCACGCGCCCAATAAACGATATCCTCTACACCGAGCAGGAACAGCAGCGGGGTGGCCTTGATCAACACCATCCACAAGTTGCTGAGGCCGGGCAGGGCAAAGACCCACATTTGCGGCACCAGAATGCGCCAGAAGGTCTGTCTTGGCGACATGCCATAGGCCTCGGCGGTTTCCATTTGGCCGCGTGGCACAGCCCGCATCGCCCCATAAAGAACATTGGCGGCAAAAGCCCCGAACACGATGGCAAAGGTTAGCACCGCGAGAGAGAAGCCATAGACCTCGTGAACCCATTGTGAAGCATTCCCAAGCGGCAGTTTGGCAGCATCGCAGACAACAAAATCATTGCCCTGACGGATCGGTTGATCCCAATCAGGGCAGAGGGTTTTGTGGCGCATCCATTCAAACATCTGGTCAAGCGCGATGACGAAAAACAGAAAAAAGGCAATATCAGGCACGCCGCGTACCAGCGCGATATAGGCCTTGCCGACCCATGAAAATGGGGCCCGTGTGCGCGCTGACATGGCCCCGAGAAAGCCAAAAGCGAGCGCGGCCGGAGCGGTTATCGCCAGCAGCGCCAACACGGTGCCCAGCGAATAATAGAGCAGCATGTGCTTGCCTGTGGTCAGGTAACACGAAAGCCAGGACAGGCCCGAAAGGATGTCAGGGTCGGCGCAGTAGGAAAACATATAGGTCTTTCAAGGGTAGGGCGGCGTGGAAGCCGCCCTACGAGGGCTACATTGGCTGGAGACTAGAAGCCCGGGCCGATTTCCCATTTGGTCAGCAATGCATTGAGCGTGCCATCGGCCTTCATCGAAGCGATTGCCGCGTCAAACTTGCCTTTCAGTTCGCCGTCGCTTTCGCGCAGGCCCATGCCAACACCGCCACCGATCAGCTCTTCTTGAGTCATGAGCATCAGGTCATCGTTTTCGTCGGCGATAGGACTAAGATAGGCCTTGTCGGCCAGAACCGCGTCCGCCTCGCCGTTACGCACGGCGGCGATGGTTTCATCGGGGGTCGCAAACTCAACCAGAGTGGCACCAGAAGAGGCGATGAACGACGCCTGAATGGTGTTGGTTTGGGCCGCAACCACGCCGCCTTTGATGTCGGCATCGGCTGACATGGCCAGGTAGGAGGATGGGTCGGGCTGAGTATAGTTTTGAGTGAAATCAATCACTTCATCGCGCTCATCGGTGATCGACATGCCAGCGATAATAGTGTCGTAGTTGCCCGAAACGAGGTTCGGGATAATGCTGTCCCACTCGTTTGTGACCCACTCACAGGTCAGCTCGGCGCGTTTGCACAGCTCATCGCCAAGCTCGCGCTCAAAGCCGTCAACTTCGCCAGCGTCATTGATAAAATTATACGGAGGGTAAGCGCCCTCAGTCCCCATGCGCACAGTTTCGGCCATCGCCATGCCAGCGCTCAGGGCCAGTACGGTGGTCGTTAGGATAAGTTTTTTCATCAGGTCTCTCCCTTGTGGTTAAATCTTGGTGGCTGATTGTAGCCACCATCTTGGTGCATTGTAAAACGCTGTGTCAGTCGGATTGGGTCGCGCTTAGGAATTGTTGTAAACGCTCGGATTTTGGTTGTTTGAACAGGGTTTCAGGCGGGCCTTGTTCCTCGACGATGCCCTGGTGCAGGAATATCACCTTGTCCGATACGTCCGCGGCCAGCCGCATGTCGTGGGTGACCAGCAACATAGTGCGTCCCTCGGCGGCCAGATCCTTGATCACTTTGACGACTTCCTGTTCCAGTTCTGGGTCCAGCGCCGATGTGGGTTCGTCAAACAACAGGGCTTGGGGCTCCATCGCCAGCGCCCGCGCAATGGCGGCGCGTTGCTGTTGGCCACCGGACAGTTGAGCCGGCCAAGCGTCGCATTTATCGCCAATACCAACCTTGTCGAGATAAGCCCGAGCGCTGGCTTCGGCTTCGGCCTTGTCACGGCCCAGCACGGTGACGGGGGCTTCCATGACGTTTTGCAGGATCGACATATGCGACCACAGGTTAAACTGTTGGAACACCATCGAAAGATTGGTGCGAATGCGGATCACTTGGTGTTTGTCAGCCGGGTGCCGGTTCAATCCCTTGCCGCGCCATTTCACGGCTTCGCCTTGAAACAATACATCACCCTGCTGGCTGTTTTCCAGTAGGTTGGCACAGCGTAAAAGGGTGGATTTGCCCGAGCCGGATGATCCGATCAACGACACCACGTCGCCCGCCTGCGCGGTAATGTCGACGCCCTTAATGACCTCCAGATCGCCATAGGCTTTGTGCAGGTTTCGGATTTCGATGACGGGTAGATTTGGATCAGTCAATTTATGTGCAGCTTTTTTTTATTTCCCCCAACGCATTAGGATGAGAATCGGCTGCAATTGCAATGGTTAATGCAAGGTGTGACGCTAGGGTATCTGGTGTTCGGGGCCATCTGGCGTCGGGATTTCCAGATATTGGGCAGCTGGGATGTCGACGATGCCTTTGATCTGCAAAGTGTCGCGCGTCTGGCTGGGCAGAGCAGTTATCGCCGCGTTCAGCGCTGAAATAAATTCTGATCTATCGGCGCCCGCAGCCGCAATAAAAGGCAGGCCCGGGGTTGGGGTGGTGCGCGCGATCACTCGTAAATCTTTGGCGAAATCATCGTATTTTTCAATCATTCTCCATGTGACAGCATCGATTGCGGCAATGTCGGCGTCGCCAAAGGCAACCAGACGGGCCGATTCAACATGCGCGCCCGATTGGGAATGGTTGGAAAACGTCAGGCTCCGCGCGGCCATATAGGACATGGGCGCGGCCCAACCAGACTGTGACATTGGCTCGTTATAGGCAAAAGTAGCAGCGTGAAAATCGCCCAAATCGCGGCGCGGATCATTGGCGCGGGCGATGAAAACGCTGTTGTAATATCCGGGTGCGCAGTCGGGGATGCCGTAATCGGGGGTGCCGATCAGGGTGACGTGGCCGTGCAGGCGGGCGCGGTAAGGATAGCCGCAGGTTTGGGCCAGCAGCAATTCGGGGCTTTGCCAGATGTCCCATACATCCATATCGCGGGTTAATACCGCAGGGCCATATCCAAGTGCGTGGCGGATTGCCGACCAGAATTGGTCATTTGCCTGCAAAACCTCGGCGCGGTCATACATTGGCAGGGCTGCGATCAATCTAGGTCTGCCTGTATCCGGTGGCGGGCTTTGGCGCTTTGCATATCGGTGACACCCAGCAGATTTGCAACAAGGCGCAGCAGGGTGTTTTCATCAGCATCCCGCACCCCGTCGGCCAGAACCACCTCCCAAAGGTCCTCAATCACACCAATGCGGTCCTCATGGTTGACAGCCTCTTTGATGGCACGGGTAAAGCGGACGGTGTCGGGGGCCTCGAATTCCAGCACTTCGCATTGCTTACGTAACTCATCAGCCTGAGCCGAATTCAGACCATAGCGTTTTGACAACAGTTGGTCGATTTTAGCGGCTTCCTGCCCGTCGTAATGTTCATCGGATTTGGCCACGCGGACCAGCAAAGCACCCAGAGCAAGACGGGCGTCTGTGTCATCCAGCAGGGCGGGGGCAGTCAGCCGTCTTAGAAAATCACCAAACATAGGATTTGATATAGGGATTATTTTTGGTTTGTCCAAGGGTATGAATTTTAGAAAATTCATACCAAAATTCTTCAAGAATTTTGGGCCGCGCTATTCATAACCTTCGACGATCAGCAGATTACCCTCGCTGGCCGGATCGCGCAGGGCTTTGGCGGCTTTGTATTCAGGGCTGTCATAGCAGGCCTGCGCCGTTTTGACATCCGCGAACTCGATCACGACGGTGCGCGGGTTTGCCGTGCCCTCAACGATGGTTTGCGCACCACCGCGGATCAGGAATTTCGCGCCGTATTTGGCAAACGCCACAGCATTTGCCTCGCGATATGCTTGATAAGCTTGCGCATCATGTACGATAATCTGTCCAACCCAATAACCTTTTGGCATTTTCTAGCCTCCTATACTAACCGAGAGGAATCAATCGCTGCGCTGATGAAACTGGCGAACAGCGGGTGTGGCTCAAACGGTTTTGATTTCAGTTCGGGGTGGAATTGCACGCCGATGAACCACGGGTGATCTTTCCACTCCACAATCTCGGGCAAACGACCGTCAGGTGAAATGCCGGAAAACTGCATGCCTTGTGCTTCAAGCGCCTCGCGGTATTTCATGTCGACCTCGTAACGGTGACGGTGGCGTTCCTCAATGGTGGTGGTGCCGTATACTTCGGCAACCCTGGAACCCTTGGTCAGCTCGGCCGTATAGGCCCCCAGCCGCATGGTGCCGCCTTTGTCATCATCGACCTTGCGCGCTACTTTATGATTTCCCTGAATCCATTCCTTGAGGTGATAAACCACCGGCGTAAAGCGTTTGCCGCCAGCCTCATGGTCAAATTCCTCGCTCCCGGCATCCTTGATACCCGCCAGATTTCGCGCCCCTTCAATCACAGCCATTTGCATGCCCAGACAAATGCCGAGATACGGCACCTTGCGGGTGCGGGCGAATTCGGCGGCCTTGATTTTACCCTCGGCACCGCGCTCGCCAAAGCCACCTGGCACAAGAATAGCGTCAAACCCCTCCAGATATGCGGCGGGGTCTTGAGTNTCGAATACTTCGGCATCGACCCATTCGACATTGACCTTGACGCGATTGGCCAAGCCGCCATGTGTCAGAGCCTCACTGATCGANTTGTAGGCATCCCCAAGCTGGGTGTATTTGCCGACGATCGCGATTTTGACTTCGCCCTCGGCGTTGAAAATACGATCTGCTACATCGTCCCAGCGGGCCATGTCGGGCAGCGGCGCGTCAGTGATACCAAAGGCGTTNAGAACAGCGGTGTCCAGCCCCTCGCGGTGATAGGCAATCGGGGCTTCATAAATAGATTTCAGATCATAAGCCGCAATCACATTTTCGGTGCGCACGTTACAAAACAACCCGATTTTGGCGCGTTCCTTGTCGGGGATCGGGTGTTCGGAACGGCAAACCAGCACATGTGGGGCGATGCCGATCGAGCGCAACTCTTTCACGCTGTGTTGGGTCGGTTTGGTTTTCAATTCACCTGCTGCCGCCAGATAGGGGATCAGCGTCAGGTGCATGAAAATGCACTGGCCCAGTGGTTTGTCTTGGGAAAACTGCCGGATCGCTTCAAAGAACGGCAGCGCTTCGATATCGCCCACGGTGCCGCCGATTTCGCAAAGCATAAAGTCAACTTCATCTTCGCCAATCGAGATGAAATCCTTGATCTCGTTGGTGACATGCGGGATCACCTGAATGGTTTTGCCCAGATAATCGCCGCGACGTTCCTTTTCCAACACGTCGGAATAAATCCGCCCCGAGGAGACGGAATCGGTATTGCGGGCTGATACACCAGTAAAACGCTCGTAATGGCCGAGGTCCAGATCGGTTTCGGCGCCATCATCTGTGACAAACACTTCGCCATGTTCAAACGGTGACATAGTGCCGGGGTCGACATTCAGGTAGGGATCAAGTTTGCGCAGCCGCACGGTGTAACCACGTGCCTGTAGCAAAGCCCCCAGTGCGGCCGAAGACAGGCCCTTGCCGAGGCTGGAAACAACACCACCAGTAATGAAAATAAAACGCGCCATGTGGTTGGCATCCCCCGTGAAATTATTGTTATATCAGGCGCGTTTTGCAGCAAAAGATGCGCACCATCACGGGATTTGATATATAGTAGATTCGCAGCGATTTGGCAACAGACCACAACATGCTGTTGGGCAGAAAACTGAAAAATCTATTTCTAGTATATGCTTAGTCAGCGGGTGGAGGCGTGATCGGGGCATCGCCCGCACTTGGAGGCAATAAATCGCCTGCAGCGGGTGCANTNGGTGTTGCCAGTTCAACTGGTGCATCCGCAATGCGATCAACAACAGATGAACCAGCCGAGTTTTTCGCGGCAATCACAGTCATCGCGATCGAGGTGCAGATAAACGCAACTGCCAGTATCCACGTCACTTTGGTCAAAGCGGATGCCGCGGAACGACCNGTCATCGCGCCGCCGCCACCGCCGCCNCCCATGCCAAGGCCACCACCTTCAGAGCGTTGCAACAACACGACACCAATCAGGCCAAGGGCCAAAATCAGGTGAATGACGAGAATGACGTTTTCCATAGATGGCGTGATCCGTTTTATTAGGTTGGATGTTATCTAGGGGGTGTCGGGCGCGCCCGCAAGCCCTTTAGGGCGCTTTACTCGTTGCTTTCGCTGACATCAACTTGTCCGGACAGGCTGCGGCGCACAAAACTCCACGAAAGACCGATCCCCAGAACCACCGACAATGCGAATATCCCGATCCAGACATTGATGCTGGAATTGGTCAGCGACAATAGCCCGCGGTCATATAAAACCCAGCACAGGGCGGCCACAACGGAGGAGACCAAAAACATGCCAAGCATCCCGATTGAATGAAGGGTGGCGCGTAAATAGATGATGTAGCCAACGATCAGCAGCAGCCCAAACAGCACAGTCAGTGGCAGTTCGGATGTGTAATTTTCAAGCGACCAGCGGACGTAATTCCACTCGGTCGGGTTGAACGTGGCCGACAGCAGGCCAAATGCAAATGCCCAGCGTATCAAAAAACCCATCATGCCCTCTCAGTTTTTTGCAAGAATTGCAGGTTTGCACCACCTCTGTCTAGCACTCTTGTGCCGTGGGGGGCGATTTTGCGGTTTCCTTGCGGGGGCAGGTGCGGCTACAAGAACACGGGTTTAAACACATATCCGGGGATTCTTAATGGCAAATGTAGTCGTAGTTGGCGCTCAATGGGGTGACGAAGGTAAAGGCAAAATCGTTGACTGGTTGTCCGAGCGTGCCGATGTGATCGCGCGCTTTCAGGGCGGGCATAACGCTGGCCACACGTTGGTAATTGACGGCGAGGTTTTCAAACTGGCAGCTTTGCCGTCGGGCATTGTGCGCGGTGGCAAGTTAAGCGTGATCGGCAACGGCGTTGTTCTGGATCCGTGGCATTTGCTGGGTGAAATTGAGGGCATACGCAAACAGGGTGTCGAGATTAACCCCGACAACCTGATGATCGCCGAAAACACACCGCTTATTCTGTCGATCCACGGTGAANTGGATCGTGCCCGCGANAATCAAAACTCGATTGCCAAAATCGGCACCACGGGGCGTGGCATTGGGCCTGCCTATGAGGACAAGGTTGGCCGNCGCGCCATTCGGGTGGCCGATCTGGGAGATGCCAAGACGCTTGAATTACGGGTGGATCGCGCGTTGATGCACCATAATCCGCTGCGTCGCGGGTTGGGCATGGAGCCGGTTGATCGTGCAGATCTGCTGGCAAAGTTGACCGAGGTTGCGCCCAAGATATTGAAATATGCCGCCCCTGTCTGGAAGGTGCTGAACGAAAAGCGCAAAGCCGGTAAACGGATTTTGTTTGAAGGCGCCCAAGGCGCGTTGCTGGATATTGATTTCGGCACTTATCCCTTTGTGACGTCGTCCAATGTAATTGCAGGGCAGGCAGCGACCGGGGTTGGCCTTGGGCCAGGCGCGATTGATTTTGTGTTGGGCATCGTCAAGGCCTACACAACCCGGGTTGGCGAAGGCCCGTTTCCGGTCGAACTGGATGATGCGGACGGGCAACGGTTGGGGGAGCGGGGCCACGAATTTGGCACCAACACAGGGCGCAAGCGGCGCTGTGGCTGGTTTGACGCGGTTCTGGTGCGCCAAACCTGCGCAACGTCAGGTGTGTCGGGAATTGCATTTACCAAATTGGACGTTCTGGACGGGTTTGAGACATTGAAAATCTGTGTGGCTTATGAATTGGACGGCAAACGGCTGGACTATCTGCCAACAGCCGCCGATCAACAGGCGCGTTGTATCCCGATTTACGAGGAAATCCCGGGCTGGTCGGAAAGCACCGAGGGCGCACGATCATGGAATGATTTGCCCGCGGCCGCGATCAAATACGTGCGCCGCGTTGAAGAGTTGATCGATTGTCCGGTGGCGATGTTGTCGACCTCGCCCGAGCGCGAGGATACCATCCTTGTGACCGATCCGTTTGCTGACTAGATGCCTTCAGAACGTATTGAACCAATGTGAACAGGATACACAGTAATGGCACAAGATCCCAAATTATCTTATAAATCCCGCCGTCGTTGGTCGCTGATCCTATTGCTGNTCGGCCTGCCGTTATACATTGGGCTTGCGCTATTTGTGGTGTCTCTGTTCAATCGCCCGCCATTCCTGTTGGANCTGGTGGTCTATGTGGTGCTAGGATTTTTGTGGATGATCCCGTTCAAGTTTGTGTTTCTTGGCGTCGGCAAGGCTGATCCCGACACCAGTGGCGAAACAAAAGAGAACAGCAAATAGCTAAAAAAACAGGGCAGCCTTTGAGGCCGCCCCGTTTGTCATTCACACAGTTAAGAGTGAGAATTCGATCTATTCGCCAGCAATGCGGGCTTGTGGTTTGAAGCGGGTTGTTTCGGCGATTTCGAATTTNCCGCGATTNACCTTGATGATTTTACCCTGNCGNAGNAGCTGACCGAACGAGCGCAAACCTTCTTCGCGGTTAAACTCGTCTTTGCCAGCAAAAACAGCGACTTGGCGCATGATTTGGGGGCGTCCAAAATGCGGACGACCTTCGACATAAGCGGTATAGGCAGCGGCGGCTTCCAGCAAATCCGGCAATTCAGATGCGCCCATCTTTTCGGCGAAATCAGAAAAGCTGGCGCTGTCGGCAAAGATGTTTGTGCCTTTATCGTCGTAGTTCTCGTCATCATTGCTCTCGGCCAGATCAGCTAGGACCAGTTTCGATCCGGCNTCAACTTCATGTAAAGTTACATCGTTTTTCGAGATGCGGCGCGGGCGTACTGGTGCCAAAATCGATGGCTCTTCGCTTTCTGCGCTGTCGATACGCTGTTCTGAAACCAGAATTAGCGGGGCAGGACGCTCAACGTTACTGTCGCCCTTTGCTTTGACAGGTTGTGGACGCATAACATCGGCTAGATCGGTGCGATAGGCGTCGACCTCATCTGGTGCTTTTATATCATTTGCTTTGTTGAATTTACGTTCGGCAACAGTTGCAGCCACAGCAGCCCGCAGATGCGAGATGGCCGAGCGGCGGCGCGAGCTTTCGTCGGTTTTAAGTTTCGCGTTTGCTTCATCCAATAGGCGTGACACCGAAGCCTCGTCGTCGGCTCCACCCTCGTTATGTAGGGCGCGGTTGGTGCGCTCAATGCGCATTGCTGCATCGATGCCACCGTCGATGGCACTGTCGAGTTCGGTAGATGGCTCCATCTCTACATCGGCAAGATCTGCCAGCAATTCAGCTTCATCTTCGGCTGAAAGGTTGGTTTCACCCAATGCGTCCAGAGCATT